>Ga0209382_10000401_pt1 | contig 71379 bp, 48 predicted proteins | sample SoiMetdeltSBSDD5_FD_187599 | JGI IMG/M metagenome (GOLD analysis project Ga0209382, IMG submission 187599) | Bulk soil microbial communities from a Populus tree surrounding site in Tennessee, USA - Soil MetaG P. deltoides SBSDD5 (SPAdes) (version 2) | ecosystem: Environmental > Terrestrial >...
ACCGATGCAACGAGCGGCTGCGCGAGGACGACTTCACGACCATGGGCCTCCTGAAGTCGTGGAAGGTCGCGGTGGTCTGCACGACGGACGACCCCGTGGACTCGCTGGAGGCGCATCGCACGCTGGCCAAACGCAAGGATCCCGCCACGCGCGTGTATCCGACCTGGCGGCCCGACGCCGGCCTCAACTTCGACAGTCCCAACACCTGGAACGCCTGGGTGGGCAAGCTGGAAGCGGCTTCGAATCGGACCGTGCGCTCGTTCGACGACCTCGTGCAGGCGCTCGACGCACGGCATCGCGTGTTCCACGAGCACGGCTGCCGGGCCTCCGACCACGGCCTGGAGACGCTGCCTCCGCCCGCGGCCTACGCGGACGCCGCGGTAGCGCCGACCTTCGACGCGCTGCGCGCGGGCCGTGCCATCGAGCCTCGCGCGGGACTCGGCTTGCAGGCTGCCCTCCTGCACCGCATGGCCCTCATGGACCACGAGCGCGGATGGGTGCAGCAGTTCCACCTGGGCGCGTTTCGCAACGTGAGCACGCGCCTGATGAGCACGCTGGGCCCCAACGTCGGCGGCGACTCCATGGGCGACTTCGATATGGCGCGCGGGCTGGCCATGTTCCTGGACGGCCTCGACCAGAAGGGGTCGCTGGCCAAGACGATCCTCTACAACCTGAACCCGCGGGACAACGAGCTGTTCGCGACCATGGCCGGCAACTTCAACGACGGCACCGTACCCGGCAAGATGCAGTACGGGGCGTCCTGGTGGTTCCTGGACCAGAAGGACGGGATCGAGGCCCAGTTCCAGGCCTTGTCCAACATGGGCCTCCTCTCGCGCTTCGTGGGGATGATCACGGACTCGCGCAGCTTCCTCTCCTACTCGCGGCACGACTACTTCCGCCGGATCTTGTGCAACCTCCTGGGCGAAGACGTGCGACTGGGCCTGGTACCCGACGACCGCGATGCCCTGGGCAAGCTCGTGACCGCCGTCTGCTTCACGAACGCCAGGGACTACTTCGGGTTCCCCTTGGGTACCGCGGCGGGCTAGTGCCCGAGCCTCTGCGCATCGCCATCCTCGGCGCGGGCATGGTCGCGCGTTATCACGCGCAGGCCATCGCGGCCACGCCCGGGGCGCGGCTCGTCGCGGTCTCGCGATTCGATGCTTCGAAGGCCGCCGCGTCCGCGGCCGAATTCGGCGTGCCCTGCGAGACGAGCGAAGAGGCGCTCCTCGCCCGGCCGGACGTGGATGCCGTCTGCATCTGCACGCCGAGCGGACAGCACGCGCGCCAGACCATCGCCGCCGCCCGCGCGGGCAAGCACGTGCTGGTCGAGAAGCCGATGGCGCTCACGACCGCCGACGCCGACGCGATGATCGCGGCCTCCCGCTCCGCCGGCGTCACCCTGGCCGTGGCCCTGCAGCGCCGCACCGAGCCCGCCTACCGGCTCGTCCACCAGGCGATCCAGGACGGGCACCTCGGACGCCCCGTCCTCGGCCTGGCCGTGATCCCGTACTTCCGCTCGAAGGCCTACTACGAGAGCGCGGTCTGGCGCGGGACCTGGAAGGAGGACGGCGGGGGCGCCCTCATGAACCAGGGCATCCACATCGCGGACCTGCTCGGCTGGTTCATGGGCGACGCCGAGGAGGTGCTGGCCCGGTCGGCCACGCTGGCCCACGAGATCGAGGTCGAGGACGACGTGGTCGCCACCGTGCGCTTCCGCAGCGGCGCCCTCGGCTCCATCGTGGCCACCACCGCCGCCGCGCCCGGCTTCCCCCACCGCGTGGAGGTCTACGGCACCCGGGGCGGCGTGCAGCTCGAAGCGGAAGCGATCGTGCGATGGGAAGGCGAGGCGGTCCCGGCGATCGATCCGCCCCTGCGGGCGGGATCGGCCCCCGCCGCCGCCGGCGCCGGTGGCAGCCCGACCGGCATCGCCGTCACCGGTCACGCCCGCATCCTCGCCGACTTCGTGGCCGCCATACGGGACGGCCGCTCTCCGCTCGTCCCCGGCGAAGAGGGCCGGCGCTCGCTCGCGCTCGTGCTCGCGATCTACGAAGCCGCCCGCTCCGGCCGGGCCGTGCGCGTGGCCCCCTAGGCCGCCTATTCGGACGCGCGCGCGGGCACACGACGGCCGTAGACCTCGATCCAGTCCAGGCGCGAGCTGGCCGGCGTGCGACCGCCGCGCATCAGGTCGGTGAAGCCCACTTCGAGGACGCGCCTGAGGTCGGCATCGGGGACGGGGCGCCCGTCCACGACGGTTTCGATGTCCAGCGCGCGCCAACGGACATCGGAGAGTGGGAACTCGCGGACGTGCCAGTCCGCGGACTCGCCATCGACCGCATCGCCCACGACCCAGGTGCCGTCGCCCAGCTTGAGGATGATGCGCAAGGCCCGAAATCCCGTCTGCCGGGACCGCCAGCGGATGCGCGCGGGGCCGGTGAGATCGACGGCGGACCCCCGATGGCGGAGGCTCACCGCCCAGTTCGACGTCGCCTCACCGGACCAGACGTAATAGGGGTCGTCGGCGGGCTGGTCGTGGTGGCTCTTCTTGATCTGCGCCTGGCCGGGACCGTGGCAGGTCAGGATCAAGTCGGGGTTGGCGACATGGTCCTGGGTCACGGGCGTCTGCGCCGGCGTCTCCTTCCAGTCTTCGCGGAAGAACAGGCCGGGCGCCGCCTGCAGGGCGAGCGCGAACATCAGCGGGGTCACCAGTAGCCTCTAGCCTTTCCGCAGCTCCGCGCCCGCGCTCGGTCTGGAGAGGTGAACGGTCGCGTGGAGGCCGGTGGCCGCGCGGTAGGCGCGCTCCGTCTCGGCCACGAACGCGGCCGCGTCGTCTTCATCGACAAGGGCCACCGCGCAGCCGGCGAGCCCGGCCCCGGTCATGCGCGCCCCGCGGCATCCCGGCGCCCCCTGGGCCGCGGCCACGATCGCGTCCAGGGCGGGGCTGGACACGCGGAAGTCGTCGCGCAGGCTCCGGTGGCCCTCGGTCATCAGGCTACCGAGCGCCGCCGCATCCCCCCTCGTCATCGCCTCCGCGGCCGCGAGCGTCCTCGCGTTCTCGGTCACGACGTGCCGGGCCAGGCGCAGGTGATCGTCCGAGAGCGCACCCGCGCGCTGCTCGAGCTCGGCCAGGCTGAGATCGCGCAGGCTGCGGACACCACAGCGGCGCGTCGCTTCTTCGCAGCGCGCGCGGCGCTCGTTGTAGGTGGAGTCCACCAGGCCGCGCCGCGTCGAGGTGTCGAGCACGGCAACCACCGTGCCCGGCGGAAGCGGGATGGGGCGCGTGGTGAGATGGCGGCAGTCGATGAGCAGCGCGTGGCCCTCGCGCCCGGCCGCGATGACGAGCTGGTCCATGATGCCGCACTGCACGCCGACCCAGCCGTTCTCGGCGCGCTGGGCCAGGCGCGCCGCCGTCACCGGCTGCCAGGGCAGGCCGGCGGCGGCGGCGAAGGCGCGCGCGGCCGCGACCTCGAGCGCGGCCGAGGAGGCCAGGCCGGCGCCGATCGGCACGTCGCCCGTCACCACCCCGTCCCATCCGACGAGCGCCGACCCTGCTTCCTGGAAGGCCCAGGCCGTGCCCTTGACGTATTCGATCCAGCCCTGCCCGCGGTGGAGCCGCCCGAGGTCGAACTCCTGCTCCTCGTCGAAATCCAGCGAGCGCAGGACGACTCGATCGTCCGCCCGCGGACGCAGGGCGATCGAGGCTCCGAGGTGCAGGGCCATGGGCAGGACGAACCCTTCGTTGTAATCGGTGTGCTCGCCGAGCAGGTTGACGCGCCCGGGGGCGTGGACGACCAGCGTGGGGTCACCACCGAAGCGCTCGCCGAAGGCCTGCACGGCGCGGGCCTCCGTGGCCAGGCCGTTGCCGCCCGCGACGTGGCGCGGCGACGGACGTCCGTCCACGGGAGGATTCACGCGGGTGTCCCCACCGCGGCCGCGGCGACCTCGCGGTTGGCCGCGGGCACCTCGATCCCGGTCATGAGGTGGGCCACCGCCTCTTCGCTCGCGTCCGCGCGCGCGAGCGCGCCCACCACGCGCCCGCTGCGCAGGACCACGATCCGCGTGGAGAGGGCGAGCAGCTCCGGCATCTCGCTCGAGATCAGGAGGACGGCGCTGCCGTCCGCGGCCAGGCGGTCGATGAGGGCGTGGATCTCCGCCTTGGCGCCCACGTCCACCCCGCGCGTGGGCTCGTCGAGGATGAGGATCCGGCAGCGCGCGGCCAGCCAGCGCGCGAGGACGATCTTCTGCTGGTTGCCGCCGGAGAGGCCGGCCACCGGGAAGTCCATCTGCGGGATGCGCACGTGGAGCCGCGCGAACTGGTCCGCCACCAGCGCTTCCTCGTCACGGCGCCGGACCCAGGTCAGACGGGCCAGGCGCTCGAGGATGGGGAGCGTGGTGTTCGTGCGCCCGCCCAGCATGAGCACCAGGCCCTGCCGTTGCCGGTCCTCCGGCACGAGACCCAGTCCCAGACGAAGCGCGGAGGCCGGATCCTTCACCGTGACCTCCCCGCCGTCCACGGTGATGACACCGGTGGCCGCGGGGTCGAGGCCGAACAGCGCCTGCGCGACCTCCGAGCGGCCCGCCCCCACGAGGCCGGCCAGCCCGACCACTTCGCCCGCGCGCACGGAGAGATCGATACCCTCGAAGCGGCCGGGGCTCGTGAGCCGCTCCACCTTGAGCCGCTCGGGTCCGGGGGCCTTCCCGAGGTGCTCGGGAGTGACGGACTCCAGGTTGCGGCCGATCATCATCTGCACGAGGGCACGCTCGTCGAGACCGGCCAGGGGCCGCGTGGCCACGTGGGTCCCGTCCCGCAGGACGGTCACGGCGTCGCAGAGGTGGAAGATCTCGCGCAGGCGGTGCGACACGTACAGGCACGTCGCCCCCTGCGCGCGCACGCGGGCCATGAGCGCGAAGAGCTGGGCCGCCTCGTGTTCTCCGAGGCTGCTCGTCGGCTCGTCGAAGAGGATCACGCGCGGGCCCGCACCCGCCGCGGCCGCGATCTGCAGGAGCTGGCGCTGCCCGGGCGTCAGGTGCTCGACGGGCCGGTCCACGTCGAGGGCCAGCCCCACCGAGTCCAGGATCGCCTGCGCGCGCGACCGCAGCGCCGCGCGGTCCACGATGGCGCCGTGTCGGGGCAGGGCGGCCAGGCACAGGTTCTCGGCCACGGAGAGGTTGCGGCAGAAGGTCGGCTCCTGGTGCACGATCGCGATGCCGGCGGCGCGGGCGTCTCGGGGGCTCGCGAAGCGCACGGGCGCGCCGTCGAGGCGGATCCCGCCCTCGTCGGGGAGATAGAGGCCGGCCAGGATCTTCCCGAGCGTGCTCTTGCCCGCCCCGTTCTCGCCGCAGAGCGCGTGGCACGACCCGCGCGCGACCGCGAACGAGACCTCGCTCAGCGCGACCACGCCGGGAAAGCGCTTGGAGATGCGATCGAATTGCACGATGGGCGGGGTGGCCCCGCCCGTCGGCGCCGTGCTCACTTCGGAGAGGCCCCCATCTGCAGGTACTTCTCCGGCACGTCGGTGAAGCCCCAGGCCTTGAGCTGCCGGGCCCAGTCGCCGAGGTTCTCCTTGGAGACGCGGACCAGCTCCATGGGAAGCCGCTCCGGGACCGTCTTGTTCAGCACGAGCTTGTCCACGATGGTGGAAACGCTGGTGTACCCCCAGAGATAGACGGGCTGGGCGAGGAGCACGGGGGCCAGACCCTTCTCCACGTAGGGCAGCTCGACGGGAAGCGCGTCCACGGCCACGATCTTCATGCGCTTGGGGTCGATCTCGTCGAGGAGCGTGCGCGTGAAGAGCGGCCAGCCGCCCACCATCGCCCAGCCCTGGATCTCGGGATACGCGTTGTTGACGCGGATGACTTCCGCGGCCGCGTCCTGCGGCGTCTCGATGTTCGGGAAGACGCCGACGATCTCGATGCCGGGATGCTTCGCCGCCTCCTCGCGCACGCCCTGCACGCGCTTTTGCAGGTTGGGCGCGTTCTGGTTGCCCTGCAGCACGGCGACCTTGCCCTTGCCACCCATCTGGGTGGCCAGCTCGGCCATGGTCGCCTGCCCCGTCTTGAGGTCGTCCACGCCGTAGAACGTGAACCGCTTCGACTGGGGGGCGTCGCTGTCGAACGTCATGACGGCCAGGCCGCGGCCGACGGCGTCGTTGATCGCGCCCGTGACCTTGCCCGCGTCCGAGCAGGAGAGGACGATCGCGTCCGCGCCTTCGTTCACCGCCTGCGCGATGCGCTGGGCCTGGACCTGGCCGTCCTCCTGGGGCGGCGTGAGCCAGGCGACTTCGATCTCGACTCCGTTCTTCGGTCCGAGCTCCCGGGCCGCCGCCTCCGCGCCCGTGCGGGCGGCCAGGAACACGGGGTTGGTCGAGCTCTTGGCGATGAGCGCGATCTTGATCTTCTTCTTGACGCCGGCGGCCGCGGCCGGGCTCGCTTCCCCGGCGGGGGCCGGCGAGGGCGGGGCGCCGGAGCAGGCGGCGAGGACGGCGGTCAGGGCGGCGAGGGCCCAGCGCAGGGTACGGCGAGGCTCGGTCATCGGGTTCCTCCAGTTGGTGCGGCCACCAGTCGCCGCGCGGCCACGCGCGCGCTTCCCTGGTCCAGGACGACGGCGATGATGATCGCGCAGCCGATCACGATCCATTCGTAGTTCTGATCGAGGCGGAGCGTGCGGATGGATTGCCGGATCAGCACGATGAGCAGCGCGCCCAGCATGGCGCTGATGGCGCTTCCCTTCCCGCCGGTCAGGCTCGCCCCTCCGACCACCGCGGAGGCGATGACGTACAGCTCGTAGCCCGCGGCGTCCCCGCAGGAGGCCGAGCCGTAGAAGCTCGCCCCCAGGAAGGCGGCCAGGCCCGCGGTCAGGCTCGAGACGACGAAGACGCCCATCTGGATCCGGCCCAGGCGCAGGCCCGCGAAGCGGCTCGCCTCCGGGTTGCCGCCGAAGGCGAAGATGTGGCGGCCCATCACCGTGCGCTCCAGGTAGATCATCCCCACGATCGCGGCCGCGATCATCATCAGCATCGGCACCGGGTAGAGGGTCTCGGTGAGGCCGAGGGACGCCTTGGCCATCGCGGTCAAGGGCGCCGGCACCAGGATGCTCTCCGCGCGGCTGATCACGAAGGCGAGGCCGCGCAGGATCCACATGGTGCCCAGGGTGATCACGAACGGGTGGACGGGCAGGCTCACCACCATCAGCCCGTTCAGTGCTCCGCAGACGAGGCCGACGGACACGCAGATGGCGAGGCCGATGAGGACGGTGGCCGCGTCCGAGGACGGAGCCAGCGCGCGCAGGGCCAGGGCCATGGTCACCCCCGCCAGCGCGTACACGGAGCCGACGGAGAGGTCGATGCCGCCGGAGATGATCACGAAGGTCGCGCCCACGGCCATGATCGCGAAGAAGCTGGCGTCGGTGGCCGTCTGCACCAGCGTGTTCGAGTTGAGGAAGTTGTTCACTTCCAGCCCGGTGCGCCGGTCCACGTGGCTGCCCGCGAACAGGGTGAGGATCGTGCCCAGCAGGAGGATGACCATGAGGAGGCCCGCCACCGGAGAGGTCAGCACGCGCTGGACCAGCGATTTCATAGGTCCGAGCGTCCGGTGACGGCACGAGCGGCGATCCGGCCTGGCACGGGCGCGTCCGGGACGGAACGCAGGCGCGTGGCCGCGTCCTCGGGCGTGAAGTCACGCTGCGCCTCCGCGGCCAGCTCGTAGCCGACCACGAACTTCCGGATCGCGGCCGACCGCAACAGGGGCGGGAAGTACGAGGCGTGCAGCCGCCAGTAGGGATGGCTCGCGGTATCGGAAGGCTGGCCGTGCCACGACATCGAATAGGGGAACGAGATGCCGAACAGGTTGTCGTACCGCCGATTGAGCCGCCCCAGGATGTCGGCCAGCGCGTCGCGCTCGTCGGGGAAGAGGGCGGAGAGATGGCCTACCGCGCGCGCCGGAACGAGAAGGGTCTCGAAAGGCCAGGCCGCCCAGAACGGTACGAGGACGGCCCAGTGGTCGTTGGCGCAGACGATGCGCTCGCCTTCCACGCGCTCCCGCGCGAGGTAGTCCCCGAGCAGGTCGCGCCCGTTGTCCTGGAAGTACCGCCGCTGCGACGCGAGCCGTCTCTGCGCGCCCGTCGGGAGGTGGGCGGTGGCCCAGACCTGGCAGTGCGGATGCGGGTTGCTGCAGCCCATCATCGCGCCCTTGTTCTCGAAGACCTGCACGTGCCCGATTCCCGGCCGCCCGCCCAGGCTCGAGACTTCCTCCCCCCAGGCGTCGACCACGCCGCGGATCTCCGCGTTGCTCATCCCCGCCAGCGTGAGGTCGTGGCGCGGCGAGAAGCAGAGGACGCGACAGATCCCCGACTCCGGCTGGCTGCGCAGGAGGATGTCGCGGGACGGGGGCGCGGCCTCGACGGTCGCGGACAGGGCCGGGAAGTCGTTGGTGAACGCGAAGGTCCCGCTGTAGCTGGGATTGCGCTCGCCGCGGGCGCGGCGATTCCCGGGGCACAGCGCGCACTCGGGGTCGTAGGCAGGCAGATCGTCGGCACGTACCGCTTCCGTCTGCCCCTGCCAGGGCCGGTCGAGCCGGCCCGGCGAGCAGAGCACCCATTCGTCGAGAATCGGGTTGTAGCGTCGGTGGGATTGGCGCCCTGTCGACAACCGTGGCCCCTGTAAACGCTTACACTTCAAGCCCCGTGGCCGGGAACGCTAGCCCGACCCGCCGCCGTTGTCAAAGATGCGTTGACACCGTCCGCCCGCGAACCTAACCTCTCCCCTTCGCATGCCCACCTTCCGCGCGAGGACGAGAGTGGCGCGCGCGCGGGCGCGGACGACCAAGTCTCCCACGCGCCTGGGCGACGTGGCCCGCCTGGCGCGCGTTTCCACCGCCACCGTCTCCCGCACCATCAACGAGACGGGCGCGGTGTCGGAGTCGACGCGGCGGAGGGTCCTGCGCGCGGTGCAGAAGCTCCACTACTACCCGAACGCCCATGCGCGGTCGCTCGCCCTCGGACGCAGCGACCAGATCGGCCTCCTCGTCTCGGACATCGCGAACCCGTTCTTCCCCGAGCTGGTGAAGGCCATCGAGCGCGACGCGTTCCAGCGCGGCTTCGAGGTCATCCTGGCCGAGACGGACTACGACCACGAGCGCCTGGCCAAATCGGTCCGGCGCTTCCTCGAGCGCGACGTCGCCGGCGTCATCGTGATGGCCAGCGAGGTGGACATGCCCCTGGTGGCCGGCCTGGCCCGTCGGCGCGTGCCCCTCGTCTTCCTCGACCTCGAGGTGACGGGCCAGGGCACGAGCACGGTGTCCGTGGACTACGGCCGCGGGATCGACGAGGCCGTGCACCATCTCGCGGAGCTGGGCCACCGCGATCTGGCCTATGTCAGCGGGCCGCCCAACCTCAGCTCCGCGGCCAAGCGCCTGCAGGCCTTCCGCGCGGCGGTGGCGCGCCACATCGGCCCGCGCGCGCAGCCGAGCGTCCACGAAGGGGACTTCCGCCTCGAGAGCGGGCTGCGCGCGGGGCGCGAGATCCTGGCCGCGCGCCCGCGGCCCACCGCGATCCTGGCCGCCAACGACCTCATGGCCCTGGGCGTCATGAAGGCCAGCCGGGCCGAAGGCCTCTCCATCCCGCGCGACCTCTCCGTGGTCGGGTTCGACGACATCGCGTTCGCGAGCCTGGCCGATCCCCCGCTCTCCACGGTCTGCCTGCCGCGGGACGCCCTGGCCCGCGGGGCGACGGCCGCCCTCATCAACAGCCTCGACGACGGCTCCCACGTCGTGACGCCGGGGATGGTCCCCACCTATTTCGTGGCGCGCGGGTCCACCGGCCCCGCGCCCAAGTGAGCGTGCCGCCATGAAGACGACGACCCTCCGACCCGACGACCTGCGCGGCGTGTTCGCGGTGCCTCCGCTGGCGCGCCGGGCCGACAAGCGCCGCGCTCTCGATCTCGAGGCCAATGGCCGCATCCTGCGCCACATGGCCGGGGGCGGCCTGCGACGGTTCCTTTACGGCGGGAACGCGTTCCTGTACCACGTGAGCCTCGCCGAGTACGAGGAGATGCTGGGCTGGCTCGCGGGAATGCCCGACGACCACTGGGCGATCCCCAGCGTCGGCCCCTCGTTCGGGCGCGCGCTCGACCAGGCGCCGCTCCTGCGCCGCCATCGCTTCCCGGTGGCCATGGCCCTGCCCTGCAGCGATCCGCGGGACGCCGCGGGCCTCGAAGCGGGAATGCGTGAAATCGCGGAGGCGGCGGGAATCGGGCTCATCCTGTACCTCAAGGAGGAGGGCTCGTTCGGCACCGACAAGAGCGCGGGCCTCGACGCCGTCGCGCGCCTGGTCGACTCCGGCGTGTGCGTGGGCATCAAGTACGCGGTGGTGCGGCCCGACCCGCTCGACGATCCCTATCTCAAGGCCCTTCTCGAGCGCGTGGACCGGCGGTTCGTGATCAGCGGCATGGGCGAGCGCCCGGCCGTCGCGCACATGAAGGGACTCGACCTTCCCGGATTCACCACCGGGTCCGGCTGCCTGGCCCCCGCCCTGAGCCAGGCCCTGTTCGAGGCTTGCGTGGCCAAGGACTGGACGGCCGCGCAGGACTTGCGGCACGCCTTCCTTCCCCTGGAGGACCAGCGCGACGCCTGGGGCCCGGCCCGCGTGCTGCACGCCGCCCTGGAGCTGGCGGGCGTGGCCACGACCGGCGGCATCCCGCCCTTCGTGACCGCGATCTCCGACCGGCAGCGGGCCGAGCTGGAACCGACCGCGCGCACGCTCCTGACGCGGGAGCGCGAGCGCGCGGGGGCAGCGGCCCCGGGCGCCCGCCGTTGACGACTCCGCGCAAGACGCCGGAGGACCTGCGCAGCGCGCGCTGGTTCGCGCGCCCGGACCTGCGCTCCTTCACGCACCGCTCGCGCACCAAGCAGGCGGGGTTCGCGGAGACGGAATGGGCGGGGCGCCCCGTGATCGGGATCCTCAACACCTGGAGCGATGCGAACTCCTGCCACACCCACTTCCGGCTGCGCGCGGAAGAGGTGAAGCGCGGCGTGTGGCAGGCCGGCGGCTTCCCGCTGGAGATGCCCGTCCTCTCCGTGGGCGAGACGTACATGAAGCCGACGACGATGCTCTACCGGAACATGCTGGCCATGGAGACGGAGGAGATCATCCGCGCCAACCCGGTGGACGGCGTGGTGCTCCTCGGCGGCTGCGACAAGACGGTGCCCGGGCTCATCATGGGCGCCACCAGCGCGAACCTCCCCGCCATCTTCGTGTCCGCCGGTCCCATGCTGCGCGGCAACTGGCGCGGCGAGGTGCTGGGCAGCGGCAGCGACGTCTGGAAGTACTGGGCGGAAAAGCGCGCGGGGAACCTCGACGACTGCGCCTGGAAGGAGATCGAGGACGGCATCGCCCGCTCGTTCGGGACCTGCATGACCATGGGCACCGCCTCCACCATGGCCGCCGCCGCGGAGGCTCTCGGCCTCATGCTGCCCGGCGGCTCGTCCATCCCGGCCGCGGACGCGAACCATCCGCGCCTGGCTTCCGACAGCGGGCGGCGCATCGTCGAGCTCGTCTGGGAGGACGTCAAGCCGCGCGACATCATGACCACGAAAGCCTTCGAGAATGCGGTCACCGTGACCATGTCCCTGGGCGGATCCACGAACGCGATCATCCACCTCATCGCCATGGCGGGCCGGGCGGGCGTGCCCCTCGACCTGGATCGCTTTGACGCCCTCTCGCGCCGCACGCCCGTGGTCGGGAACATCCGGCCCTCGGGGAAATACCTGATGGAGGACTTCTTCTACGCGGGGGGCCTGCGCGCAGCCATGGCCCGGATCGCGGATCTCCTCCACACCGACGCCCTCACCGTGAACGGCCGCACGCTCGGCGAGAACATCGCGGGGGCCCAGGTCTACGAAGAGGACGTGATCCTGCCCCGCGAGAAGCCCATGAGTCCGGAAGGCGGAGTGGCCGTGCTGCGCGGCAACCTCGCGCCCCAGGGCGCCGTCATCAAGCACACGGCCTGCGAGCCACGGCTGCTGCGCCACACGGGGCCGGCGGTCGTCTTCAAGAACTACGACGACCTGGCCGCGCGCATCGACGATCCCGCCCTGCCCGTCACCGCCGATTCCGTCCTCGTTCTCCAGAAGGCGGGGCCGCTGGGCGCGCCGGGCATGCCGGAATGGGGCATGCTGCCCATCCCCAAGAAGCTGCTCGAGCAGGGCGTGCGCGACATGGTGCGCATCTCGGACGCGCGCATGAGCGGGACGAGCTACGGCGCCTGCGTCCTGCACGTGGCGCCGGAGTCGTTCGTGGGCGGGCCGCTGGCCTTCGTCCGCGACGGCGACCTCATCGAGCTGGACGTGCCCGCGCGCAAGCTGGAGCTGCGCGTTTCCGACGACGAGTTGGCGCGGCGGCGCGCCGGGTGGAAGCAGCCGGAGTCGCCCTACCAGCGCGGCTGGACCGCGCTGTACACCCAGCACGTGACCCAGGCGGACAAGGGCTGCGACTTCGACTTCCTGGAAGGCACGTCGCCCACTCCGGAACCCGAGATCCATTGATGGCGGAGAACGCTCCCGCCCTCCCCGCCAATCGCTTCAAGCGCGCCCTGGCCGAAGGGCGCACCCAGATCGGCCTCTGGACGAGCCTCGGCACCGGACTGGCCGCGGAGGTCCTCGGGGGCGCCGGCTTCGACTGGCTGCTGATCGACACCGAGCACTCGCCCACCGAAGTGCCGATGATCCTCGATCAGCTCCGCACCCTCGAAGCCTTCCCGGCCACGCCGATCGTACGGCCGGCCTGGAACGACCTCGTCCTGATCAAGCGGATCCTCGACCTCGGGGTGCAGACCCTGCTCGTGCCCTACGTGCAGACGGCGGAGGAAGCGCGGCGCGCGGTGGCCGCCACCCGCTACCCGCCGGAGGGCGTCCGCGGCATCGCCGCCACCATCCGCGCCAACCGCTATGGCCGGATCAAGGACTACCACGCGCAGGCCAACCGCGAGATGTGCGTGCTCGTGCAGCTCGAGACGCGTCGGGCGTTGTCCGAGCTCGAGGCGATCGCGGCCGTGGAGGGCATCGACGGGCTCTTCATCGGCCCCAGCGACCTGGCCGGCGACCTCGGCCATCTCGGCAACAACCGCCATCCCGACGCCGTGGCCGTCTTCGCCGACGCCTGTGCCCGCGCGAAGAAGGCGGGCAAGCCCATCGGCATCCTCGCCCCCGTCGAGGAGGACGCCCGTCGCTATCTGGAGATGGGCTTCAGCTACGTGGCCGTGGGCAGCGACATCGGCGTGCTGCGAGGCGCGGTCGAGCAGCTCCGGGCGAGGTTCAAGGCCTGAAGTCCTGACTTATTAAGTCAGGGGGGGCACTCACGCTCCATTCGCGATGGGCGTTCGCGACCCCCCCTGAAACCCCCCTCGCAAGTCGCCGCTGCTGCGCAGCGCCGCCTTGCTCTACGTACCCTACTGCCGGCTAGGTCGCGCTGGCCTTCGGGCGCGGCTCCGACTTGAACCTCGCGCAGTCGATCTCGTACTTGCGGACCTTGTAGGCCACGATCCTTTCCGTGGTGCCCAGGAGGCGCGCGGCCTTGGCCCGGTTGCCGCGGCTCGTCTTCAGCGCGTCGAGGATGAGGTCCTTCTCGTATCCGTCCACGGCGGTGGTGAGGTCGAGCCGGGGCAGGGTCCCCGAGACCTCCGCCGTCTGCAGCGTGGGCGGCAGGTGATGGGCGTGGATGACACCGCCTTCGCAGACCAGCACCGCGCGCTCGATGCAGTTCTCCAGCTCGCGCACGTTGCCCGGCCAGTGGTAGCTCATCATCATGTCGATGGCGGTGGTGGCGATGCGGCGGACGTCCTTGCCGTTCTCCGCTCCGTACTTCTGCACGAAATGGTCGGCCAGGAGCAGGATGTCCGGCCGCCGCTCGCGCAGGGGCGGCATGTAGACGCTGAAGACGTTGAGGCGATAGTAGAGGTCTTCGCGGAAGCTGCCCTCGCGCACGGCGCGCTCGAGGTCCTTGTTGGTGGCGGCGATGAGCCGCACGTTGACCTTGATGGGCTGCACGCCGCCCAGGCGGTCGATCTCGCGCTCCTGCAGCGCGCGCAGGAGCTTCACCTGGGTGGGCAGGCTCAGCTCGCCGACCTCGTCCAGGAAGAGCGTCCCCCCGTTGGCCAGCTCGAACCGCCCCTTCTTCATGGCCCGCGCGTCCGTGAACGCCCCCGGCTCGTAGCCGAAGAGCTCCGACTCGATGAGGCTCTCCGGGAGCGCGCCGCAGCTCACCTTCACGAACGGCTTGGCCGCGCGCGCGGAGCCGTAGTGCACGGCGTGGGCGATCATCTCCTTGCCCGTGCCCGACTCGCCGCGGATGAGGACGGTGGTGTTGGTGCGCGCCACCTGCGCGACCTGCTCGTAGACCGCCTGCATGGGCCGGCTGTTGCCGACGATGTTTCGGAAGTCGTAGCGCTCCTTCAGCTCCTGGCGCAGCTGCCGGTTCTCCTGCACCAGGCCCTTGCGCTCCGCCTCCAGCAATCTCTGCACGCGGATGGCGTGGCCGATCATGGAGGCGGCGATGCCGAAGAACTTCACCTCGCGCTCGAAACGGCCGTCCTTGTCGTAGGGGAGCGTCACCCCGAGGGCCCCGACCGTCGCGTCGTCCACGGTGATGGGCACGCAGATGTAGCTGATCTCGCCCTTGCCCGCCCCCTTGAGGACGCCGGTGCGATCGAGGAAGAGCGGCTCGTGGCTGGCCCGGGGCACGACCACCGGCTTCCCCGTCTCCACGACGCGGCCGGTGATGCCCTCACCCACCCGATACCGGACCCGCCCCGTCGCCTGCCAGCTCAGTCCCGCCGCCACCTCGATGGCGAGCTGCGCCGTCTCGGGATCGAGGAGCACGACGCTGGTGTTGAGCAGGCCGTGCCGCTCCTTGAGGAGCTCGACGACGCGCGTCAGCGCGGACTTGAGGTTGAGCGTCGAGCTCAGCGTCTGGCTGACCTCGAGCAGATCGCTCAGCTTGCGGATCTCCGCCGTCGTGCTGCCGACTGCTGCCGGCCCGTCTAGGGTCACCCTTGATGCCAATGAATGGACCTCCAGCCTTTCTCCCCCCACTGGCAAGTGCCGTGCCTTTCATCGCCGTGCCAGGCGAAGGACCATAACGGTATTTATTTCAGCTACTTAGCTGACAGGACGGTCTGTCCGTCGGTCCCAGTGGAAACGACAGTATCGCGCTCAGCGTCCTGTCAACCGACAGTTCCGTAGCTTTTGGGAGGCTGTCTGGTCCCCAACCGTCAGGCCGGCATCATCGGACGATCGGCGCTAAGGCCCCCTTTTGTGCGATGAGTGCGCCTACGGGACAGATTTGTAGGAACGGCCCCAGCGGCCGCCAGCCTCGTACCTCACGGCTTCGAATCGAGCCGTGTCTTCTTTCCGTAGCCCAGCTCCGCCCCGCCGGAGATGATGTGGTCCACGCCGGTCGTGAACGTGGCTTCGGCGGCCAGGAACAGGCAGAGGCGCCCCGCCTCCTCGATCGTTCCCATGCGGCCCAGCAGCTGCGCGGCCTCGCCGTCGGCGCGGCATTTCGACGGGTCGGGGGCGGCGTCGATCGCCTCCTGCCAGAGCGGCGTGTAGATGTTCCCGGGAGAGACGGAGTTCACGCGCACGCCGTGGGCGGCCTCGTCCACGGCCAGCGCCTTCGTGAACGAAGTGATCGCGCCCTTGGTGGCGACGTAGGTCGTGGCGTGAAGCTGGCCCATCGCCCCGACCAGGCTGGACATATTGATGATATTGCCGCGCGTCGTCCGGAGGTGCGGCAGGGCGCGCCGGCAGGCCACGAAGATGCTCATCACGTTCAGCTCGAAGAGATCGCGGAACTCCGAGGGCGTGAACGCGTCGATCGGCTTGTGCGGAGGATGCCAGCCCGCGTTGTTCACCAGGCAGTCGAGGCGCCCGAAACGCGTGACGGTGGCGTCCACCAGCCGTTCGACCTCTTCGGTGCGGGAGACGTCACAGCGGATGAAGACGGCCTCGCCGGGCCCGGCGGCGGTGACCTCGCGGGAGAGCTTGGCGCCCGCGGCCTCGTCGCGGGCGCAGAAGACGACCTTCGCCCCCGCTTCCACGAAAACGCGCACGCAGCCCTCGCCGATGCCCTTCGTTCCTCCGGTGACGATGACGACCTTGCCCTCGTAGCGCACGGTCGCGAGACTATTCGTGCCCGCGCGCGGAGGTCAAGGGGCCCGGGGCCGCCTCCGCCCCGTCCAGCTCCGCCAGCGCCTGCTCCAGCGCGGCCCGCTCGTCCACGGTGAGCTTCCGTCCCTCCGACGTGAGGTAGAACGTGTCCCGGATCCGGCCCGCCCGCGTCTCGACGTGCGCGATCTCGATGCTGCAGCCGGCATCGGAGATGCGGCGCGTGATCGCGTGCAGCAGCCCGAACGCGTCCGGGCCGGAGACGGTGAGGCCGGTGGCGGAGGGATGCGACCTTTCGTCCCAGACGAGCTCGAGTCGTGCGCGCACGGGGCCGCCCTTCTTCGCAAGCTCGCCCTCGAGGTCGATCTCGCCGGCCAGGACCTTCTCCAGGAAGGCCTGGAACCGCTTGCCCTCTTCGGGCTGCTCGAACCGGCGCTGGGCGTCACGCACCGAGAACGTGTCGAGGACGAGGGCGTGCGAGTTCGAGAAGGCCTCCGCGGCCACGATGTCGGCGCCGAAGAAACTCAGGCTCCCCGCGATGCGCGAGAAGAGGCGGCTGCGGTCCCCCGCCACCACCACCAGCTTCCAGCCGTCTCCGTCGCGGGCGAGGCGCGAGGAGACGGCCCGGCCGGCCAGGGTGGCGACGAGGGCGAAATGGGCGACGGTCTCCACGGGGGCGGTGAGCTGGAGATAGCGATGAGGGAATCCGAGCACGAAGCGGGTGAATCGCTCGCGGTCCACGCGCAGCGGGATCTGGTCCAGGAAGGAGTGGACCTCGCGCTCGTCCGTGATGGGGAGGAAGTCGTCCATGGGGCGGTGGCGAGAGTATGCGCCTTTCCCGCGCTTTCCCGGAAACCTGTCTTTCCCGGGGTGGTTGCGGTCCCTCGCCGACGTTGCTACTGTGCAGGCATCCATCCTGCCGCAAGCGCTTCGAAAGGAGGCCCTCCGGTGAGCAAGGAGCCCGACGACATCACCCGGCGTGACTTCGTGTCCCGCACCGCGACCGCGGTGGCGGGGGTGGCCCTGGGGGGCGGCGCTCTCGCGCGCGCACAGAGCGGGACGGTGGGCAGCCGCGTCCTCGGCGCCAACGACCGCGTGGTCCTGGCCAGCATCGGCATCCGCGGCCAGGGCAACGCCCTCAAGCGCGGCTTCGCCAAGCTGAAGAACGTCGAGATCAAGACCCTGTGCGACATCGACGAGAACCTCTTCCCGAGCCGCGTCAATGACGAGCGCCTGAAGGACGTCGCCACCTTCAAGCCGGGCACGGTGCAGGACCTGCGGCGCGTCCTCGACGACAAGGACGTGGACGCCATCGTGGTGGCCACGCCCAACCACTGGCACGCCCTGGCCACCATCTGGGGTCTCCAGGCCGGCAAGCACGTCTACGTCGAGAAGCCGGCGTCCCACACCGTGTGGGAGGGACGCAAGATGGTCGAGGCTTCCCGCAAGTACAACCGCCTGGTCCAGGTCGGCACCATGAACCGCAGCCGGCCCGCGGTGGTGGAGGCCATCAAGTTCATCCGCGACGGCGGCATCGGCGAGGTCTACATGGCGCGCGGCCTGTGCTTCAAGGCGCGGCCCAACATCGGCAAGTACCCCGACGGCCCCATGCAGCCGGGCGAGAAGTACAAGCTCAACGTGGAGGCCAAGGAGTACGAGCCCACCTACGACTCCGCGTACCTCTCCAAGGTCGACTACGACATGTGGCTGGGGCCCGCTCCCCAGCGGCCGTTCAACCGGAACCGCTTCCACTACAACTGGCACTGGCACTGGGACTACGGCAACGGCGACACGGGCAACCAGGGCCCGCACCAGTTCGACATCGCGCGCTGGGGGATCGACGAGCAGGTTCATCCCGTGAAGATCTCCTCCGCGGGCGGCCTCTACGGCGCCAAGGGCAGCTCGCAGGAGACGCCCGACGTGCACACCACGCTCTTCACCTACGCGGACGGGAAGGTCCTGGAGTTCGCCACCCGCGGCACGCCCACCAACGAGGAAGGGACGCAGAAGATCGGCAACCTCTTCTACGGCACCAAGGGCTGGGTCTGGATCGACGGCGACGGGCGCACCTGGCAGTCGTACATGGGGCGCAAGGACGAGAAGGGCCAGGGCCGGGCCGACGTCAAGGAAGGAGCGGGGGGAAGCGACCCCAACGTCCTCACCAGCATCGAGTACCCGCACTACCAGAACTTCGTGGACGCCATCCGCGCGGGTGATCGCACGAAGCTCGCCTGCGAGATCGAGGAGGGACACCTCTCCGCGTCCTTGCCGCACCTGGCCAACATCGCCTACCAGGTCGGCCGCACGCTGACCTTCGACGGCGCGGCCGAGAAGTTCAAGGACGACAAGGAAGCGGACGCGCTCCTCACCCGGACGTACCGGGCGCCCTACGAGATCAAGGACAAGGTTTAGTCAGCGCTGTTCGGCGGGCACGGGTGGCGATGTCGCCACCCGTCGCCACGCCGCGTAGACCGGGAATCCCGCGGCCGCGATGAGCAGGCCCCACAGCGGCGAGTAGTTCGGCACCGGCCGGTCGATCTCGCCCGCGACGATGGCGACGAGGCCGACGCCGGTGCCCAGGATGAAGACCAGCGGCGTCCAGGGATAGCCGGGGGTCCGGAACGGGCGCGGGGCGTCCGGCCACTGCCGGCGCAGCACGATCACCGCGCCCACCGCGAAGAGCAGGGCCCCCCACTCGACGACGATGAAATACGTCGTCAGGCGGTCGAAGTCCCGCAGCAAGGCGACGAGCAGGACCGCCCCCAGCGCGTGGACGACGAGGGCGATGTGCGGGGTCGCCCAGCGCGGATGGGCGCGTCCCAGGACGGAGAAGGTCAGGCCGTCGCGGGCCATCGCGTAGGCCACGCGCGGCTTGGCCAGGATGTTCCCGTTGAGGGCGCCGAAGACGCTGCAGAGGATCGCCCCCGCGATCAGCGCCCCGCCCAGCGGCCCCAGGCGCTCGGACACGATCCGCTGCGGCACCACGCCGCCCGCCGTCGCCGCCATCGCCTCCACGGGGAGGGCGTAGAAGTAACCCACGTTGGCGCCGACGTAGAGGAAGACGATCGCGAGCATCCCGGCCACGATGATGCGGCGCATGAGCCGCTCGGGCGCGCGGACCTCGCCCGCGATCATGCTCACCGCGATCCATCCGTCGTAGGCCCAGATCACGGAGGCCGCGCCGATGCCCAGGTTCCGCGGGCCCTCCGCCGATGGGCGCAAGTGGGTGAAGGTGCCATCAACGGCGGTGAACGAGAACACCATCAGGGCGAGCAGGGCCGCGACCTTGACCACGGTGAAGAACGTCTGGACCGCGGATCCCGGACGCGCGCCGAGCAGGTTGACCCCGGTGAGGATGAGGATGGTGGCGGCGGCGACGGTGGGCACCATCCACGCCGGGGAGGCGGTCCGCCCGAGGAGGCCGAGGAGAAGCTCGCCGAAGAAGGTGGCGAGGGCGCCGATCGCGGCCGGGGTGGTGACCAGCAGGTAGAGCCATCCGAACGTGAAGGCCGCCGGGTCGCCGTAGGCGGCCCGGAGGAACACGTAGGCGCCGCCCGTCCGCGGCAGCAGGCAGCTGAGCTCGGCCAGGGCGAGCGCGCCGCACACGCTCACCACGCCGAAGCCGACCCAGAGAGCCAGGATCGCGATGGGATCGCCGACGTCCTGGGCCAGCGTGTACGGCTTGCGGAAAACGCCGCTGCCGATCGTGATCCCCACGATCAGGGCGAAGCCGCCCCAGAAGCCGATGACACGCTGGAGGTCGTCCCGCGCGGGCTGGGTCGTGGCGAACTCCACATGCGGCCACCACCCGTGTCGGTGGCTGCGATCGAGCGGGCGACCCCGTCGCGGCCCGCGAGGCCGATATAGAATACGCGACCATGGCACTGTTATTTCAGCCGCGCTCCCGCGCCGTACATGTCCTGATGTTCGCCGTGCTCGGTGCGGGCGGCGTGATCTCCGTCGTCCATGGCCAGTCCCCGGCCCCGCCCGAAAGGGCGGCCACGGCCAAACTCGCCGCGGATCCGGACGACGGCGGCATCACTCTGCCGGAGGGCTTCCGCGCCGTCGTGGTGGCGGATTCCTTGAAGAACGGGGACACCACCGGCGCCATCCGCTTCCTGGCCGTGGCTCCCAGCGGCGACCTCTACGTGAAGACGGGCAAGGGCGGGATCATCGCCCTGCGCGATACGAACGGGGACGGCAAGGCCGACCTGAAGGAGACCTTCGGCGAGGGTGGCGGGAGCGGCATCGCCCTGCACGACGGATGGCTCTACTCCTCGACCACCAGCGCCATCTATCGCTACAAGATGACGCCCGGTGAGCTGGTGCCAAAGGGCGCACCCGAGCTCGTGGTGTCGGGCCTGCCCGATCAGCGGCAGCACAACTCCAAGTCCTTCGCCTTCGGGCCGGACGGCCAGCTCTACGTCGAGGTCGGCTCTCCCTCCAATTCGTACGGCGGGGCCAAGGACCGTGCCCTCGGCGCCAAGGGCGAGGACCCGACGGAGTTCCTGAAGACGCACGGCGGCTGGTGGCGCTTCGACCCCGGCAAGCTCAACCAGACGCAGGCCGACGGCTTCCACTACTCGACCGGCCATCGCCACATGCTGTCCATCGCCTGGAATCCCGTCTCGAAGAGCTTCTTCGTGGTGCAGATGGGGAGGGACAACCTGAGCACGGTCGATCCTGCCCACTACACGGACGAAGACAACGCGGAGAAGCCCTCGGAGGACATGTTCGTCCTCAAGGAGGGCGCCAACTACGGCTGGCCCTTCACGTATTACGACCCCGTCCAGAAGGCGCGCATGGTCGCGCCCGAGTACGGCGGCGACAACGTCAAGCGCGCCGAGACGGGCAAGTACCCCGATCCCCTGGTCGCCTTCCCCGGCCACTGGGCCCCGCTGCAGATGGCGTTCTACTCGGGCACGCAGTTCCCGGAGAAGTACCGCGGCGGTGCCTTCGTCGCTTTCCACGGGTCGTGGAACCGCGCTCCGAGGCCCCAGGGCGGCTACAACGTGACCTACGTGCCTTTCGACGACAAGGGCATGCCGCGCGGTGGCTACGAGGTCTTCGCCTCCGGCTTCCCCGGCCTCGCCGAGTTCACGCGGCCGGGAGATGCGAAATACCGGCCGGCCGGCCTCGCCTTCGGACCGGACGGATCCATGTACGTCAGTGACACGGAGAAGGGCCGCGTGTGGCGCATCTTCTATACGGGTGAAAAGCGGGCCGCCAGCACCGCCTCCGTCGGCGCCGCCGCCGCCAGCACGCCCGCGCGCGCGGCTGCCCCTCGTCCGGCCGCCGCCCCGCGCACCAGCGCTGCTCCCGCCGCCGCCCCGGCCGCCACCGCCCCCGCCGCGGCCGCGGACAGCCCCGGAGCGAAGCTCTACGCGCTGGCCTGCGCCACCTGCCACATGCCCGACGGCAGCGGCGTGCCCGGCCTGCAGCCCGCGCTCAAGGGCAGCAAGGTCGTGGCCGGCCCCTCCGCCACCGTGATCAAGGTCCTCCTCCTCGGTCCCGAGAAGGCGCTGCCCCCGCACAAGGCGAGCGGCAACCAGATGCCCGCGTTCGATTCGCTCTCCGACGAGGACATCGCATCGATCCTGACCTACGTGCGCAAGACCTTCGGCAAGGGCGCGAGCGCGGTCACGCCCGCCCAGGTCAAGGCGCAGCGCCCCAAGTGAGGCGCGCGGCCCTGGCCGCGGCGCTGGTCCTCGGCCTCCTGTCCCGCGCGGGCCCGGCCCGCGCGGCGGCGCCCGAGTCGGGACGTGTCGAGCTGGTCGCGGGGGACGGCCTCGACGAGCCGTTCGGCGTCGAGTTCGACCGCGCGGGCCGCACGTACATCGTGGAGATGGGCGGCCACCGGGTCACCGTCCTCGACGCGCACGGCGGGCGGCGCATCCTCGCCGACGACTTCAAGGGGCCGCACCATCTGCTGATGGGGCCGGACGGCGCGCTCTACGTCACCGACACCTGGAACTACCGCGTCCGCCGGTTCGACCTGCGCACCGCAGGCTCCACCGTCGTGGCCGGCACCGGGCAGAAGGGATTCAGCGGCGACGGCGGTCCGGCCACGGCGGCGCAGTTCGGCGGCATCTTCTCCATCGCCTTCCACAAGGGCGCCCTCTACATCTGCGACCTCGACAACCGGCGCATTCGCGCCGTCGATCTCCGGACGGGCGTGGTCACGACGGTGGCCGGCAACGGGGAGAAGGGCGTGCCGCGCGATGGCGAGGACGCGCGCACGCAGCCCCTCTTCGACCCGCGGGCGATCGATGTGGACGCGAAGGGCAACCTCTACATCGCGGAGCGCGGCGGGCACGCCCTGCGCGTGGTCGATCCGGCCGGGAAGATCCGCACGGTGGCGGGGACGGGCGTGGCCGGTCAGAGCGGAGACGGCGGGCCGGCCCTGGCCGCGCAGATGAACGGACCGAAGCACATCTTCGTGCAGCGCAGCGGTGACGTGCTCATCACGGACACCGAGAACCACGTGATCCGCCGCTACTCGCCGCGCGACGGCACCATCCGCCGCGTGGCCGGCACGGGCGTGATGGGCACGGGCGGGCTCGGCCTTCCAGCGCTCGAGTGCCCGCTCAACCGGCCGCACGGAGCCGTGATCCATCCGAGGACGGGCGCCCTGTACATCGCGGACAGCGAGAACCATCGCGTGCTGCGGATCCCCTAAACGTCTTTAATCTCAGGGGGGGAACGTCGCGCGTGATCCGCGATGGGCGCTCGCTCCCCCCCTGAAACCCCCCACCGCTGCGCCGCCGCTGCGCGGCGCCGCGCTCCTGATCGGCTTGGCCGCGGTCAGTCGGCGAGCGCGTGGTCGATCGGGAAGGGCTGGCCGGACCAGGCCTTCTGCGCGGTCCAGGGCTGCGGGGGATCGGACCAGAAGGCGTCGGTCGCGGGCAGGCCCAGGGGAAGAAGGCCCGTCGCGCACAGGTAGAGGCTCCCGGTCGAGATGTACCGCTCGCCGATCCCGGGCTGGTGCCCCGCGAATCCGATGCGCAGCCACCCGTGCTCGTCGAAAGTCCCCGCGGCCTCGATGGAGCGGCGCATCACGGCGGTGAGCGCGCCGCGCACCTGGGCCGGGGTCGCTTCCGCGGGCAGCTCGTGGCGGAGCGCGACCTGGGCGAGGAGCTGGAAGGCACCGAACCGATACGCGATCGACCGCCCGATGGCGGGGAAGGTCCCTTCCGGCGAGATCAGCCGCTCCTGGATCGCGGCGTAGCGCTGGGCGCGCCGGATCTCCGGGTCGCGCATCGCCTTCCAGGCTTCGGCCTCGTCGCCCACCGCGGCGAGCACGTCGAGAAGCATGGGATGGATGACGTAGCTGTTGTAGTAGTCCCAGTGGAAGGCGGGGCCGTCGCCGTAGATCCCGTCGCCCTTGTACCACTGCGCGTGCTGGCGCAGCGCGTAGTCCACGCGCACGCGATCCCAGGGCGCCCCCAGCGCGAAGAGTCCCGCCTCCACGGTGGCGCCGAAGAGCAGCCAGTTGTTGAAGCCGGGCACGATCACCCGGGTCGATTCCAGCGCACGCACCAGGTTCGCTCGCGTGGCCACGTCGAGCCCCTCGCGCAGCGCGCGCGGCGCGCGCAGCAGTCCGTGGGCCAGGAAGGCCGCGTCGACGAGCGGCTGGCGATCCTTCGTGAAGTTCATGGCATCGGGCGAGGACGGATCGACGGCCGCGGCCAGGGCCTGCCGCGCGAGATCCGCGTAGCGTGCGCGCGTCCGCCCTTCCGCGGTCGCCTCCGCGGGCAGCTCCAGCCACGGAGCGATGCCGGCCAGGAGCCGCCCGAAGGCCTCGAGGTAGGTCACCGACCCGCGGCCCGCCCCGGCGGCCTCCTCGACGGGCATGCGGGCGCGCAGCGTTCCCGCGGCGAGGTTCGTGAGCACGGGCTCGGAGAGCCGCTGCGCGACCGTGACCCAATACGCCCGGTCGCTGGCACCCGTCCCCGTGCCCGTGCCCGTCTCCGTTCCCGTCCGTTGGGCCGTTCCAGCCCCCGTCCGTTGAGCCGTTCCCGCCCCCGTCCGTGTGCCGATCCATCCCACCGCCCCGGCACCGGCCGTCTCGAGGAACTGGCGGCGACTCGCAGGCCGTTTCACTTCGTGACGGTATCGCCCTCGATCTCGACCACGACGACGGTGGCGGTGGGATCGAGGATGGGCCGGACGATGTGGAGCGACGTGCGGCCGCCTTCGGTCGTCGTCTTCACCGGAGCGCCGTCCGCCAGTTGATAGGCACGCTTGACCGCGTTCTTCATGGGCGGGAGCTCGAAGGGAACCCGCGGCTCCTGGAAGAACGTGAAATAGAGCTTGCCCGGCCGGGTCGTGACCCGCCATTCGTTGTGGGGCAGGAACAGCGGTTGTCCGCGGAGGTCCTTCGTGCCCTTCGCGGTGGGCTCGCCGACCTCGTCTCCCCACGGGCTCGGCCCCGTGCCGTAGACGGCCTCCCCGTTGACCTTGAGCCACCGGCCCACCGTGCGCAGCGTGTCCTGGCTCTCCTTGGGGATCACCCCGTCCGCCATCGGCCCCACGTTGAGGAGGTAGTTGCCGCCCTTGCTCACGATGTCGAGCAGCTTGAACGTGAGATCGCCCGGGGACTTCCAGTCGTGGTCGTCCTTGCGGTAGCCCCAGGTGTGGTTGAGCGTCGCCGGCACCTCCCAGGCATCGGCGGGAGCCGAGCCCGGGATGACGTTGTCACCCGTGCTCACGTAGTCGCCGGCGACGCCAAGCCGGCCGTCGATCAGCGTCTTCGGCTGGAGCTGGCGCACGATGTCCGTGAAGCGCTGCCCGCGCTCCTTCGTCATCATGCGCGGCGTGTCGAACCAGATGAGCGCCACCGGCCCGTATCCGGTCAGCAGCTCGCGCACCTGTGGCTCCGCCTTGCCGCGGAGGTAGCCGTCGTAGTCTTTCAGCTCCTTGCCGTCCGGCCCCTGGTCGGGCCCGAAGTCCCAGTCGTTGCCGGCCCCGCCCTTCTCGTGCCAGTCCTGGGCCTGCGAGTAGTAGAAGCCCAGCGGCATGCCCTTGCGCTGGCAGGCCGCGGAGAGCTCCTTCAGGATGTCGCGCTTGAACGGCGTCGCGTCCACCACGTCCCACGTGGTCACCTTCGAGTCGTAGAGGGCGAACCCATCGTGGTGCTTGGAGGTGATCACGATGTACTTCATCCCCGCGTCCTGGGCCATCTGCACCCACTCGTCGGCGTTGAACTTCACCGGGTTCCACTGCTTCGCGAGCAGCTCGTACTCCGCGACGGGGATCTTCGCGCGGTTCATGATCCATTCGCCGATGCCGGGGATCCTCTTCCCCTTCCACTCCCCGGCCGGGATCGCGTACAGGCCCCAGTGGATGAAGAGCCCGTACTTGGCGTCCAGGAACCAGGCGAGCCGGGCCTTGCGCGCGGGATCGTCGGGGAGCGCCAGCGTGGGCGTCGGGGTGGGGGCGGGGGCCTGTGTCATCGCGGGGCGGACCAGGGTCAGGGACAGCCCGGCCAGCGCGGCCGCGACCACGGCAACTCGTTGGGACCGTCGCGTCGGCTTCATCAAGGCCTCCTCAGGAGCGCAGGCTCATCACAAGGGATGCGAGCACGAACGAGAGCATGAGCAGGCTGGCCAGCCAGAGGGCGGCCGTCACCCAGGACGGCGGCCTGACCTCGGGCGGCAGGCGGCGGTGGCGCAGGTAGAGAACGGCGCCCGCGAACACTGGAAGCATCACGGACTGCGCGATCCCGCCCGCCACCACCATCCTCACCGGCGAGTTCAGCCGCAAATACAGCACCGCCGGCACCACCGTGAGGATCACCACGAAGAGCCGCCGCCAGACGAGGCGACGGGCGTAGTCGTGGCGCGGAAAAAGTCCCAGGACCCGCATCATGTCCGCGAGCTGGCGGGACTGGCCGGCGGCGTTGGCCACGATCGTCCCGTACAGGGTGACGAGCGCGCCCGCGTAGAAGAGCCACAGGGCCCAGGGACCGAGGGTCCGGGTGTAGATGTTCGAGAGCACGGGGATCATGTCGCGCGCGGACGGGACCACCCCCATCCCGTGCAGCACGCCCGCCCCGAGCAGGTAGAAGGCCACCGTGGCCAGCGTGTAGACGACCAGCGAGCAGGTGATGTCCACGTGCATCACGCGGATCCAGCCCGCCGCGCGCGCACGCCAGGCCGGTGTGTCCTCGCGGGGCCCCGTGAAGCGCGCATAGCCCTTCTCGACGCACCAGTACGGGTACATGAACAGCTCGGAGGCCCCGACCCCGGTGATGCCGAAGACGGCCACCGCGGTGGCCAGACCCCGCGGCGGCACCTGCGGCACCAGCCCCCGGCCCACGTCCGCCCACGAGAAATAGGCGCTCATGCGCGACAGCACCACCGCGGCCAGCACCGTGATCGTCGTGAACAGCGCCACCTTCACCATGGCCAGGCGCTCCATGCGCTCGTAGGCGCCGCCGAGCAGGAGGGCGAGGGTGAGGGCCACGAAGGCCAAGATCCAGGCCGCCACCGGCACCGACGGCACCAGGATGGCCATCACCTGGGCCACGCCGCCGAAGATCCCACCGACCTGGACCATCGTCATGAGGACCATGGCCGCGAACGACCAGACGACCCAGCTCGCGCCCAGGCGGGGCCCGGGCACACGGTCGAAGGCCTCGAGCCCCGTCTCCCCGGTGGCGATCGTGTAGCGGCCCATCTCGGCCTGGACCACGGGCTTGACCAGGCAGCTCAGGAGGATCAGCCAGAGCGCGCTGTAACCGACCTGCGCGCCGAGGGTCGTGGTCGCGATCAGCTCCCCCGATCCCACGATGGACCCGGCCAGCACGATGCCGGGCCCGATGCGCCGGAGGGCGTCGATCATCCGATGCGGCGGAAGGACGACGTCCTCCGGGCGCAGGCGGTAGAGGTCGGACGCGTCCGAGGCGGGAGCCACGCGGGCGGCGGCGGGGGTGGCCAGGGCGACGGCCTCAGGCATGCTCAGGCCTTGCGCGGCAGGGCCCGCACCGCGCCCCCGGAGATGCCGCCGTCCACGAGCAGCGTCTGCCCGGTGACGTAACGGCTCTCCTCCGAGGCCAGGAACACCACGGCGCCGTCGAGGTCGTCGGGCTGGCCCGGACGGCGGATCGGGATGCGCGACTTGAGCATCTCCACCCACTCCTGGTCCTCGTACATGCGCGCGTTCTGCGCGGTCTTGAACCAGCCGGGGGCCAGGCAGTTCACGGTCACCCCGTGCGGTCCCCAGTCGTCGGCCAGGCTCATGGTGAGCTGCTTGATGCCGCCGCGGCTGGCCCCGTAGGGAGCGAGCCCGGCGTAGCCGGCCACGGAGGTCACGGAGCCGATGTTGACGATCCGTCCGTATCCGCGCTCCACCATGTGCCGGCCGATGGCCTGGGCCACGAAGAAGGAGCCGCGCAGGTTCGTGTCCAGGATCGTGTTCCAATCCTCCCACGTCACCTCGAGCGCGGGCTTGCGGATGTTGCAGCCGGCGTTGTTCACCAGGATGTCGATCTTCCCGTAGCCGGCGAGGGCGGCCTCCGCCATGCGCGCGATCGAGCCCTGGTCGCGGACGTCGAGCTCCAAAGGCAGGGCCCGGCGCCCGAGCCCCTCGACCTCCCGCTGGAACTCCCCGAGGTCACCCTTACGCCGGGCCGTGATCACGAGATCGGCTCCCGCGCGGGCGAGGGCCCGGGCCAGGAACTGTCCGAGCCCGCGGCTCGTCCCGGTCACGACGGCGACGCGGCCCCGGAGATCGAAGAGAGGCGGATGGCTCGTCGCGTCCGCGCTCATGGCTGGAGGATGACCTTCATGAGTCCCGGCTCGCGGGCGTAGAGGCGTGCGAACATCGCCGGCCCCTCCGCGAGGGGCGCGACGAGCGTGATCAGCGGACGCACGTCGATGGCGCCCGTGCGGAGCAGCTCGATGGCCCGGGGGTACTCGCCGTTGGACGCGCAGGTGCCGAGCAGGGTCAGCTCGCCCGTCACCACCGCCTGCAGGGGGAGCTGGATCCCCGGCGACACGTTGCCGACCAGGACGACCGACCCGCCCTTGCGGACGCAGGCTACCGCCGTCTTGATCGGCTCCGTGGCCCCCACGCATTCCAGCGCCACGTCCGCGCCGCCCTCGGTCAGCCCGCGCACCTCCATGGGCACGTCGACGGCGGTGGGGTTGAGCACGACGTCCGCGCCCAGCTTCCGCGCCAACGCGAGCTTGCCCTCGTCCACGTCCACCGCGATGACCCGCCCGGCGCCTGCCGCGCGCAGGGCCTGGATCACGAGCAGGCCGATGGTGCCCGCTCCTACGACCACCGCGCTGCGCGCGGGCATGGGCGCGCGCGCGACCGCGTGGACGGCCACGGACACGGGCTCCACCATGGCCGCGTGCTCGAACGACACCTCGCCGGGCAGGCGGTACACGATGTGCTCGGGCACCGCCACGAACTCGGCGAAGGCGCCCGCCTGCCGGTAGTCCCCGCAGGAGACCCCGAGCACCTTGCGCTGGTCGCAAAGGTTCGATCGTCCGGCCCGGCAGTAGTCGCAGTGGCCGCACGACACCGTCGAGTCGAACGTCACGCGGTCGCCGGGGCTCACGCGCTCGACGCCCGCCCCGATGCGTTCGACGACACCCGCCGCCTCGTGCCCCATGACCGCGGGCGGGATGCGCCGCCCGGACGAGCCGTCGTACCCGTGCACGTCGCTGCCGCAGATGCCGCAGGCGTGGACGCGCACGAGCACGTCGCGCTCTCCGACCTCCGGCGTGGGCACGTCACGCACGTCGAGGCGCTTGTATTCGCTCAGGACGAGGGCACGCATGGGATCTCCCTGGGTCTTGTGCGAGCCGGGACCTAGAAGCCGGTGCCTTTCACCTTGAGGCGCAGGCGGAGGACGTACATGTCGGCGGTGATGAACAGGGTGGAGCCGTCCTCGCCGAACGCGCAGTTGCTCGTTGCCTCGCCGGTCGCGAAGGTGCCGAGGTGCTTGGCATCCTTGTCGAACACGAGGACGCCGCCAGGGCCGGTGGCGAACAGATGGCCCTGGGTGTCGACCTTGAGGCCGTCCGGCAGTCCCTTCCTCTCCGGGCCCACCCATTTCGTGGCGTCGAAGAAGACGCGGCCGTTGGCAATGGACCCGTCCGGCTTCACGTCGTAGGCCATCCAGATGGCGCGCTGCGCGTCCGAGTTGGCGACGTACAGCGTCTTGTGATCCGGCGAGAAGGCAATGCCGTTTGGGCGTGACAACTCTTTTGTCAGCAGGGCCATCTTGCCGTCCCTGCTGACACGGTAGACGCCCTGGAAGTCGAGCTGCTTGTCCGGGTCCTCCATCTTCCGCGTCAGGCCGTACGGTGGATCGGTGAAGTACAGCGACCCGTCCGTGTGGAAGGCGAGGTCGTTGGGGCTGTTGAGGCGCTTGCCTTCGTAGCGGTCGGCGATCGGGATGTACTTCGCCTTCGGCTTCGAGAGGGGCGCGTCCATGCGCGCGACCTGCCGGTTGCCGTGCTGGCAGAGCACGAGCCGTCCCTGGGGATCGAGGGCGAGGGCGTTCGACCCCGGCTCGTCGGGCGGGATGTTGTTCGGCCGGGGGATGGGGCCGAGGTAGCCGCTCTGCTCGAGGTAGATCTGCGTCCCCCGGCCCGCCCGCCAGCTCAGGACCCGATTGGGCGGGATGTCCGAGAAGAGGAGCTGACCGCCGTCGGCCTTGACCCACAGCGGGCCTTCCGTCCAGTCGAATCCGTTGGCGATGATCTCCATCTTCGCGTCGGGCGCGACGATGGCGTCGAGGCGCGGATCGAGCCGCTCGATGCGCCCGAGGGTCGGTTGGGCGGCCGGGCGGGTCTGGCCGTCTGCGTGGTCCATGGTCACGACGAGGAACACGGCGCCGAGGGAACCGGCCGCCATCATATGCGCGATGGAGCGCGTCATGCGTCCTCCTCTCGGGAGGGCCCGAGACGGGCCCCCCACCGCGAGCCGGGCGGATGATAGCGCGTCAGAAGCTCAGCCGGATCGATCCCTGCATGATGCGCGGGTTGCGCGCCGCGTTGGCCTCGCCGAAGCTCGCGTTCACCTGGGCGCCGGTGGCGTCGAAGCGCGCGGTGTTGTCGATGGTGAGGAACTGCGTGTGGTTGAGGACGTTGAACATCTCCCAGCGCAGCTGCAGCCGCCGACGCTCGCCGCCCAGGCCGAAGTTCTTGAAGAAGGCGAGGTTCCAGTTGTTGATGCCCGGGTTCTGATACGAGTAGCGCGAGGCGTTGCCGTATTCGCCCCGGGCCGGCCGGGCCACCGCGGTGGGGTCGATCCAGGATCCGTCCGCGCCCGGCGTCGGGTTGCGGTTGCCGCCCTTGAGGTTGCCGATGATGTTCGGCCGCACCACCCGCAGCTCCTGGGAGCCGCTGCCGGCCTGGGGCATGTTGGCGCCCGTTCCGCCCGTCCCTCCCGTGAAGTCGAAGTTGTCGGTGGTCGCGATGTTGAGGCGGTCCCATTCCCCGCTCACGAACGCGTTCTCGCCCGAGACCTGCCAGCCGTCGAAGAGCGTGCGGATGACCGCGTTGTCCCAGAGCTTGCTCGCCTTGGGGATGTCCCAGGTGTAGTTGATCACGAGGTCGTGGGTCTGGCTCTGGCTGAGAGGCGCGTAGTGCCAGGCCTTCAGGGGCCGGGCCACGCTGACCTGCGACTCGTCCTCGTCCGCGATGCCCAGGGAGCGTGCGTACGTGTAGGCCACCGAGAACTGGAATCCATGGCTGTAGCGCCGGTTGAGCTGCACCTGGAGGCCGTTGTAGTTCGCCGTGCCGAAGTTCGAGCGCAGGATGATGTCGCCGTAGCCGAGGAACGGACGCAGGAAATCGTCGGGCTTGGCGTTGGCCGTATTCTGCGGGTTCGCGTTCTCGGGGTGGAGGTTCACGAACTTCGCGCCGTCCGGCACGACGTTGATGTTCGTGTACTGCTCCATGTGCCGTCCCACCCATCCCACGTAGGTCACGTCCGCGACCATGCCCCAGCCGATCTCCTGCTGGACGCCGAGAGACCACTGGTACGTGCTCGGGGTCTTGGCGTCCCGCTGCAGGGCGTTCACCGTGCTCGGACGCAAGGAGAAGTTCGCCTGGGAGAGCAGGCTGCCCATCGTGCCGTACACGAACTGGGGCGAGTTCACCGCCGGCGGGTTCGTGGCCGACTGGTCCATGCTGCGTGCGGTGATCTGGGAGTTGTGGAAGAGGCCCACCCCGCCGTGCACCGCGGTCTTGGCCTGGCCCGTCACGTCCCAGGCGAAGCCCAGGCGCGGCTCGGGCTGCAGGCCCTGGTTCTGGCGGAAGCCCTTCGGGTAGCTCTTGTCGGTGCTGAGCACCATGCCGTTGTAGGGATCGCCGCTGCCGGGCACGAAGCTGCCCACGTAGATGTTCGGCTTCGTATCGCCGGTCACGGGGTCGAAGGCCACGTTGGCGCCGCCGATCCGGGCCGGCTGGTAGAGGCGCGGGGCCTTGGACCGGTCGTACCGCTCGGGGACGAAGGTGGCCGCGGGGAGCTTGGTGTACCACGGCTTGAACCACAACATCCGCACGCCGACGTCGAGGGTCACGCGGCGCGAGACCTTCCAGGTGTCCTGCAGGTACGACTCCAGGAGATAACGATGCGAGTTCACCTCCGGCAGGGCGTCGATCTCGCTGTAGCTCCGGTAATTTCCGAGGAGGGCGTTGGCGAAGGAGTAGCCGGTGTCGAGGGGGTTGTTGGTGTCGACGGTGAAATCGTATTGGCCGGCCGGAGAGGCGGGGGCGGAGAAGCCCTTACCTTCCGTGTTGTAGAGGTGCTCGAAGTAGAGTCCGCCCTTGAAGGCGTGGCTGCCCTTGATCCAGGTGAGGTTGTCGTTCAAGGAATGCACCCAGGCCACGCCGCCGTTGCCGACGATACGGTTGTCGTAGGTGAAGTTGGGCGGGTTCGGCGTCGCGCTGCCGCCGAAGGTCACCTTGGGCAGGATGTCGATCAGGTTCAGCTCGGGATGGAACTGTCCGAGCCGGTAGTTGTTCCCCGCCCGCGAGAGCCGGCGCAGGTCGTCGTCCCCCACCGGGCGGAAGTTCTCGCTCTGGCGGCGCGCCCCCGCCTGCGCTTCGTTGATCAGGCTCGAGCTGAAGATATGGGTGTGGCTCAGGCTGTAGGTGCGGTCGGTGTTGTCGTAGTGCGCGTTGAACCAGCCCCAGCCCGCCGGCCCCGCGGTGACGCCACCCGTCCCACCCACCCCGCGCTGGTCCGACTTCCAGTCCTTGACCGTGAGGTACAGGCTGTCGCTCTGTGAGGGCTTCCAGTCGAGGCGGAGGATGTTGTTCAGCTTCGGGTTGTCGTTGACGAACTGGCTCTGGTGGTTGAACTGCCCGCGCGTGAAGTTGCGGTCGAGCGTGTTGGGCAGGGGCAGGACGTCGAGCAGGGCGCGGCCGTTGGGGTCGATACGATTGGCGGGGATGATGTTCCCCGGGAACGGCTGTCCGGTGAGGGGGTCACGGATCACCACCAGCCGGCCGGAGCTGTCGAGGGACTGCGAGAAGTCACCGGCGCGCTCGCGCTCCGTCGGCATCGTCCACTGGAGGAGGTTCCCGGGCTTCTCCGTGATCGGCGCTTCGAGGGAATAGAAGAAGAAGAGCTTCTTCTCCCCGTCCTTGCCGATTCCGGGAACGGGTCCGCCGAGGTTGAAGCCGTAGGTGTTGAAGCGGTAGCGCGGCCGGTCGCGGCCGGCCCGGTTGTTGAAGAAGTTGTTCGCGTTGAGGTGCTCGTTGCGGCCGTAGTAGTAGGCGTTGCCGCGGTACTGCTGGTCGCCGCTCTTGCTCACGATCTCGATGTGGGCGCCCCCCGTGCGTCCGTACTCGGCGCGGAACGTGTTGAGGAGGATCTTGATCTCCGACACGGCGTCGAGGTTGATGTTCTGGGCCATGCGGTTGGTCTGCCCGACCTCGTTGCCGAGCACGCCGTCCACCGTGATGTGGTTCCAGTCCCGGCGCATGCCGCTGACCTGGGGCACCAGGGTGCCGAAGCTCTCGCCCAGGGATTCGACGGTGTCCTCGTAGCGCACGCCCGGCACCAGCCGCATGAGGGAGGTGACGTCGCGCCCCTTGGTCTGGATCTGCGCGATCTGGCTCGAGGTGATGAGCCCCGCGTGCTGCGTCTCCTCCGTGTTCACGCGGTTGGCGGAGGCCTCGACCACGACGCTCTCGCCAAGCCCCACCGTAAGCTTGATCGTCCCCACCGAGAGGCGCGTCGAGGGCGCGAGGACGTTGCCCTTCTGCTCGACGGTGCGGAAGTTCGACATCTCGACGCGGATCGCGTACGTGCCCGGGGGCATGGCCGTGAACAGGAAGTCGCCCTTGCCGTCGGCGTGGTCGACGCGGGTGGCGCCGGTCCGCTCGTGGACAGCGGTCACGGTCGCCCCCGGGAGGGCCTGGCCCTGCTGGTCGGCGACCGATCCCGAGATCGAGCCGGTGACTTCCTGGGCCCTCGCGCCCGCGGCCGTGAGCGCCGCCATCAGCGCCGCCATCCCGGCCAGACGTGCAAATCCGGTCCTCGTCATATGGATCCTCCTCGGCGGTGGGGTATGTTGCGCGTCCACAACTGCCATGTCAATTCAAATCTGGATGGACCGCTCACTCCTGCTTGCCGACACTCGTCATACCGATTGGTTTCGAGGCGTCAGATATCACGATGATCAAGAGGCTGTCAACATCGAAGACTGATGGCCATTAGTTCACACCATTTAAAGGACTTACTAGATTGATTCAGACTGGACGCGACAGTGCCCCGCCGCTTGGGCCAGTCCAAGGGTTCGCCCGCCCAGACGAGTACCGGTTGGACCAGATGCGGGACCGAGGCTTGACAGCATGGAGCGTATTGACTTAACTAGCGCACGATGACGCGGCCCGTGGCTGTCGACCGAGAGGGCGCCGACTCGGCTGCCGCCGCCGAGCAGGTGGTGGTCCACGTCCGGGCCCTGATCGAGCGGAGGGAGCTGCGCCCCGGCGACCCCCTGGCCTCGGAGCGCGAGCTCGCGCTGCAGATCGGGGTGAGCCGCACCAGCGTGCGCGCCGGGCTCCGGTGGTTGGCGGCGATGGGAGTGGTCCAGACGCGGCGCGGGGCCGGCACCTTCATCACCGATGGGCCGCCGGCCCTCGTGAGCGAACCGTTGCGCCTCGTCGCCTCACTCCACGGGCTGGACCTCGGCGGACTGTGGGAGGTGCGGCGGGTCTTGGAGGCGGGATCGGCGTCCCTGGCCGCCGAGCGCGCCACGCCGGAGCAGATCGCCACTCTCTCCGACGAGGTCACCGGCATGTACTCGGCCCTGCACGATCCCCAGGTCTTCCTCGACTACGACCTGCGCTTCCACCGCGCGGTGGCGGCGGCCGCGAACAACCCCATGCTGGGCGCGATCATCGAGGCCGTGGCCGCGCTCTTCTTCGAGCAGCGTCGCGTGGGCATCGAGCGAGCGCGGAACCTGCGGGAGTCCGCCGAGCAGCACCGCCGGATCTACCAGGCCATCCGCGCGCGCGACCCGGAAGCCGCCCGCCTCGCCATGGACGATCACGTCCGGCGGGCGCGGCTCGCAAAGGCGACGGAGGAGTCGCCCGATTCCACCGACGGCCAGTAAACTCACCGCCCCCTCCTCCGGGAAAGGAGGGGGCGGTGTTCGAGACTCCTCTTAGAACCTCAGCTTCATCGACAGCTGGACCTGCCGCTCCGTCGTTCCGCACAGCGCGCAGGCCGGGTTGGCCAGCATGGCCGTGATGGTGCCGAAGGCGGCGGTGCCGAACGTGGTGTTGGGGTCGGCGAAGGCCGGGTGGTTGAGGACGTTGAAGGCCTCCACGCGCAGCTCGTGCTCGAAGCGCCCGAAGCGCGTGATCTTGACGAGGTTCACGTCGATGTTGAAGTAGCCGGGCCCGCGGGCGATGTTGCGGCCGGCGGAGCCGTAGGTCGCCGTCGTCTCCGGCACGATCTGGAAGGACGCCGGGTCGAACCAGTGGTCGATGTTCTGGTCGGGGTTCGCGATGTTGTCGCCGATCCGGTTGGGACGGTTGGACTGCTGCTGGCCGGTATTCGTCCCCGCGGAGAGCACGCCCTGGGCCTGGGTGATGGTCAGGGCGCGACCGGTGCGGGCGTACAGGATGCCGGCGATCTGCCAGCCCCCGAGGACCTTGTTCTCCTTCGCGAAGGGCAGCCCGTACACGACGTTCGAGACGAACGTGTGCTTGACGTCGTAGTCGGCGGGACCTCGGTTGATGCTGGGGTCGTACACGTTCAGGAGCGTCACGCCACCGTCGTTGTCGGAGTTGAGGTCGATGGCCTGGCCGTACGTGTAGGAATTCATGAACGAGAACCCGTTGGCGTAGCGGCGCTGGAACTTCACGAGCAGCCCGTTGTAGTTCAGGAAGCCCGTGCTGCTGAGCGTGCCCACGTCGCGCAGGGCCGGGGCCAGCCGGATGAAGGGCCGGTTCACGTCCGCGCTCGTGACTCCGAGGGTCGCCGGGGCTTGGTTCGGGTTCACCTTGAGCGCCATCTGGCGGCCGCGCGACCCGACGTAGGCCACTTCGATCAGGTAGTTGCGCCCGAGCTGCCGCTGCACGTTCAGGTTGAAGTTCGTCGAGTAGGCGTCGCGGAAGTTCACGTCGAAGGCCGAGCGCGTATCTCCGGCGGCCGGACGCGAGGGGTCGACGCCAGGCGGTGGGGGCAGGCCGTCCGAGACCTTCAGCGTGGGCGCGAACGTGGTCGACAGCGAGGTGGACTGCAGGAACGGCGGGTTCTGCGCCTTCGAAGAGGACGTGCCGCCGGGCGTGAAGTTCCAGAAGATGCCGACGCCGCCGCGCAGAACGGTCTTGCCGTCGCCGGTCGCGTCATAGGCGAAGCCGAAGCGCGGACCGAAGTCCTTCTTCGAATAGGTCTGGAGGTAGCGCCCGACCTTGATGCCGTTGAGCACCGCGTCCGGCGAGGCCACCACGAACTTCCCCGTCGCCGTATCGAAGTTGGACTGCCGGTCGTCGACCTCGACCCAGGGCACGAAGAGGTCCCAGCGCAGCCCGAGGTTCAGGGTCAGCTTGTTCGTGGCCCGGATGTCGTCCTGCACGTAGACCGCGTACTCCGGGCGCTTCTCGGTGTAGGTCTCCGCGTCGAACAGGTTGCGCCGCTTGGCCGTCGCGTAGCCGAGCAGGAAGCTCGCCACGTCGAAGCCGGTGTTGGCGGCGGGCGTGCAGCCGCTGGTGATGCCCGCGCAGCTGGAAGTCATGTTGTTGTTGAAGTCGAAGCGGCCGACGATCGTGTCCGCGTTGAGGATCTCCCGCGAGCGCCAGGTGATGCTCCCGCCGACCTTCATCGTGTGCTTGCCCGACACCTTGGTGAGGCTGTTGAACACCTGGAAGTCGTTCTGGTTCGTGATCAGCGGCTGGTTGCTGTTGGCGCCCAGGTTGCGGATGTTCTGGAACATCAGCTGGGTCATGGCGGACGTGGACGGGTTGAGGTTGATGCCGGGGATGCCGACCGCCGCCGCCGGGTTGGTGCCGTAGTCGATCGAGGTCATGAAGAACTTGATCGAGTTCCAGCCGAACCGGAACTCGTTCAGGAGGTTGTTGCTGAACGAGTGGGTGTCGTTGAAGGCCAGGCCTTGTGCCTTGATGTTGCCTTCACCCGCGCCGAAGGTTGCGCCCGCGTCTCCGTGGGGTAGGGTCGCGGGCAGGAATCGGTGCGTCTTCTGGAAGCTGTAGCGCACGAAGGCGCGGTTGTTGGTGGCGACGTTGTGGTCGAGCTTGACGTCGAACTGGTTGTCCTGCCGCTCCAGCTCCGGGTTGATCACGTAGTTGTTGATGATCTGCCCCGTCGCCGACCGGGTGCCGGCGGCGTTGGGCTCCGGATAGAGCTGGTTGATGATGTTCCGCGACGCGGGATCGAACCGGCTCGCCGGGATGATGTTCCCCGCGAACGGCGTGCCCGGGTTGAGGGGGTCGTAGATCGCGCGGTTGATCTCGGAGAAGTCCCCTGCTCGCATCTTCAGCGTCGGCACCGTCGACACGTAGGTCTGGCCCTGCTTGATGCGCAGTCCCTGGTAGTCGACGAAGAAGAAGGTGCGGTCCTTGACGAGCGGACCGCCGAGGGTCGCCCCGAACTGGTGCTGCTTGAAGGGCGGCTTCGGCCGCTGCGGCACGGCTCGGTTGTTGAAGAAGTTATTGGCGTCGAACTTGTCGTTGCGCAGGAACTCGAAGGCGTTTCCGTGCACCTGGTTGGCGCCCGACTTGATCTGGATGTTGACCACCCCGCCCAGGGACTTCCCGAACTCGGCCGAGTACGTGCTGGTCTGCATCTTGAATTCGTCGAGGGCGTCGACGCTGGGGAAGATGACGACCGTCTGCAGCCAGGTCTCGTTGTTGTCCACGCCGTCGAGCAGGTAGTTGTTGTCGCGGGCCCGGTGTCCGTTGGCAGAGAAGCCCGATCCCGCGCGCCAGGCCAGGGAGCCCGCGCCGTCGATGTTCGCGCCCGGCGGCGGACGCAGCACGCCCGGGATGGTGCGCGTGAGGCTGACGAAGTTCCGCCCGTTGAGGGGCAGGGCTTCGATCTGCTCGTTGGCGATGGTGGCGCCCAGGTCCGAGCTGTTGGTCTGGATGAGCGGCGTCTCCGCCTCGATGGTCACCGACTCCGACAACTGGCCCACGTCGAGCTTGAGGTCCGCGCGGACCTTCTGGTCGACGCCGAGGTGGACGTTGGACAGGCTCATCTTCTTGAACCCGCTGATCTCGCCCGTGACCGTGTAGTTGCCGGTCGGCATCAGCGGCATGGGGAACTCACCGCCCGAATCGGACGTCACCGTCCGGGTGAAGCCCGTGTCCTGGTTCAAGAGGGTCACGGTCGCGCCGGGAAGCGCGCCCCCGCTCGAGTCACGCACCGTCCCCAGGATCGTTCCGGTCACGGCCTGCGCGACCAGCGGTGCGGGCATCAGCGCGAGGCCCAGCACCAAGCCGATCGACAGGACCCGGAACAGACCAGACATTTCGCTTCGAGTCTTCATCTGTCCTCCGAGCAGCACTAACGCGCGATCGCGGGAGCTCCCGCGTCTGGGGTTCGTCGCCGAGGGTGCGACGCTCTTGTCAGACCTATGCACCAGTGGGCCGAAAAAGTTGTGAAACATTACTCAGGGGTCACACGGCTGTCAAGTCCTTCTTTCACCGGCGGCCAAGCGGGCTGGACCCCCTATGGGACCGCTCCTTACGAGACCGCGTCGTCGAATTCGGCACGGCGGACCGACGGAATTGTCCGGGCCGCACCGGGCGGCAGGGGCCAGAATTCGTGAGCCGTGGTCAGACCACTTGAGCCGCGACGTCGTGGACGTCGCTCTCCGCGGACGCCGTCGATGGCTCCAGCGTGCGCGTCCTATGCAGGGCATGGAGACTGGGGCGTCGACCAAGTGGAATAGCCAATCGCCTATCCACGCGTCGGGTTGTCGCAACAGTCACAGATCATCGGCCGAGGCATGAGCGGCCGAGCCGCCACATCCATGAATCCGGGTCGCGCCGAATCCGCGAAAGCGGAATCACTTACCCCGGTGGTTCACGAAATTTCGGGTTGACACTCCTGAATCTTGGACTGATGATACGAAACCGATTTCACCTCACGTCCAGCCACGAGGTATGACCAATAATTCGCCCGCGGTAGCGGGCAGCGGCAACGCGCCCATCGACGAGTCGCTCGCCGCCGAACGCGTCGTCACGCACATCGAGCGGCTCATTCAGGCCGGCCAGCTCAAGCCTGGGGACCGTTTGCCGCCGGAGCGGGAGCTCGCGCTCCAGATCAAGGTCAGCCGCCCGTCGGTCCGCGCCGGGCTGCGCTCGCTGGCCGCGGTGGGAGTCGTGGAGGCGCGTCACGGCGCGGGCAGCTTCATCACCTCGGGGCCGCCGAAGCTTTCGACCGGTCCCCTCACCCTGATGGCCGCGCTCCACGGTTTCACGCGCGACGACATGTTCGACGCCCGCCGCGTGCTCGAGGTGGCGGCGGCCGCGCTCGCCGCCGAGCGCGCCACCGGCGACAACCTGGCCACCATGTCGGAGGAGATGGCGGGCATGTTCGCGTCCCTGCAGGACCCGCAGGCGTTCCTGGTCCACGATGTCCGCTTCCACCGCGCGATCGCCGTGGCCTCCCACAGCCCGGTGCTGGCCGCCCTCGTCGAGCTCGTGTCCACCATGAACTACGAGCGGCGGCGCCTCACCGTCGAGCGGGCCCGCGACCTCAAGGAGTCGGCGGAGATGCACCGGCGCATCTACGCAGCCATCCGCGATCACGACGGCGACCGCGCGCGCCGCGAGATGAGCGAGCACCTCGACCTCGCCCGCATGGCCCAGGCCTCGGAAGAGGTCGTCGAACCCTCACCGCCGGCGGCGGTGCACCCGGAGAACCGATGAAGATCACTGGCGTCCGCGTCCGCGACATCCGCTTCCCCACCTCGCGCAACCTCGACGGCTCGGATGCGCTCAACGTCGGCGACTACTCGGCCACCTACGTGATCGTGGAGACGGACGGCGGAGTCGAGGGCCACGGCCTGACCTTCACCAACGGGCGCGGCAACGAGCTGACGGTGGCGGCGGTGCACGCCCTCCAGCACCACGTGATCGGGCTGAGCCTGGACGCGATCAAGTCCGACATGCGGGGGCTGTACCGCAAGCTCACCGTGGACCCGCAGCTGCGCTGGCTGGGGCCCGAGAAGGGCATCCTGCACATGGCCACGGGCGCCCTGCTCAACGCGGTCTGGGACCTGTGGGCCAAGGCGGAGAAGAAGCCGCTGTGGAAGCTGCTCGTGGACCTCACGCCGGAGCAGCTCGTCTCCACCATCGACTTCTCCTACCTCTCCGACGCGCTGACGGAGGAGCAGGCCCTGGCCCTCCTGCGCAAGCAGCAGCCCACCCGCGCCGCGCGCGAAGCGGAGATGCGGGAGAAGGGCTATCCCGCCTACACCACCTCGACGGGCTGGCTCGGGTACTCCGACGAGAAGGTGCGCCGCCTGTGCGAGGAGGCGGTGGCCGCGGGCTGGACGCACCTCAAGATGAAGGTCGGCCAGGACCTGGAGATGAACCGTCGGCGCGCCGGCCTCATCCGCAGCATCATCGGCCCCAAGGGCAAGCTGATGATGGACGCAAACCAGTGCTGGGACGTCCCGGAAGCGATCCGGCAGATGCACAGCCTGGCCGAGTTCGACCCCTGGTGGATCGAGGAGCCGACCTCCCCCGACGACGTGCTCGGCCACGCCGCCATCGCGCGCGAGGTCGCCCCCATCCGCGTGGCCACGGGCGAGGCCTGCCAGAACCGCGTCATCTTCAAGCAGCTGCTGCAGGCCGGCGCCATCGGTTTCTGCCAGGTCGATAGCTGCCGCGTGGGCGGCGTGAACGAAGTGCTCTCGATCATGCTGCTGTCCACGCAGTTCGGCATCCCGATCTGCCCGCACGCGGGCGGCGTCGGGCTGTGCGAGTACGTCCAGCACCTCGCGATCTTCGATTACATCGCGCTGAGCGCGTCGCTGGAGGACCGCGTCTGCGAGTACGTGGATCACCTGCACGAGCACTTCGTGGACCCGGTGCGCATCGTGAATGGGAGGTACGCGGCGCCGACGGCGCCGGGGTACAGCATCACGATGAAGGCGACGTCGTTGGCTGATTACGAGTACCCGAATGGGAAGGAATGGCGCGGCGCCGTCACGACTCCGGGAACGCGCGCGGAGGCCCGCTAGGACCGTCGCGCGGGCTCCCTGATGACAAGCCGACCTGACCACAACCTCTTTAGCTGCTAACCGAGTCGATCGGTCCGGTTACATATAGAGGTTGTCACCTCGGTCGGCGGTCATCTACGAACGCCGTCTTTAGCGCGCTAGCCTCAACACGAACCCGCCGCGCGGCCTCATCACTACCTCGATCGCGTCCTTGCTCGTCACCTGACGCGCCGACGTCGCGAAACTCCGATCGTCTTCTCCGTCGCGAATCATGGTCAGGTTCCAGGTTCCCTGAACTCCCAGGAACGCCAGCGCCACCCGCGCGCTCTCCGGCGCCTCCTGCGCGCTGATCCCGCCGACGTACCAGACATCTCCCGCCCGCCGCGCGATGACCACCGACCTGCCTGGCTCTCCGCTCAGCACGCGCGTCTCGTCCCACGCCGCCGGGACCTCCTTCAGGAACGTCTTCGGCTCCTGCTGCAATGCTCGATACGCCTTGTCCGAATCGGCCAGGTGCTGCACTCCCACCTCGAACACCACGGACAGGGCCAGCTCGTGCGCGTTCGTCGTCCGATGCGGATACTTGTGGTCGGTGAACGTCACCGGCGTGTAGTCCATCTCCCCGGGGACGTTGCGCGTGAAGGGCAGCACCGTGTTGTGCCAGGCCGACCTCGCCTGGTACTCCGCGCTGAACTTGTACTGCTCCGCGCCCATCACGCCCTCCATGCCGACCAGGTGCGGGAACTCGCGCGACCATCCGCGCGGGAGCGTGCAGCCGTGGAAGTTCACGAGGAGGTGGAAGTCGGCGGCGTCGCGCAGGACGTCGCGGTACTGGCGGATGCGGTCCTGCTTGTCGCTGTGCCAGAAGTCCACCTTCACGCCGCGCACGCCCCACTCCTGGAGCTTGGCGAACTCCGCCCGCCGCGCCTCACGAACGTGCATCCGGTCGCGCGGCGCCTCCGTCACGTCGTTGTGGGGCCCGCCCGAGTTGTACCAGAAGAGGAGCCCCACGCCCTTCTCGCGCGCGTGCGCCACCACGTCTTCGATCTTCCCCGTCTCCATGAAGTTCCAGTTCGCGTCCACCAGCGAGTACTCCCAGCCCATCTCGGCCGCGAGGTCGACGAAGCGGTTGAGGGCCTCCGCGTGCTTGGGGCTGCCGCTCTCCGACCACCAGCTCCAGGACGCACGGCCGGGCTTGATCCAGCTCGTGTCCGCGACGCGTGAAGCGGGCGAGAGGTCGCTGACGAGATCGGATTCCGCGACGCGCGCGGCGGCGTCCCCGACGATGACGACCCGCCAGGGCAGGGTCCAGGGAAGGGTCGAGGTCGGGTTCACTTCACCGACGCCCCGGCCCTCGCCGGGGTCCGGGAAGCGGAGGCGGTACTCACCGCCCGGCGCCTCCGTCGCGAACCGCGAGCCGCAGTACGTGTCGTCGAGCGCCGCCTCCGTGATCAGGAGCCAGCGGCCGGCGGGCGTCTTGAAGAGCCCGGGGAACGACCACCCCGCGGGCTCGGGCGCGGCCGTGCCCACCGGCACTTCGCGGAAGAGGTCCTCGTAGGCGGGCTTGTAGCGGGACGGCATGTGGTGCGGCAGCAGCCAGGCGGTCGTGCCCGAGGGCAGACGGAAGCGGCTGTCCTCCTCGACCACGGTCCGCGGCGCGGCGTCCGTCTCCGGGAACCGGTAGCGGAAGGCGACGCCGTCGTCGTGAGCGCGCAGGACGACGTCCAGGCGCGCGCCCAACGCGTTGCGCACGCTCACCGTCCGCTCGTGGGCGCGCACGTGATGGAGACGGCGCTTGCCGTGCGGCGTCTCGTAGCGCTCCTCCACGGGCGCGCTCGCGGAGGCGCGCAGGAACGCGAGTCCATCGGTGAACGACTGATCCGCGCGGCGGATGCCGAGCGCCGAATCTTCCACCACCACCAAGTTGTCGCGCCGGGCGCGCCAGCGAAGACGCCCGTCCGCCTGCCGGATGAGGACGATCTCGGTGCGCCCGTCGGGCGAGGCGACGGACCATTCTTCCGCGGACGCGGTGGCGGCCAGGAGGAGGACCACGGCGGGAGAGATTCTCATCAAGATTGCGAGCTCCTTGCCTGGTCCGGTCCAGGCGTCAGGATGCGTGGGTGCAGACGAGGACGCGGCCGGCATGCGCGGGCAGCGTCAAGGACACGGGACCGGCCGGGCGCGCACCGAGGTCCTCCCCGCTCCACAGCTCGCGCACCCGGGCCGGGCGATCGAGCGAGAACGACAGCGTCTTCGGCGCGTCGCTCGCGTTGAGCAGGAACACCAGGCGCCCGTCCGTCCGCTCGATCGTGCCCACCTCGAGCGCGTCGTCGGCGAAGCGCGCGGCCACGCCCGTCGGCGGCTGCAGCTTGCGCAGGAGCTCGAGCGTCGCCCCGTCCACTTTCGTGAGGTCGTCCCCGGAGAGGAGCATCCCCCCGGAGGCGTGGATGGCGGTGGCGTGGAAGCGCACCTCTTCTTCGGTCAGGCCGGTCAGGACCACGGCGTCCGGATCATTCCACCACAGCCGCCCGTTCTGCCAGTTGCGGAGGAGGTTCTGCCGCGCCGTGCCCTTCACGCGCGCCCAGGTGCGCTTGATGTCGTTCGAGCTGCGCGAGCCGTGCACGAGCCCGAGCGAGGGCCATAGGGGATGGTTGCAGCCGAGGATGAACGCGTCGCCCGCTCCCCGCCGTACCGCTTCCATGCCGCGCCGGTAGGCTTCGACGCGCGTGGCGCGGGGATCGTGGTACCGCCCGCCGTGGATGGCCCCCCAGAAGTTCGCGTCGAGCTTGAAATAGGTGCAGCCCCACTCCGCGCGCATGGTGCGGAAGACGGATTCCAGATGGGCCTGCGCCTGGGGGTGAGTGCCGTCCAGCGCATACCAGGGCCCGCGCCGCCACCCGCCGAAGGTGACCGTGTCCGACCGCAGCGGCTGTCCGGACGCGTCCTGCACGAACCACTCGGGGTGATCCCGGAAGAGGTGCGAGTCCTTCTCCGCCACGAAGGGCGCAACCCAGATCGCGGGCTCGAACCCGCGCGCGCGGATCTCCTTCAGCACGCCCTGGACGTTCCCCCCGAAGGCCGCGCCCGTCTCCAGCCAGTCCCCCATCGCGGGCTGGTAGCCGTCATCCACCTGGATGTAGCGGAGACCCGGCGTCTCGCGGGCGATCACCTCGAGGTTGCGTCTCACGTCCTCCGCCGTCACCTTCGGCCCGAAGCAGTACCAGGAGCACCAGCCGGACGGCGGCGCCGCCGTGCGAAGGGGCGGATGGTTCACCGCGATGCGGTCACCTACCGCGGTGAGGAGCGCCTCGCGGTCCGGACCCTCGAGGAAGACCAGCTCCTCGAGGTCCCACTGCTCGCCCGCGCCGAGCGAGCGTCCTTCGGTGTCGACCACGATCCGCAGCGAGGCGGGCCGCAGCTCGAAGCGGCCGACGAAGCGCCGCGACGAGGAGAAGGCCAGCACGCGGGTCCCGGCCCCGGGCGGGCTCAGGGCGATCAGGTTGTAGGCGACGGTCGCATCCGCGGGCTGCGGCATGCGGTAGTGCTTGGCGTCCGTGTAGTCGCCGAGGTCCGCGGGATGGCCGACCGTCCCGCCCGTCTGGCTGAGCATCTGGAAGCCCTCGCCGTAGAGCGCGGTGGAAGGGGCGAGGGCGTGGGGGACGTCGGCGAGGACGACCTCGGCCACGGAGACGGGCACGCGGCCGGCGTTCTTAACACGCGCGAGGCAGCGCGTGCCCTTCCACTCACGGACGAGGCGCACCTCGCGCGCCACCTGTCCGCCGGCGGCGACCATGTGGCCGGGCGCGCGGCGGATCGCGTCGAAGGAGAGAGGCGCGACGGCCTTCGCGGCGCCGCGGGCGAAACGCGGAAGAAGACACGCCAGCGGCGTCGCGCCCACGAGGCGCAGCAGCTCGCGGCGCGAGAGATACGGGGGGGTCATGGGAGCTCGCGAGCCATCTACGGCGAGCGGCGCGGCGCGCTCCCAACGGAGGCGCGCCGCGCCGCGGACATCAGTAGATCAGCCTCAGCCCGAACTGGAGCTGGCGGGGACGGCCGAACATGGACGTGATCCGGCCGGCGGTGGCCGCGTTGTCGATGGCCATGGCCGCGTTCTCCACCGCCCAGTTGATGTGGTTGAAGACGTTGAACGCCTCCACGCGCAGCTGCAGCTCGCGGCTGCGGCCGAGGGGGACGTTCTTCTGCAGGCCGAGGTCCACGTTCCAGAAGCCCGGTGCCCGCAGCGGGTTGCGCGGCGAGTCGCCGAACGAGTTCACCGGGATCGCGAACGCGGACACGTTGTAGAAGCGGTCGACGGTCGGGTTGTCCAGCGTCGGATCCCCGACGAGGTTGGGGCGCGAGTAGCCGGTCACGCCGATGTTGGCGGGGTCGCCCCCCACCGTCGGGTTGACGGGCTGGCCGGATCGGGCCAGCACCATCCAGTTGAGCTGCCAGTTGCCGAGGATCCAGGAGGCGGGGCCGTCGTTGAGCCACCGCTTGCCGCGGCCGGCGGGCAGCTCCAGCAGCGTGGCCCACGTGAAGATGTGGGGCACGTCGTAGCTCGACACCGCGTAGTTGGAGTCGATGTCGAAGAAGTTCTGCACGCCCGCGCCGCCGCCGATGCCGTTCTCCACGCCGAACCAGCCGCTGCTCGTGTCCTTGGAGCGGGAGAAGGTGTAGCTGAGCATGCTGCCGATGCCGCTCGAGAACCGCCGCTGCACCTTGAGCTCGAGGGCGTTGAAGTTCGCCCATCCCCGGTCCGTCGAGTAGGTGAAGGTCCCGGTGATGTGGGGCCAGGGGCGGAGCTGGTTGACCTCGGCCGCGGTGAGGCGACGGCCGGTGCTCGGATCGACGCCCGGCACCTGGGCCGCCGCCGCCTTGCCCGCGTATTCCATGCGTCCGTTGTGGCTGCCGACGTAGGCCAGGCCGACCATGGTGTTGCGCGAGATCTCTCTCTGGACTTCGACGTGCCACTGGTGGGAGTACGCGTTCTTGCGGTCGGGGTCGTTGAAGAACTGCGCGCTGGCCCAAGGCGAGGGCCGCGGCGAGAGGAAGGGCAGGCTCTGGATGCTCTCGATGCGGGTGATGGCCCCGCCCTCCACGTTGATGTTGCCCGTCTCCACGCCGGAGAACTGCGGCCAGCCCCAGGTCTCGAACTGGTGCTGCCCGTACTGGCTGCGCGAGACCATGGAGTCCCACATGAGGGCGTACCCGGTGCGCAGCACGGTCTTGGGGTTGACCTGCCAGGCCAGGCCCACGCGCGGGCCGATGTTGTCCGTGATGGGCTTCAGGATCGAGTTGCGCTCGCCGGTGAAATTGATGAACTGGTTGAACGGGATCTGGCCCAGCGCGGTGGGCAGGCAGGGCGGCGCGGAGCCCACCGCGCACACGGGCAGCGTGCCCTCGCTGGCGATGAGCCACTGGCCGGTGTCCATGTCCGGCCCGCTCTGCAACGACTGGTCGCCGTGGCCGATGGCGCGCGTCACGTAGTCGTAGCGCACGCCGAAGTTCAGGGTCACGTTCCTCTTGATCTGCCACTGGTCCTGCACGTACCCGGACAGGGTCGAGGTGTGGAAGTCGATGAAGCCCTGGTCGGGGACGAAGCCCTGGATGCGCGAGGGCAGGCCGAGGAGGGCGGACGCGATCGGGTCACCGGTGTTGGCGGTGCTCTGCGGGTTGCGCGTGGCCTCGGCGCTGAAGTCGAGCTGGCCGAACTGGTTCCGCTGCAGGCGCGCGATGCGCAGCATCTGGAAGCCCAGCTTCAGGTTGTGGTTGCCGCGCAGCCAGGTGAGGTCGGTGGCCAGGTTCCAGTTCGGGTTGTTGCGCGGCCGCGGGCCCTGCACGCCGAGGTTGGGCATGTTGGTCCAGGGCGTGGCCAGCGAGCCGCCATTGATGATGTAGCCCTGGAAGCGGTCCAGCTCCGGGAGGCCCAGCCCGCGCTGCGGGTCGAATCCGGCGGGGTGCTGCGCGGGGGCGTCCTCCGTGGGCTGCGTGGCCACGCCCCCGCGCACCTCCACGATCATGTTCGGCGAGAAGGTGTGGAACCACCCGCCGCCGATGTTGCGGTTGATGGAATCGGGCTCGACGAAGCCGAGGTCGCCGCGGGGCAGGAAGGCGTGGATCCGTCGCTCCGTCCAGCGCACGAAGACGTTGTCGCTCGACGAGAAGTGGTGGTCGAGGCGAAGCTGGAAGGCGTTGGAGTTGTTCTCCTGGTCCCGCAGCTCGCGGAAGTTGTCGCGCACGTTGCCCGGGATGTTGGGCTTGACCATGTAGGAGCGGAGGAAGGCCTGCATGGTGGGCGAGATCAGGTTCGCGGGGATGATGTTGTTCGGGAAGGGGTCGCGCACGAGCCGGCCGTTCTCGATGCGGGTCGTGAACGGGTTGAAGAGCTGGCGGCCGCTGAAGCTCTTCGAGAAGTCCCCCCTCAGCTCGGCTTCCGTCGGCACCGTGATGCGGATGTCGGACTGGTCGCGGTAGCGCCAGCCGTCGTAGGAAAGGAAGAAGAAGGTCTTCCCCTTCACGATGGGGCCGCCGATGTTCGCCCCGAACTGGCCCTGCCGGAACTCCGGATCGGAAACGGCCACTGGCCTCCCGGAGGAGTTATCGACGTCACGGAAGGGGTTGCGGGCGGCGAAGTGCTCGTTGCGGAAATAGCCGAACACGGATCCGCCGAACCGGTTGTTGCCCGACTTGGTCGTCATGTTGACGACGCCGCCCACCACGCCGCCGAACTCCGCCTTGTCGCTCTGGGTCTGGACCTTGAACTCCTGCAGGGAGTCGATGTCGGGCAGGGCCACGTAGGAGCCGGAGCGCACGGACGTGTTCACGACGCCGTCCATGTAGTAGATCTTCGAGCGGTTCTGCTGGCCCTGGATGGAGGCGTTGGCGATGAACCCTCCGGGGATGCCGGAGTTGCCCTCGATGCTGTTCACCGCCGTCTCGCGCGTGGGCCCCTGGGCGGTGGAGACGGGGTTGACCCCCGGCGAGAGGAGGAGGAGCTGCGTGAAGTTGCGGCCCTGCAGCGGCACGTCGCGGATGACCTTCTCCTCCACGACGTTGCCGAGCTCGGCGGTGGTGGCCTGGAGGAGGTCGGACTGCGCCGTCACCTCGACCGTCTCGCTGCCCGCGCCCACCTTGAGGGCGACGTTGCGCGCGACGCTCTCGTTGACGCCGACCGTGAAGGTGGGCACCTCGGCCTTGTTGAAGCCGGCGAGCTCCACCAGGAGCGTGTAGCGGCCGGGGCGCACGTTCACGAACGCGAAGTAGCCGTGATCGTTGGTCTGGCGCACCGCCTGCACGCTGGTGCCCTCGTTGGTGAGGCTCACGGTGGCTCCGGGCACCACCGCGCCCGTCGAATCGGTGACGGTGCCGCTGACCCCGCCCATGGAGGTCTGGCCGAGGATCAGCCCGGGCGCCATCAGGAGGGCGAGAAGGAAGCCCGTCGCCTTGCGCACACTCATCGGTTCTCCTTTGCCTTTCCATGGACGGGAAGGCGGACGACGTCCGTTCCAGGACGCGGGTACGAGCGGAGGCTCGCCACGGTGACGAACATCATGTGAGGTTGCGCGAGAGTGTAAGCGCTTACAAATTTCGCTGTCAACCCTGAAATCGCAGATTCCCCGGGGGCGCTCAAACTGAAATCTCAGTATGCCGCTTCCCTTGCGACGCGCGTTGGTCATATCCTTTCCGTCCGATGCCCTCCGCCATCCTCCTGACCCTCGTCCTGAGCGCTCCCGGCCCCGCGCGGCGCGCGACGCCCCCGCCCCTGGACGTCGCCGCGCTCGAGCGCCCGCGCGTGCTGGCGGCGGCGGCGCGCTTTCTCGAGGAGGAGCCACGGACGGTCACCGCCGCCCGCTCCCCGCGCAGCGCCGGCGGGCCCCACGACTTCTTCTCCGAAGGCGATTACTGGTGGCCCGATCCGAAGAGCCCGGACGGCCCCTACGTCCAGCGCGACGGGATGACGAATCCCGACAACTTCGTCGAGCACCGCCGCGCCCTCATGCGCCTGAGCGTGCAGGTGCCGGCCCTGGCCGCGGCCTGGCGTCTCACCGGCGACGGGCGCTACGCCCTTCACGCCGGCCGTCACCTGCGCGCGTGGTTCGTCGATCCCGAGACGCGCATGGCCCCGCACCTCCGTTACGCCCAGGCCATCCACGGCATCACGACCGGGCGCGCGCAGGGCGTGATCGACACCCTTCACCTCGTCGAGGTCGCACGCGCGATCGAGGTCCTCGACCCATCCCCTGCCCTCTCCCTGGCCGAGCAGGAAGGCGTGCGCGGCTGGTTCCGCGAGTACCTCGTCTGGCTCACCACGGACGAGAACGCGCTCAAGGAGCGCGACGCGAAGAACAACCACGCCACCTGCTGGCTCCTGCAGGTGGCGGCCTTCGCGCGCCTGGTCGGCGACGAGAAGGAGATGGCGGCGGCGCGAGAGAGGTTCAAGACCGTCATCGTGCCCGGCCAGGTGGCCGCCGACGGTAGCTTTCCGGAGGAGCTTCGCCGCACCAAGCCCTACGGCTACTCGCTGTTCAACCTCGAGGCCATGGCCGGCGCCGCCCAGACGCTCTCGACGGACGAGGACGATCTCTGGGCGTTCGCGCTGCCCGACGGGCGGGGCCTGCGCAGCGCGATGGCCTACATGGTTCCGTACATCCGGGACAAGAAGACGTGGCCGAAGCCGCCGGACGTGATGTACGACGCGGAGTGGCCCATGCGGCAGGCCAGCCTCCTGTTCGGCGGCCTCGCCCTCGGCCAGCCCGACTACCTCGCGCTGTGGAAGACGCTGCCCGCGGACTCGAGCGTGGAAGAAGTCGTGAGGAACTATTTCATTCGGCAGCCGGTCCTGTGGCTCGAACCAACCGCAGAGCGAGGCGGCGCCGCAAAGCGGCGGCGCGTCGCGAGGGGGGTTTCAGGGGGGGGTCGCGAATGCCCAACGTGGTGCGGCATGAGTGCCCCCCCTGACTAAACAAGCCATGTTCCAGCTCACGAACAAATCCGCCGTCGTCACGGGTGGCGCTTCGGGAATAGGGGAAGCGATCTCCCTCCTCTTCGCGAAACAGGGCGCGCGGGTCACCGTCCTCGACCTCGACGAGGCCGCGGCTCGGCGCGTGGCCGATCGCATCGTCGCCGATGGCGGCAAAGCGGATGCGCAGCGCTGCGACGTCAGCAGCGCCGCCGACACCGTGGCCGCCATGGGCGCGGTCGAGACGGCGGCGGGCCGCATCGACATCCTGGCCAACATCGCCGGCATCGCCCACGTGGGCACGGTCGAGACGACGGCGGAAGCGGACTTCGACCGCGTCTACCGGGTGAACGTGAAGGGCATGTTCCTGAGCACCCAGGCCGCCCTTCGCATCATGCTGAAGGGCGGCGGCGGGGTCATCCTCAACATGGCCTCCATCGCCTCGCTCATCGGCATCCCCGAGCGGTTCGCGTATTCCACGAGCAAGGGCGCCGTCCTGAGCATGACCCGCTCCATCGCGACCGACTACATGAAGAGGAACGTGCGCTGCAACTGCATCTGCCCCGCGCGCGTGCACACGCCGTTCGTCGACGGGTACCTCAAGTCCGCCTATCCGGGCCGCGAGCAGGAGATGTTCCGGGAGCTCTCGGCCTATCAACCCCTGGGCCGCATGGGAAAGCCGGAGGAGGTGGCGCAGCTCGCGCTCTACCTCTGCTCGGACGAGGCCTCGTTCATCACGGGGCAGGCCTTCCCCATCGACGGCGGAGTGCTGGTTCTATGAAGCTCATACGGTTCGGCGAGCCCGGGCGCGAGAAGCCCGGCCTGCAGCTGGAGGACGGGGCGCGCGTCGACGCGTCCGCCTTTGGCTCGGACTACGACGAGGCCTTCTTCGGTGGAGGCGGCCTGGCCCGCCTGCGCGAGTGGGCGGCCACCCACGCCGCGGGGGCCCCACGGGTGGCGCCGGGCACCCGGCTGGGCCCGCCCGTGGTGCGGCCCAGCAAGATCGTCTGCATCGGCCTCAACTACCGCGACCACGCCGCGGAGACGGGCGCGAAGATCCCGACGGAGCCGGTCATCTTCTTCAAGGCCACGTCCTCCCTGGTGGGGCCGGACGACGACCTCGTCACCCCGCGCGGGGCGGAGAAGGTGGACTGGGAGGTCGAGCTCGCGGTCGTCATCGGCGCGCGCGCGTCCTACGTCACCAAGGAAGACGCGGGACGGCACATCGCGGGCTACGCCCTGCACAACGACTACTCCGAGCGCACCTTCCAGCTCGAGCGCGGCGGGCAGTGGTCGAAGGGCAAGAGCGCGGACACCTTCGCACCCCTGGGCCCGTTCCTGGCCACGCCGGACGAGATCAAGGACCCGCAGGCGCTTCCCATGTGGCTCACCGTCAACGGCGAGACGCGACAGAAGAGCTCGACCGCGAACATGATCTTCGACGTGCCCACGCTGGTCAGCTACCTGAGCCAGTTCATGTCGCTGCTTCCGGGCGACGTGATCTCCACGGGCACGCCGGCGGGAGTCGGCCTCGGCATCAAGCCGGAGCCGGTCTACCTCAAGGTCGGGGACGTGGTGGAGCTGGGCATCGACGGGCTGGGCCGCTCCCGGCAGCGGGTGGCGCCTTCGAGATGAAGCGGTACGTCCTCACCCTGGACCTCAAGGACGACCCGCGCGCCATCGCCGAGTACAAGGCCCATCACCGCGCGGTCTGGCCGGAGGTGCAGCGGAGCCTGCGCCGCGTCGGGGTGCGCGCCATGGACATTTACGCGCTCGGCCGCCGCCTCACCATGGTGATGGACACGCGGGACGACTTCGACATGAAGCGAAGCTTCGCCGCCCACGTCCGCTCCGACCCGCGCTGCGCGGAGTGGGAGACCCTGATGAAGACGTACCAGGAGCCGCCGCCCGGCGCCCGTGCCGGGGAGCTGTGGACGCGGATGGAGCGCGTCTTCCATCTGGGGCCGGCGGCGCGCGGACGGCGGCGGTGATTCCGGCGCAGCCACCCACTCACGAGGGTGGCCGCCAGAGGCGTCGCATCGACGCGCATCAGCACTTCTGGCGCTACGAACCCGTGGAGTACGACTGGATCGACGCCTCGATGGCTCCCCTGCGGCGCGACTTCCTTCCCGCCGACCTCGAGCCCGAGCTGCGCGGCGCCGGCTTCGACGCCTGCGTGGCCGTCCAGGCGCGCCAGACCCTGGAGGAGACGCGCTGGCTGCTCGAGCTGGCCGATCGGCACGCGTTCATCGCGGGCGTGGTGGGGTGGATCGACCTGCGGGCGCCGGACCTGCGCGCCCAGCTCGAGCCGCTGCGCGGCCGGCCCAAGCTCGTGGGTCTGCGCCACATCGTGCAGGCGGAGCCCGACGACCGCTTCCTGCTGCGGCCGGAGTTCCTGCGCGGCGTGGCCGCCCTGCGCGACCTCGGTCTCGCCTACGACATCCTGATCTACCCACGCCACCTGCCGGCGGCGGTAGAGTTCGCGCAGCGCCTGGAGGGACATCGCCTCGTCCTCGATCACCTGGCCAAGCCCGAGATCCGCGGGGGTGAGATCCAGCGGTGGCGGCGTGACCTGCGGGCGCTGGCGGAGAGCGGCCACGTGATGGCCAAGCTCTCCGGCCTGGTCACGGAGGCGGACTGGCACCACTGGACGCCGGAGGGGATGCGGCCCTACCTGGACGTCGCGTTCGAGTGCTTCGGGTACGAGCGCCTCATGATCGGGTCGGACTGGCCGGTCTGCACGCTGGCCGCGGACTACGGACGGACGATGCGTGTCGTGACGGATTACCTGCGGGACCGCCCGTCGCGCGAGCAGGACGCCGTGCTGGGCGGCAACGCGGCGCGACTATGGCGGCTGGACGCGAAGGAGAATCAGGCATGAAGCAGACCGGAAGACTTTTCGTCCTGGCCGCCCTCTCCGTCTCGCTCGCGTGCTCGGGCGGTGGCGGTACGGGTGCGGGCGGCGGCGCCTCCAGCGGCGCGCCCGCCGCGGGCAAGCTGTCCATCGCGGTGATCCCGAAAGGGACCTCGCACGTCTTCTGGCAGAGCATCCACGCGGGCGCGGTCAAGGCCGCCCGCGAGGTGGGAGCGGAGGTGATCTGGCGCGGGCCCCTGCGCGAGGACGACCGGGACAGCCAGGTCTCCGAGGTCGAGGGCTTCGTGAGCCGCGGGGTGTCGGGCATCGTGCTCGCCCCCCTCGACGACAGCGCGCTCGTCGGCCCCGTCACCAGCGCCATGCGCAGCAAGATCCCGGTCGTGATCATCGACTCCGGGCTCAAGGGCGGCGAATACGTGAGCTTCGTCGCCACCGACAACAGCAAGGGCGGGCGGCTCGGGGGCGAGCACCTCGCCAAGGTACTCGGCGGCAAGGGCAAGGTCGTCCTGCTCCGCTACGCGGAGGGGAGCGCGAGCACGAACGAGCGCGAAGACGGCTTCCTGGAAACGATGAAGGCGAACCCCGGGATCCAGGTCGTGAGCTCGAACCAGTACGGCGGAGCGGACGTCGAGGGCGCGTACAAGAAGAGCGAGACCCTGCTCAGCAACTACAAGAAGGCGGACGGCAGCCTCTCCATCGACGGCATCTTCGCGCCCAACGAATCGACGAGCTTCGCCATGCTGCGCGTCCTGCAGGACAACGGCTGGGCGGGCAAGGTGCGCTTCGTGGGCTTCGACGCCTCCGAGAACCTGGTGAAGGGGCTGGCCAGCGGGCAGATCGACGCCCTCGTGGTGCAGGACCCGATCAACATGGGCTACCTGGGCCTCAAGACCCTCGTCGCCCACATCAAGGGCCAGCCGGTGGAGAAGCGCATCGACACCGGCGTGCGCGTGGCCACGCGGGAGAACATGGACAGCCCGGAGATGAAGGACGTGCTCCACCCCGATCTCTCGCAATGGCTGAAGCCGTAGCCGCATCTCCCCCGCCGCGCCTTTCGATGCGCGGCGTCTCCAAGTCCTTCGCCGCCACCGTCGCTCTCGACGGCGTGGACCTGAGCGTCGCGCCGGGCGAGGTCGTGGCCCTCGTCGGCCAGAACGGCGCGGGGAAGAGCACGCTCATGTCCATCCTGGCCGGGGCCCTCGCCCCCGACTCCGGGACCATGAGCCTGGACGGCCGTCCCTACGCGCCGCGCAACCCCCTGGAGGCGCGCCGCGCCGGGGTGGCCATGATCTACCAGGAGCTCTCGGTCGCGCCGCACCTCTCGGTCATGGAGAACGTCGTGCTGGGGACGGAGCCCGTGCGCGCCGGTCTCGTGCGGCGAGGCCGCGCGCGGGAGATCACGCGGGACGTGCTGGCCCGGCTCGGACACGCCGACATCCCGCCCGAAGCGGTGGTGGGCCGGCTCTCCGTGGCCGAGCAGCAGCTCGTCGAGATCGCCCGCGCCTTCGCCATCGGCGCGCGCGTGCTCGTCCTCGACGAGCCCACCAGCAGCCTCGGCCGCGAGGACGTGCGTCGTCTGTTCGACCTCGTCCGGAGGCTGAAGGCGGACGGCCACGCCGTCGTGTACATCTCGCACTTCATCGAGGAGGTGAAAGAGGTCGCCGACCGGTTCGTCGTGCTCCGCGACGGGCGCAACGCGGGGGGCGGCCCCACCGCGGGCACGGCGCGCGAGGAGATCGTCTCCCTCATGGTCGGCCGCCGCGTGGAGGACCTCTTCCCCCGCTCCGCGCGCCACCCCGGGGACGCCATCCTCGAGGTGGAAGGGATCGGCCCCGGATCGATCGGCTTCACCCTCCATCGCGGCGAGGTGCTGGGCATCGCCGGCCTCATGGGCGCGGGACGGACGCGCCTCCTGCGCACGCTCTTCGGCCTGGAGCCCGTGCGCACGGGCCGCATCCGCATCGGGGCCTACACCGGTGCGGCCCGGCCGACGCAGCGCTGGGAACAGGGCATGGGCCTGCTCAGCGAGGATCGCAAGGGCGAGGGACTGGCTCTCGGCCTCTCCGTGGCGGAGAACCTCGCGCTCTCGCGCCTGGACGGTCTCGGACCGGGTCCGCTCGTCCTCCCCGCCCGGCTCGCCGCCGCCGCCCGCCGCTGGATGGAGACGCTGGGCGTGCGCGCGGCCGGACCGGGCCAGGCCGTGCGCGAGCTCTCGGGGGGGAACCAGCAGAAGGTGGCCCTGGCCCGCCTCCTCCATCACGACGTGGACGTCCTCCTCCTCGACGAGCCCACGCGCGGCATCGACGTGGCCAGCAAGGCCCAGATCTACGCGCTCGTGGACGGGCTGGTCGCGCCTCCCGCGGCCAGGGACGGCGCGGGCGCGGCCAAGGCCGTCCTCGTGGCCAGCAGCGACCTGGCGGAGCTGCTCGGCCTGTGCGATCGCATCGCGGTCATGTGCCGCGGGCGGCTGGGCCCGCCGCGTCCGGCCGCGGAGTGGGACGAGCACGCGCTCATGATGGCGGCCACGGGCACCGGGGACGCGGCGTGAAGACGCGCGACCTGCTCAGCCGCGGGGGGCCCCTGCTCGGCCTCCTCTTCGTCTGCGCCGTGTTCGCCTTCCTCATCGGCCCCCAGTTCTTCCGGCCCGTCAACCTCGAGCTCATCGCCCGCCAGACCGCGATCGTGTGCACGGCCGCGCTGGGCTTGACCATGATCATCGTGGCCGCCGGCATCGACCTCTCCGTGGGCTCGATCATCGCCCTCAGCACGGTGGTGATCGCGCTCCTGCTCAAGCGCGACGTGAGCCCGCTGCTCGCCGCCCTGGGCGGCATCGGGGCGGCCGCGGCCTGCGGCCTGGCCAACGGCGTGCTCATCACGCGACTCAAGGTCGTCCCGTTCATCGTCACCCTCGGCACCATGCTGATCGTGCGCGGCGCGGCCAAGGGCCTGGCCGACGAGCGCCGGATCGAGGCCCCCGCCACCTGGCTCAACGGTCTCCTGCGCACGGTGGAGGCCGGGCGTGGCCTCTTCCTTCCCCCCGGCATCTGGATCCTGCTGCTGCTGGCCCTCCTCGTGGCGGGCGTGCTGCGCTACACCGTCTTCGGGCGGCACCTGTTCGCGATCGGGTCGAACGAGCGCACGGCCCGCCTGTGCGGCGTGCGCGTGGAGGCGGTCAAGGTCGCGGTCTATACGATCTCGGCCGCGCTGGCGGGGGTGGCGGGAGTCATGCAGTTCGCCAAGCTCTCCGTCGGCGATCCCACGGTGGCGGTGGGGCTCGAGCTGGACGTGATCGCCGCCGTCATCATCGGCGGGGGCAGCCTCACCGGCGGCAGCGGCACCGTGCTCGGCACCGTGCTCGGGGCGACCATCACCTCCGTCGTGGCCATCGGCTGCTCGCAGCACGGGCTGGCGAACTGGGTGCAGCAGATCGTCACCGGCACCATCATCGTTCTCGCCGTTGCCCTCGATCGCTGGCGCCAGAAGTCGGGGACCTGAGCGGACGCGGCCCGGGCGGTGCTCGCGCCGCCCGGCCGGGCCTCCAAATCTGCACGGATATCGCTCCTGCTTGTACGCCTTGCGTAGGTTTGGTCGAGGCACTCGTCGCCGCGGCGCGCCGGACGCCTCGCTTGGAAGAGGGCCGCTGCTCGCTCACGCGCGTGGCAGCGACGTGTATCGACGCCATCTGTTGGTGCTTTCGGGCATCGACTGCGAGTTCCGCATGGTGTGTGGGACTCCCACGTTCAGCAGAGGCGTCGTGCGGGCCGAGATCGACGCGCATGGCACGGCCCGTGCAATGACGTTACCCATGCGCAGGGAAGCATGCACGGAGCACGATGTCGATGAGCCGAACACGGCTCTCGACGCATCCTGCTCGGCATCGAGGGGCTTCCGCGTCCGCGTAACTGCCGTGTCGGCCCCCGCCTGACCAGTCACTCCCCCCCACCCCCAGTCACCTGCAAAGAGATGAGACCCCATGGCCACACCATCGCCCCGACTGCCGAGATTTCGGCAGCACGTCGTCCGTAGCGCCTTCTCGCTGATCGTCGCCGCCTTCCCCGCCTTGGCGATCGCGCAACCGAACAGTCCTTCCGAGGTGTTTCGGAGACTCTCCGACGACCGCTGGGTCACGCGGGAGACCACCCTCGCGGAGCTCGGCTTCACCGGCCCGTTGGTACTGGGAGCGCCGGAGACGAGCCACGATCTCTACCTCCCGGTGCCGGCCAACGTCCCCTTGAGCAACGGCGAGATCCGGCTCGACGCCAGCTACATGCGCGCCGACGGGGGAAGAACGACGCTGGTCATTTCGCTCGACTCCTATCCCGTCTCCTCGCGCCCGTTCCCGCTCGAGAAAGGCGACGCCAGCGTGGTGCTCGCGGTGGACGGCGCCCCACGCCCCAGCGGCTTCGTGCGGCTGGGCCTGGACTGGCGCACGGCCCTGGGCGCGGATTGGAACTGCGCCGATGGCCGCCCGGCCGGCAACGTGCTGCGCATAGAACCGACTTCGCGCTTCACCTACCGGTACGACGCCACCGCCATCCGCGACCTGACGACGGCCTGGGGCGCGCTTCCCGCGGTCCCGGTGATCCTCGTCTCCTCGAAGAGCCTGAGCCCGGAAGCCTACGACTCGGCCTGGCGCCTGGGCCTGTCGCTGGAGCGTGCGGGCAAGCGCAGCACCATCCGTGCGTTGCCCTCCGTGGGCGACCTCGTGGATCTCGAAGGCGTCGTGATCCCTCCCGCGCTGCGCCGCGTGCCCGCCTTTGCCGCCCTCTCGCAAGGCGGGAGATACACGCTCAAGGACGCGGCCGAAGTCGGCGCGCTCCTCTCCCTCGGCCCGGACGGGCCCTTCCGCGCGGACATCGTCATTTCCGATCCCGCCATGGGTTCCGGCCTCGGCGCTGCGTTCGACGCGCTGAGCAACCAGCTCCAGACCACGGCCTCCGACTCGGTCGCACCGTTCACCGCCTGGCGCGGCCGCGCGCTCGATCCCCTGGCCCGGCCTCCGGGGCCCAAGCAGATCGGGTTGGCCTTCGCCTTCGGACGTCCGGTGATCGTCGTCGCGTCGGACGCCGGCGCCCAGGCCGCCGGGCTGTTCAGCGCCTACTGGAACCGTGTGGCCGTGGCCGCCGTGATGGGCGTCGAGGCCGCCGACCAACCCGCCCACGACTCCTCGCTCGTCTCGCTCAAGTACCTGGGCGGCAAGCCGGGGAGCTTCGACGTCCTGGCCCATGCGGACTGGAGCGCCACCTTCGACATCGGAGCGGTGGCGGCGGATGGGCGTCTCCCCGGCACGCTCGTCCTCGACGTCGCCGCCGCCCCCAGTGCCGCACGCACGCCACCGGTGGTGTCGATCTTCATGAACGACATCCTTCTCGGGGCCAAGCAGCTGGACGCGAACGGCACCCGCGAACGCATCACCGCGCCCATACCGCGTTACTCCCTCCTGGCCCGCAACACGCTGCGTCTGGCCTTCGTGCGCCAGCTGGCCAGCGACCGCTGCCGCGAAACGCCGGAGGCCTATCCGGTTTCGGTGCTGCCCAGCTCGCACATGCTCCTGAAGAAGGCCGCCTCGTCGGATGACTTCACGGGGATGGTCGCGCGGTACGCCACCGGCGCTCACGTGATGGTGCCCGCCTCGTTCCTGGGCGATGCCGTCAGCTCGCTGCCGCGCGTCATCCGCATGGCGGCCACCACCGGCGTGTCGCCGCTCCAGGCGCGCTTCACCGCCGTGAGCAGCGGCGCCACCGAAAAGCCCGACGGCCCCTTCCTCGCCCTGGAGCTGCCCTTCAAGGACGCGAAGTCCAAGGTCAAGCTCGAAGGGGGCCACCTCGTGATGAGCGCCGACACCGACAAGGCCATTCTCGACGTCACCGGGCTCAACAACGTCGGCGTCGTGGAGATCGTCCAGGCGGGCGGCGACAAGGGCATCGTGTACCGCCGCGTCGGCACCGAGGCCCCCACGATGGGCAAGCCGATGCTGCTGGCCCGGGGCGATGTCGCGGTGTTCGGCTCGAACGGGCTGCTCGCCGAGATCAACGCCTCCGATCCGACCGGCCGCAGCGTGACCATCGAGGAGAGCGAAGACAGCCGCCCGTGGCTGCTGGGCCAGGGCTACTGGTGGATCCTTCCCCTGCTGGGTATCGCGCTCCTCATCGCCCTGATGGTGTTCGCGAGCCGCGTCCGCCGCCGGGAACGCGATCGCAGCCCCGCCTAGGAACGAGAGCAGAGGTTTCAAGGAGCCCATATGGGGTGGACCCTGTTCACGGCCAATTACTACGCCACGCTCGAAGTCCTGGCGGCGATGGTGGCGGTGCTGATCTTCGTCTCCTCGGTCGACGACGTCTTCATCGACGTCTGGTACTGGGCCCGGCGCCTTCGACGAGGGGTCACGGTCAAGCGACAGCACGCCCCCATGACCGCGGACCAGCTGCGCGAGAAGGGCGAACAGCCCTTCGCCATCATGGTGCCGGCCTGGATGGAATACGACGTCATCGCGCCCATGATCGAGAACATGATGGAGGTGACGGACTACGCGAACTACGTGGTCTTCATCGGCACGTACGCGAACGATCCGCAGACCATCCGGGAAGTGGAGCGCATGCGCGTCCGCTACAAGAGGCTGCGGCGGGTCGAGGTGCCGCATGGCGGGCCGACCTGCAAGGCCGATTGCCTGAACTGGGTGGTCGAGGCGATCTTTGCCTACGAGCAGGAATGCGGCGTCGAGTTCGCCGGCCTCGTGCTGCACGACAGCGAAGACGTCGTGCATCCGCTGGAGCTCCGGTTCTTCAACTATCTGCTCCCGCGCATGGACATGATCCAGCTGCCCGTGGCCTCCCTGGAACGCGCCTGGTACGAGCTCGTGGCCGGCACCTACATGGACGAATTCGCCGAGTGCCACGCCAAGGACATGGTCGTGCGCGAGAGTGTCGCCGGGGTCGTACCGTCCGCCGGCGTGGGCACCTGCTTCTCGCGTCGCGCCATGAAGGAATTGGTCGGCGTCACCCGCAACAGGCCTTTCAACACGGAAAGCCTGACCGAGGACTACGACATCGGCAACCGGCTGGCCCAGCTTGACATGCGCGCGATCTTCGGGGTGTTCCCGGTCAGCTTCCGGGTCGAGCGCAAGTCCTGGTTCGGCCGCCGCCGGACGCGCGAGCTGATCGTCCGGATGCCTTTGTGCGTGCGCGAGTTCTTCCCGGACACGTTCCGGCAGGCCTATCGACAGAAGGCGCGGTGGGTCCTGGGGATCGGGCTCCAGAGCTGGGAGCAGCTCGAGTGGCGGGGGTCGTTCGCGGCCCGCTACCTGATGCTGCGTGACCGCAAAAGCACGGTCACGGCGATCGTCAACGTGCTCGCCTACGTCCTGGTCCTGCAGTTCATCTTCATCCAGGTGGGGATGATGACGGGCTGGTGGAACACGTTCTATCCGTCGCTGTTCGCCGACAACAGCTGGTGGCGGACCCTGGTCTACGTGAACGGGGTCTTTCTCCTCGTCCGGTGCGCGCAGCGGGTCTACTTCACCTCCCTCCTGTACGGCTGGGAGCATGGGGTCTTGTCGGTGCCGCGCATGGTCGTCAGCAACCTCATCAACTTCATGGCCGTGGCACGGGCCTGGCGCCTCTACCTGTCCTACCTGTTCCGCGGCAAGGCCCTCGTGTGGGACAAGACGATGCACGACTTCCCGACCGCGGCCCAACTGACGCGGCGGCGTCAGCGGTTGGGCGATCTCCTCCAGTCCTGGCAAGCGGTGGACGAAGGCACCTTGAGCAAGGCCCTCGAGGAGCAGACCGTCACCCGGATTCCGCTCGGCCGCATCCTGGTTTCAAACGGCTGGCTCGACGAGGAGACCCTGGCCGAGGCGATGGCCTACCAGGCCGACCTGCCGCGCGCGCACCTCACGGCCGAGATGGTGCGCCGGCATGCGGGCCAGGTGCCGCTGGACTTCGGCACGCGCTATCGCGCGGTCTCCCTCGGCATCGACGCCGCCAATCGGCCTCTGCTGGCGGTGGCGAGCCCCCTCTCGCCGGAGTCGCTGGCGGAGATCGAGCAGATCCTGGGCACGCCACCCCGCCAGCGCATCGTGCGCGAGAGCGAGGTCACGATCGCGTTGCGCCTGCTGCGCGGCGGCGACGGGAGCTTTAGCGAGCTGAAGGATGGCGGCGGCGCCGCGGTGCCGTTGCTCGGGGACGCGCTCGTCGAGCAGGGGCTGGTTCAGCGGGACGTGTTCGTGGTGGCGATGCAGGCCTACCGTCCCGAGCAGCACGGCCGGGTAGGCGACTACCTGGTGGAACAGGGCGTGATCCCGCGGGAAGTCATCGAGCGGGTCGTGAATCAGCAGCGCTCGCTGCAGGCGGAACGGTCGAAGACGCGGGCTCTGGCCAGCTAGGGCAGCGATATGGACATGAAGAACTCATTGACGGCAGCGCTGTTCCCGGCCGCCCTTTCGTTCGTGTTCACGGTCGCGCTGTCGCCGGAAGTCCAGTGCGAGTCCACGCCGCCGCGTGGTGCTCGCTCCTCCCGGTTGCCGCAGACGTCGATGTCCGATCCTGCCTTCCGGGCGGCCGACCAGGGATTCAAGTCCTACGACCGCGGAGACTACGCCGCCGCGGCCGCCCTGGCGCAGGAGGCGGTGCGCCTGTCACCCTCGAATCGCACGTACCGCCTGCTGCTGGTCAATGCGCTCTCGGCCGCGAATCGACTGGCCGAGGCGGAGCAGGCGATCACGGAAGGCATCGAGCAGGCCGGCGACAGCGGCGCCCTCCAGGCGCAACGCGAACCGATTCGCCGGCGCCGGGCCGCCGAGCCGGCCCAGGCCGCCTTCGAGGCGCTCGAGCAGCGGGACACGGAGCGCGCCATCGCCAACGCGCGCACCGCGGTGGGCTATGCGCCCGCCAACCGGACGTACCGCATGGTGCTGACCTACGCGCTCCTGCTCGGCGAGCGCTTCGCCGAGGCCGAGCAGGCCGCCAGTGACCTCATCGCGATGGACGGCACCGACACCTCGCCTCTCGTGTTGCGCGCCTATGCCCGCCAGCGCCTCGGACGAAGGGCCGAGGCCGTGGCCGATCTGGATCCGGCGCTTCGCCAGGAAGGACTGGCCCCGGAGACGGACCGCCGCGTTCATCTCATGGCCGCCGATGCCGCCCTGGCGGCGAACGAGCCGCAGCGGGCGCTCGACCTGCTGTCCGGGTTCTCGCCCTCGGGCGATGAGCAGGTGGCCCGCCGCCGTGGCGCGGCGCGAGCCGCCTTGAATCGTCCCGCGCCCGCCGCCGCGGACACCGAAACCACCGCGCCCTTCGATCCCCCCACCCTGGACTGCAGCCAGGCCGAAGGCGAACACCCCTGTGCCCTCGGGCCGAATGTCGCGCGCGACCCCGCCCTCGAGCTGGCGACCCTCGCGTACCAGGATTTCGCCCGCGAGGACTACCAGGCGGCCGCGGCCGCCGCCGAGCAAGCGGTCGCGCTCTCACCCGACAACCGCGATTTCAAGGCGCTGCTGCTCAGCGCACAGGTGAGCGCCGAGAAATACGACGAGGCCGAGGAAACCGCGACCCAGGCCCTCCGGCAGGGCGACGACGCGGCCCTGCTCGCTCAGCGAGGCTCCGTCCGCCGGCGACTCGGCAAGGAGGCGCTGGCGCGCGAGGACTTCGCGGCCGCGTTGCGCATCGGCTCGCTGCCCCCGGCCACGGGAGTCGGCCTGCTCGCCGATCTGGACCGCAAGCCTGAAGCGAGGCAGCGATTCGACGAGGTGCTGTCCAGCGGCGGCCTGGCCGAGGTGTCCGATGTCGAGGTCGCCTACCTCGCCACGCGGGTGGGCAACGACCAGGAGGCTCTGGCCGCATTCAATCGCGCCGGTGCTTCGGGGCGCCTGCCGAATACCGCCTACGAGGATGCGGCCTTTGCCGCGGTGAGGGCCCACCACGACGCGGAGGCCCTCGTCTACTTCAAGCGCAGCATCGCCGCAGTGAATGCGCTGGATCTGCGAGCCACGCCCCAGCATCTGTTCGAGACCCGTCGCGCCGTGTCCGAAGTCTCCCGCCAGAGGGGCGTCATCGCGTCCCAGACCTACCGCGGTCCGGTGTCCGGCTTGGGGGCGGCGCCCCCCGCCGACACGCTGCAGGCCGGCATCGAAGGCTATTGGCGGCCCTTCGGGTACCGCAACGCCCGCCATGTCGAGCTGTTCGCTCGCACGTTCGGGGCGCTCTACGCGAGGGACAGCAACCGCGCGTTTGGCGACACGCTCCAGACGACGGTGGGAATCCGGCACAAGCTGGTGAGCCGGGCCAACCTGGTCGCGTCCTTCGGCCGCATGTTCTCCCGGGAGGGCGGGCGCAACGACTGGCTGGCGCAGCTCGGCTACTCCGGAGGAAAAGGGACGGATCTACGCGCGGACACGCAGAGATGGTGGACGGCGCGGCTCTACAGCGAGGCGGGACGCTACCTGGAAGCCAGACAGACGTACGCCCTGACGCACGCCGAAGCCGGACCAAGCCGGCTCATGGGAAGCCGTGACGGCAGGTGGGTGCTCTTCCCGCACGTTTCCGCGGCGGCGGACTACGACTCGACGGCGGTTCGAGGGAGTTCAGCCGGCATCGGGCCGGGCGTCAATTTGAGCCGCTGGTTCCGCGAGGACGCCGACCACGCGCCACGCTCCTACGTCGAGCTGTCGCTGCAGTACCGCTTCCGGCTTGGCGGCGCGGAGCGCGCCAAAGGCGTCTTCCTGACCGTCACCACGACCTACTGATGTCGCGCTCGCGGCTGGGCACGGCGCTCGTGGGCGCGCTGGCCCTCTTCGGTTGCGCCAGCCTCCCCCTCGCCGTGATACCGCCGGTGGCGGGCACGGTCTGGCAGATCGACTCGCACACTCTCGATCCCCGCGGCAGCTGGCAGCTCATGGGTGCGCGCGAGCTGCTGATTCAGTGGATCGCGGTCGATGAGACGGCGTTCGTCGACACCACCACGATGCCGACGGCGCCGAGCCTGCCCCCGTGGCAAAGAATCGCCGGGGAGCCCTGGGCGCGCGATGTGATCCTGGGCCTCGCCGGGCGGTTCGACGAGAGGGCGGCGCGCGCCGACTTGGCGCGCCTGGCCGAAGCTTCCGCTGCGCTGGCCAGGCTTGACACACCCCTCCACGTGGTCGGCTGGTATTTCCCGGTGGAGATCGATCCGACCTGGGACGAGGCGCCATCGATCGCCCCCATGCTGGCCACGCTGCCGCGTCCGCTGTGGATCAGCGTCTATGACAGCGCCAATGTGGGGCCCGACATCCTGGTGCAGGGCCTCCTGAAATGGCTGCCTCCCGATGTCGGCGTGTTCTTCCAGGACGGTGTCGGCGTGCACGCCCGCGAACCACGCATCGCGCGCGACTACGCCGCCGCGCTGTCCCTCCACCTCGGGAAGGACCGCGTCCGGATCATCGCGGAAGCCTTCCGGCCGCAAGTCGGAGGTGGATTTCGCAGCGCCACCGTGGACGAGCTGCGCCCTCAACTGGCGAGCTACGCGGGGTACCGCGTCTACCTGTTCGACGGCCCACACTACGTGTCCGACGCCCTGGTCGGCCAGATCTCGGCCGCTCAGGCGGCGCAAGGCATTCCCACCCGTTAGAAGTCCGCGCGATGGCGTGGCATCGCGCTTGCTGTTCCATCAGTCGGCGCGATGGTTTCGACACTCCAGCCGCCATTTACTACACGAGGCCTTCGAATGAATCGGAACCTGCTCCTACGAACGGTGGTGCTCGGCGCCATGGTGAGCGTCGCGCTCGGCGCCTACGCCGACACCAAGCGACCACCGTTGCCTCCTGGTTCCGCCCGGGTCAAGGTCGAACCGGGCCAGTCGAAGGAGGAGAACCAGAGGATGCGTCGCGCCCACCACGACCCGTCCGACCACGGGAAGGACTACACCCGCGACGAAACCACGGGAACAGACGAAGTCACCGCTCCGCCGTTGCCGCGCGGGTCGGCGCGCGTCCGGAGCGAGCCCGCGCAGACCCTCGTCGCCAATCGCGCTGAAGCCCTGACCCCTCTCAAGGCCTTGATCCTGTACGACGCGCCGCCGTCGACCGAGTTCGAGAAACTGGGCTTCGGCTACGCCATCATGCTCAAGAACCTCATCGCCCATTTCGGCACGGACGCCGAGCTGATGCCGGTCCAGGACTATGTCGCCGGCACGATGACTGAGTACGACGCGACCTTCTATCTCGGCGCCTACTACGACAACCCCATGCCGTCGGCCCTGCTGGCGGACATGGTCGCGTCCGAGAAGACGGTCGTCTGGTTCAAGTACAACCTGTGGAAGCTCGCCTGGGATGGGCAATACGGTTTCTCGGAGAAGTTCGGCTTCAACCTCGTGCAGCTGCGCGGCCTCAATGCGCAGCCGACGCCCCAGGACCCCGCGCCCGGCTTCTTCGATACGGTGACCTACAAGGGGATGCCGTTCGTCAAGTACTACGCCTACGACGCCGCCCGCAACCAGGTCAATGCCGATCCCGACATCGGCGTGGTCAACATCGTCGATCCCGCCAAGGCGAGTGCGCTGGTCGACATCGCGAACCCCACGACCGGGGAGAGCGTGCCCTACGTCCTGCGTTCAGGGAGGTTCTGGTACGTGGCCGACCTGCCCTTCAGCTACATCGGTCCACGCGACCGGTACCTGGTGCTGGCCGACCTGCTGCACGACGTCCTGGGCGTCCCGCACGCGACGAATCACCGGGCCCTGGTGAGGCTGGAAGACGTGGGGGCCATGGTCAGCGTGCAGGCCATGAAGACGCTGTCGGACTACCTGTCGACCAGGAACATCCCGTACTCGGTCGCGGTCATCCCGAAGTACGTCGACCCGCTCGGTGTGTACAACGGCGGCGTACCGCAGACGGTGCCGCTGGAGGAGGCCTCGAACCTCAAGCGGTCGCTCGACTACGCGGTGGCGCGGGGCGGCGAGATCGTGATGCACGGCTACACGCACCAGTACGGCGACATCGTCAACCTCAGCAGCGGTGTGAGCGGGGACGACTACGAGTTCTGGAACATGGTTTCCAATTCACCGGTGGCGGAAGACTCGACGGAGTGGGCCCTCGCTCGCTACCAGGCTGGTCTGGCCGACCTGGCCAACAACGGTTACGGCACGCCCGTAGCCTGGGAAACGCCGCACTATCAGGGCTCGGCCGTTGACTCCCGGGCGACGACCCAGGCTTTCCACACCACCTATCAGAGAGTCGTCTACTACACGGCGGACACGCCCGACTTCAATGCCGCCGTGAGCAAAGACTTCACGCTCGGGCAGGTCTTTCCCTACGTGATCGGGAAGGACTATTACGGCCAGCGCATCCTCCCGGAGAACCTCGGCAACATCGAGTACGACATCAGCGCGATCGACCCGAGCTCGCACTACACCTACACCTGGCAGGACGTGCAGCTCAATGCACAGTACGCGCTGACCGTACGTGACGGCTTTGCCTCGTTCTTCTTCCACCCGTTCTGGCTCGAGCCCGATCTGGGCACGCCCGGTTTCCAGGACTTCAAGAGACTGGTCGACGGCATCACCAGCCTGGGCTATGTCTGGACGTCGCCGAGCGCGCTGGCCGACCCGGTCGCGGCCACGCAAGCGAGTGCGGCGCGGAAGCGCGAGAAAAGATGACGTGAAATCGGCGAGGGCTATTCCGCGACGCCGTGCGTCCAGCGGTCGCGGTCCCCGGCCGCGGGCACCGCCGAGAGCCAGATGTTCCCGCGCACCTCGCCCAGCTCGAAGACCACGCGATCGCCGCGCGGCGACGAGGATGGATAGCGGACGAAGCTGTTGACCGCGGTGTAGCGCGTGATCTGCGTCTGCTTCCCCGTCTCGCGCGAGACCCACCACACGTTCCACACCCCGGCGCGCTGCCCGGCGAAGACGATGCGGTCGTTGTCGCCCACCCAGTCGTGGACCCACGCCTCGCCCGCCTCCGGGGTCAGGACGCGGGACGTCCCGCCCTCCGCCGCCCGCAGCATCACGTGCGACCCGCGCTCGTCGCGCAGCTGGCTGGCGATCCACCGCCCGTCCCGTGACCAGACCGGATAGCTCTCCGCCTGATCCGGCGGGCTCAAGGGGCGTGTCTCCTCCGCGCCCAGGCGGCGGAGGAACAGGCGCCGCAATCCCGTCGCGCGGTCCACGTCGGAGAAGGCGACGGCACGCGCGTCCGGCCCGATGCGGAAGTCGAGCACGGCGTTGACGACGCCGGGAGGGCCCTCTTCGTGCGCGGTCACGGGCCCGAGGTCCATGACGACGTCGGTGCGCCGCGAGGCCACGTCCGCCACGCGCAGGCGTGTGCCCGTCCCGTCGCTGGACAGGAAGGCCACGCGCGCGCTGTCCGGCAGCCACACCGGCCGGTAGTTGGCGGGAGGGCCCAGCTTCGTGATCGCGGGCTCGCCCGTCGTCATGGGCAGGCTGCGTCCGTCCGCCGCGCTCATCACGAAGATGTCGCTGCCGGGGCCGCCCCGGCTTCCCGTGTAGGCGATCCACCGGCCGTCGGGCGACCAGGCGGGCGTGGTCTTGCGGCGCGAGGTGTCGTCGGTGAGCGGACGCGGCGGCGCCGTCGCCTCCCCGCTTCGCGAAGACACGTCCACCGTCCAGAGGTTGCTGGAGAGGGTCAGGCTCGTCATGGCCAGGCGGCGGCCGTCGCCGGACATCGAGAGATGGCGCACGCCGGCCAGGCCCGGTGTCGCGATCGCCTGGTGGGTCCCACGACGCTGGCCGGAGGCGACGGGGACGCGAATCACGAACGGTCCTCCGGTCGCGTAATAGATCCATCGGCCGTCGGGGGTGAAGACGGGATCGAACATCGCGCCGTGCGCCTCGTCGAGCAGGCGGGCCGCGCCGCCGTCCGCGGGCGCGGACCAGAGCCGCCGCGGCCGCTCGGAATAGGTGACGAACGCGATGTGCCGGCCGTCCGGTGACCAGGCCGGGGCCGCGTGGCCGCCGACGGGGTCGGAGGACGACGTGATGCGGCGGCGGTCGCCGCCATCGCGCGCCACCGTCCAGATGGTCGACGGCACGTTCGCGCCGAAAGCCGCGGGCGCGATGTCGGCCAGGGGATCGGACTGGAAGGCGAGCCGCCGGCCATCGGGCGACCACGCGGGGTCGGACCCGAAATCGGAGACCTGCCGGGGCACGCCGCCCAGGGCGGGCACGATCCAGATGCCGCCGCGGCGCATCGAGTGATAGGCGATGTAGTCGCCGTCCGGTGACCACGCGGGCTCGACGTTCTGCTGGCCGTCGGAGGTGAGGACGAGCTCGGTCGCACCGCCGAGGAGCGGTTTCACCGCGATCTCGAACCCTCCGCTGCGGTCGGTGGCGTAGGCGATCGCCCGCCCGTCCGGGGAGAGCGCGGGGAACGCGTCGAGCCGCGGTGAGACGGTGACCTGCGTCGGCCACAAGGAGAGAACGGGCGGCGCTTCCGGTCCGCGCGTCAGGCCCTGGCGGTAGGCCAGGGAGGAGGCGGCCACCACGGCCAGGACGGCGAGCACGGCCACCGCCCCGCTGCGCCGCGGCCAGGCGCGCGCCGCGGCCCCCGCGAGGGAGCCCGGCGCCGGAGACGCCGGCGACGGCGATCCCGATTCACGACGCTGGACGGGCGCCACCCAGCGGTACCCGCGCGTGGGGACGGTCTCGATGTAGCGGGCGTCGCGCGCGTCGTCCCCGAGCGCCTTGCGCAGATGGGCGACGATGCGCGTCATCGCGTTGTCGGTGACCGCGGTCTGCCGCCAGACCGTGTCCAGGATCTCCTGCTTCGTGACCACCTGCCCCGGGCGTTCAAGAAGCAGGACGAGGAGGTCGAAGGCCTTCGGCTCCAGCCCGACCGTCCGGCCGCCGCGTTCCACGCGGAAGGCGGCGGTGTCGACGGTCACGTCGTCGAACGACAGCAGCGGCAAAGGGTTCTCCGTGGCCCCGGACTCCGATGATCGGCCCTTCCCCCGCGGCCTGCAACATGGCGGGGAAAGCATCACGCCTTCCACGTGAAAACATCCGGACGCGGTCACGACTCCTCATCTCCGCCTCCCCACCTTCGGGAGACAGGAGGCGGGGATGCGAAAGACCTTCGTGGGGTGGATCGCCGTGGCCGCCGCGCTCTCGGGCTCCGCGCAAGGCGGAAGCGGCGAGGCCAGGGGCCGGCGCATTCCCGTACGCGTGGTGGGCGGACGCCTGCTGATCGTCGGCGTGACCGTGAACGGCACGGGGCCGTTCCCATTTCTCCTCGACACCGGAGCCACGTCCACGATGGTGGACGAGGAGCTCGCCGACGGGCTGGGGCTGCCACACATGGGGCCCGTGGCGCACGAGTCCTCCGTCGCGTCCCGCTCCTCCGAGCTCGTCCGTGGCACGGTCACCCTGGGCGGCGTACGTTTGGACGGAGGGCTCATCCGCGACCGGCTCGATGCCCTCCAGAACCTCCAGCCAGTCCCGCGCGGCGTCGTCGGCCAGGACCTCCTTCGACTCGGAAACTGGTGGCTCGACTATCGGGGATCGTCCCTCGTGGAGGACGCGGACGGCGCCTTCGGCGGCTCCGACCTCGGCGAGCGCCTGCCCGTGCACTGGCACGAGAACCGTCCCGCCATCGATGCCGTGCTCCCCGACCATCGCCGGCTGCGGCTCGTCCTCGACTCGGGCGCCTCGGCGCCGGTGCTCTTCCGCCGAGACCTCGGCGACTTTCCTCCCGGAGACACCGGGTCGGCCGTCCTCACGACCCTTCACGGCCCCACGACCGTGGCCGTGGCCTCCGTCGGGCCGCTGCGCGTGGGACGTGCGTCGATCGACCCCGTGGACGCCGCGCTCCTGGGCGAGACCGCATCGCCCCGTGCGGAGGACGGACTCCTCCCGACCGGCCTCTTCCAGGGCGTCTACTTCGACAACCGGGCCGGCTCCGTCGTCCTCAACCCGCGGCGAGCGCTTCTGCCCGACGGGCGCTGAAGGCGGCCAGGCCGATCTCCACGCCCGACGATGCTAGGATCGACCTCTCGTGGGCCTCCTCCCGCCGACGCCGCCGGGCGCCGTCGTGCCGTCCGCCGCGCGCATCCGCGCCGCGCGCGCGATCGCGATGCTCGCGGACCTCGCGGAGATCGTCGTCTTCCCCGCCTTCATGGAGGGGTTCCTCTCCCCCGCCAACGACGTCCTCGACGTGGCGGTGGCGGTGGTCCTCACGTATCTCCTCGGCTGGCATTGGGCGTTCCTGCCGTCGTTCCTGGCCGAGATGGTCCCGGTGGTGGGGCTCGTGCCGACCTGGACGGCCGCCGTCTTCTACGTCACCAGCGGCGTCGAGCCCGCGGCCGAAGTACCCACGGCCACGCGGGTCGACCCTCCGCCGCCCCCGCCCGCCCTCAAGGGCTAGGCGAGCGGCCGCCCGTTGCCGATCCGGTAGGGCACGTTCGTGATGACGATGCCCGCGTAGTTGACGAGGGCCAGCCGCAGCAGCATGGCCGTCTGGGCGTGCAGGAGCTGGTGCCACCACTTTCGGGGCACGAACTGCGGCACCACGATGGTGAGGCTCTCGTTGGGCTGCCGAAGGGTCGCGATCTTCTTTATGTAGTCGAGCAGCGGCTCCAGGAGCAGCCGGTAGGGCGAGTCGAGCACGACCAGCCTCACCCCGTTGCCCCAGAGGCCCCACTTGCGCTGGACCTTGACCGCGCTGTCCGCGTCGACGGAGACGTAGACGGCGGTGATGTCGTCGGAGAGGGAATTCGCGTAGCGGAGGGCTTCGACCGTGCCCCGGTGGACACCGCTGATCGGGATGACCACGCGGTGGCGCACCACCCGCGGCGCCACCCCGTAGTCGTCGAGGGACAGCTCGACGGCCAGCTCGCGGTAGTGCCGGTGGATCGCGAAGAGGATGGAGACGAGGGCGGGGATCACGATGACGATGATCCAGGCCCCCTCCGTGAACTTCGTGACCGCGAAGACGACGGCCACGATGGCGGTGAGGATGGCCCCCACGCCGTTGGTCACCATCTTCAGGCGCCAGCGGGGGTCGTGCCGCAGGACGGAGCCACGCTCGTGGATCTCCGCTCCCGGCGCGAGGTGGCCGATCTTCCACCAGCGGCGCGTCATGCCGCCCTGGGAGAGGGTGAAGGAGAGGAACACGCCGATCGCGTAGAGCGGGATGAGCTGGCTGACGCTGGCGTTGAAGATCGCGATGAGGGCGCTGGCCGCGACCGCGAGCACCATGATGCCTCGCGAGTAGACGAGCCGGCTTCCGCGATAGGTGAGCTGCCGCGGCAGGAACCCGTCCGCCGCCTGAAGGGCGGAGAGACGCGGGAAGTCCGCATAGGCGGTGTTGGCGGCCATGATCAGGATGAGCGTGGTCGCGCCGATGGTCGCGAGGTACGGCAGTCCCCGGCCGTCGAAGGTGGTGCGCGCGAGCTGCGAGATCACGGTCTCCGCCTCGGAGGGCACGGCTCCGATCGGTCCGGCCAGATAGCTGATGGCCAGGAACAGCGTGCCCAGGATGCACGACATCCAGATGAGCGTGATGCCCGCGTTGTGGCTGCGCGGCTCCTTGAAGGCGGGGATGCCGTTGGAGATGGCCTCCACGCCGGTGAGGGCGGTGGTGCCGTTGGCGAAGGCGTGGAGGAGGAGGAAGAGGGTGGCCGCGGCCTGCTCCCGGTGGACCTCCAGGGCCGGCGGGTCGATCACGTGGCCGAGGGTGCCCGTGAGGTGGCGGAAGAGCGCGGTGCCCAAAGTGGTGAACATCGCGAACAC
>Ga0209382_10000402_pt1 | contig 71328 bp, 59 predicted proteins | sample SoiMetdeltSBSDD5_FD_187599 | JGI IMG/M metagenome (GOLD analysis project Ga0209382, IMG submission 187599) | Bulk soil microbial communities from a Populus tree surrounding site in Tennessee, USA - Soil MetaG P. deltoides SBSDD5 (SPAdes) (version 2) | ecosystem: Environmental > Terrestrial >...
TAGAAGTCGCCCTCGTCCACCTGGAACACGGTCAGTCCCAGCGACCGCCACATCGCCACCACCGCGCGCCGGTCGTCGAGCACGCAGATGATGTCGTACGCGTGCCGCAGGTGCCGTTCGAAGATCTTCGCCTTGACGACCGAGTCCGGCCGCGAGTCACCGATCTTGCGCAGGTGCAGCCAGTCGTAGTCGACCCCGACGTTCATCGCGAGCCACGCCTCGGTCGCCTCGCGCGCGTCGTCGCTGCGGCCGGAGCAGTAGACGATCCGGTGCCCGGCGGCGTGCAGCGCCCGTACCGTCTCGATGACCGCCCGGTGTGGGGTGTCCTCGCCGACGCGGGTCATGTCGTAGGGGCTTCGCGCGCCGAGCACCGCGACGGTTCCGTCGATGTCAACGAGCACGGCCGTGGGCGCGCCGGGCGGCGGCACGTAGCGGGCGCCCACCGGCTGCGAGCCGGCCGATGCGGACAGCGACGGCACCGGCAGCGGTAGCGGGCGGCCGGAGAGGTACCGGTCCCACATGGCCCGGATCGCGGCTCCGCCGACCCGCTCACCGGCCGGCCGCGCGGCGTCGCGGCGCAGGCACACCTCGAGCGGAACGTCGGTGAAGTCGCGGACCCGGACGTCCGCGCCGGCGGCCGCGGCCAGGTGCAGCAGCGCCCGCACCATGCTGGGCCGCAGGTTCGTGTCGTCGCAGATCACGTCGACGCCCTCGGTCAGCAGCGCCCGTACCGCGGCGTGCTGGGCGATCGTCACCTGCCGCTCGGCCCACGCCGAGCCGCGCCAACCGCCGTGCATCATCCGGCGCAGCTCGTCGCGGTTGACCCGGACGGCACCCCGCTGGGTCCGGGCCCAGGTGGTCTTGCCCGAGCCCGGCAGGCCGCGGGTGATCGTCAGGGTGGGCATGCCCCACGCTAAAGGGGACCGGCGAGCCGGGTGCGGACCCCCTCCGCGGCCGGGTGGCCGAGCTCGTTCAGCAGGGCGAGGGCGAGCTGCCAGACGTCCCGCGCGGCCGCGGTGTCGCCCGTCGTGCGGTGCGTGTCGCCGAGCCGGACCAGCGTGTCGGCCTCGTGGTACCGGTCACCGACCACCCGGCACAGCTCGATGGCCCTGCGGTAGCAGGCCGCGGCCCGTTCGTGGTCGCCGAGATGGTGCTCGGCGAAGGCGATGCTGTCCCAGGTGGCCGCCTCGCCGTGCCGGTCCCGCAGCTCCTGGTAGAGGACGAGGGCCCGCTCGCAGTACGCGACCGCCTCGGCGTAGTTGCCGAGTCGGCTGTGGCACATCCCCACCGCGTTGAGGGTGTCCGCCTGCCCGCGCCGGTGGCCGCCGGCGAGGTACAGCTCGTGGGCCTTCAGGTTCTGGTCGAGCGCCTGCTCCGGCTGGTCGAGCTGCTCGTGCACGATGGCGACGGCGAGGTGGGCGCCGGCCAGGCCCATCTGGTCGCCGAGGTCGCGGAAGAGCGCCATCGCATGTTCGAGCTGGATCCGCGCGTCGTCGTACCGGCCGAGCCGGCTGTACGCGCGCCCGAGGCCGCGGTCGGCGTGCGCCTCGACGGCCCGGTCGCCGAGGCGCCGGGCGGCGGCCTGGGCGATCCGGCGTACCTCGACGTCGTCATGCCACAGCCCGCGCCGGCTCAGGTACGTGGTCAGGCCCCGGGCAAGGTGGAACGTGCTGGCGTCCAGCGCGGGGTCGGTCAGGCACCAGGCGGCGACCCGCAACAGCACCTGGTGCTCGGCCTCGAACCAGGCCAACGCCTCCTGGTACTCGGTGAAGTCCTCGGCGGGGTCCTCGGTGGAGTCCTCGGCCGCGCCCGAGGCGGGCAGCGCGAGCGCGATCGGGTCCCGGTGCGGGCTCAGCAGCAGGGCGGCCGCGTGCGCGCTGGCCACGTAGTAGTCGGCCATCCGGCGCACCGCCGCCTGGCGTACCTCCTCCGGGTCGTGCTCGTGCGCCAGCTCGGTCGCGTACGCCCGCAGCAGGTCGTGGCAGCCGAACCGGCCGGGGGTGTGCTCGCTGACCAGATGCGTCCGGGTCAGTTCGGCCAGCGCCCGCCGGGCCTTGGCGAGGGGGACGCCGCCGAGGCTCGCCGCCGCACGGGCGCCGATGTCGGGACCGGGGTGCAGACCGAGCCGCCGGAACATCGTCGCGGCGGGTCCGGTCAGGCGCTGGTACGACCAGGAGAAGACGGCCCGGACCGCGCTGCGGTCGCCGGTGTCGAGCGCGTCGAGGCGCTGGCGGGCGTCGGTCAGTTCGGCGGCGAGCGTGGCGAGCGGGAACGCCGGCCGGGCGGCGGCGCGGGCGGCCACCACCGCGAGCGCCAGCGGCAGCCGGGCGCAACTGTCCACAATGGCGTTCACCGCGTCGGGCTCGGCGGTGAGGCGGTCGGCGCCCAGGTGCCGCGCGAGCAGTTCGCGCGCCTCGGCCGGGGTCAGCAGGTCCAGCGTGATGGGGTACGCGCCCTCGGCCGCGATGAGGCCGGTCAGCTCGGTACGGCTGGTAACGATGACGAGGCAACCTCCGCTGCCGGGCAGCAACGGCCGGACCTGGTCGACGTCGCCGGCGTTGTCCAGCACCACGAGCATCCGCCGGTCGGCCATCAGGCTGCGGTAGAGCGCGGCCTGCGCCTCGGTGCTGGCCGGGATCCGGGCCGCCGGCACGCGGAGCGCGTCCAGGAAGCCGCGGATCGCCTCCGCCGGCGCGATCGCGGCACCGGTCGGCTCGAAACCGCGCAGGTTCACGTAGAGCTGGCCGTCCGGGAAGGACTCCGCCACGCGGTGCGCCCAGTGCAGCGCGAGCGTCGTCTTGCCGATGCCGGCGGTACCGGCGAGCGCGGAGATCATCACCGTGCCGCCCCGGACCGTGGCCGTGTCGATCAGGCTCGACAGCTCCTTCAGCTCTGCGCCGCGACCGACGAAGTGCCGCGCCGCCGCGGGCAGCTGTCGGGGTACCTCCACTGTGGACAGTGCCGGACCGCTCTCCTGGCGCAGCATGGTGGCGCGCAGCTCCTGCAGCTCGGTACCGGGATCCAGGCCGAGCTCGTCGGCCATCGTCGCGCGCAGGCGCTCGTACGCGGCGACCGCGTCGGCCTGCCGGCCCGACCGGTGCAGCGCCAGCATGAGATGGCCGACCATCTTCTCCCGCAACGGGTTCGCGGCGACCAGCTCGGTCAGCTCGCCGATCACCTGGTCCTGCCGGCCGAGCCGAAGCTCCAGCGACAGGCACTGCTCGGTGACGGCCAACCGCTGCTCGTCCAGCCGGGCCGCACCCGCCTCGATGAACCGGCCACCGCAGCCGGACAGCGCCGGGCCGCGCCACATCCGCAGCGCCTGCCGCAGCTCGGCCACGGCCTCGTCGAGATGGCCGGCCGACTGGTGCTCCCGGGCCAGCGCGACGCGGCGCGCGAAGTCTCCCGCGTCGAGCTGTCCATCGTGGATGGTGAGGCGGTAGCCGGGCCCGTCGGCGTCGATCATCGCGCCATGCTGCTGGCGCAGCGTGGAGACGATGTTCTGCAGCTGCCGGCGGGCGGTGGCGGGTGGCCTGTCGTCCCACACCGCGTCGATCAGGCGCTGGACGGCGACCGTACGGTTCGCCTCCAGCACCAGGACGGCGAGCACCCTGGTCTGGCGCGGATCGAGCGGGCGGGCCGCGCCGTCGTCGCCGTGGACCGTCAGCGGACCCAGGATGCCGAACGCGACCACACCCGTGACCGTACTGAGTGAGCTGCGCAGATGACAGTCGATGAGTGGATGCATGGCGGATCGATGATTGGCTCCGGCGATGCTCCGGCCAGGGAGACCCTATCGATGGGAGGCAGGTACATGCGACATCGCCATTTCGCCGCGGTTCCACTGGCCGTGGTGCTGGCGCTCGTGGCGTCGAGCCCGGGCGCGGCGGGGGCCGGGCCACCGGTGCCCGGTGCCGGACCGTCCGCGCTGCCGGCCGGCCTCGGGCTGGACCTGGTGGTCGCCGGCGACGACGAGGGGTGGATCCTGGGCCGCTCGTCGAGCGACGGTCGACCCGGAGTCTGGCGGGTACGGGACGGGCGGGCATCCCGGACCATCGAGCTGCCGGCGTACCGGTCCCTGGACGCGGCCGCGTTCGGCGGCGGGCTCGCGGTTGCCGGGGTACGCCCGGACGGCGTCGCCGAGGTGCTGTTCGTCAGCGAGGACGGGACGACCCGCCAGGGTGCCCACGCCGAGCGCGGCTCCGGCGGCGTTGACATCGTCGGCACCACCGCGTCCGGCGTCTGGGTCGGAACGGACCGCGGCCTCGCCGAGGTCGGTACGGGTGCCAAGGTCCTCGCGACCGCGCCGCGCTCGGCCGGGATGGAGTGCGTGCTCGGCGGCCGGCTCACGGCGGTCGTCGACACCTCACCCCGGCCGGCCCAGACACCGGGCCGGCCGGACGTGCTGCCGGCCAGCCCGTCGAGTCGGACGCTGGAGCTGGCCGCCTGGACCGGTTCAGCGTGGCAGCCGGTCGCCGCCAGCGCGCGGACGTTCGCCGGATCGTCGCAGGTCCGGTGCGTCGGCGACGGGGTGGACGTGACATCCGGCCAGCCCGAGACGTTGGTGGCCCGGTGGGTCGGCGGATCCGGCTGGACGGCGGCGGCCTCGCCCCGCCGGGCGCCGGCCGGCCTCCTGGCCACCGATCGGGCCGCCGGACAGACCGCGGACGGTACCGTCGTCCGCCGCGCGGCGGCAGCCTACCGGACCACCGGCCTGCGCCTGCCGAATCTGGCCGTCGCCGGGCAGGTACCGCCGACGCTCCTGGTCGACGAGTCGCCCGGGATCGTCGCCGGCTGCGTCACCGCCCGCGGCCGGACGGCCTGCGACGCGGTGCCCGCGGGTGTCGGCACGCTGGTTGCCCCGGGGCCGGAGGCCGCCCCGTCGGCCGGCACGGCAGCCGTGCTCGCCAGGATCCACCACTACAACATCTGCAACGCGGTCCCGGACACCTGCAACCTGAGCCAGCGGACCGCCGCTCAGAACGTCCTCGTCTGGTTCAGGTTCGTCGACGGCGGCTGGTTCCAGTCCGTCAACGAGATCTGCTACGAGGACTACCAGCGCCTCGCGGTCCGGATGGAGGTCGGCACCAGGGCGTGGATGGTGGTCAGCAAGCGGTCCGAGTCGGACTGCGCCGGGCCGCGGAAGGAGTTCGGCAACGCCCTGTTCTTCCCGGGCGGCGTGGACGAGGGTCAGCAGGCGTGGTACCTGCGCAACCCCGGCAAGGACTGCACCGCGCTCACCACCGAGTGCCGGACGATGATCTGTGTGAGGCTCGCCACGTTCGCCGGCTTCATGATGATGTGCACCACCCACCTCTCCTCGGCCTCCGACCAGCCGTTCGCTGTGCGCTTCGGCCAGGCCGAGGACTACGCGTGGAACGCCGCCTCGTTCGCCGCCGGGCGGCGGGTGGTGGTCGCCGGTGACTTCAACCTGCTCCCGAACGAGCTGCCGGGGGTCTACTCGGGCATGCGGGACCTGGTGCTGGGCAGCACCCACGCGACACGCCCGGGGCCGCCGTCCCGGCACATCGACTACATCTTCGTCGAGAACGTGGGCCTCAGGCTGCCGCACGCGGCCTACTGCCCGACCGACGCGAGCGACCACTGCTGGACCAACGGGGAGTGGGATCCGAACCTCTGACCCGGAATACCAAGGCCCGGTCCGCGGTTGGGCCGGGCGTCGTGCCACACTGGTACGTCGGCCCAGGTTCCGGTTCACGCCCACATGGGGGCTATCCCGCCCCGGGCGACCCGGCGACCACTGTGTGAGAGGGACCAGATGAAGCCAGACATCCACCCGCAGTACGTGGTGACCGAGGTCACCTGCTCCTGCGGCAACTCGTTCACCACCCGGAGCACCGCGCGCAACGGTGCGATCCACGTGGAGACCTGCAACGTCTGCCACCCGTTCTACACCGGCAAGCAGCGCGTGCTCGACACCGCCGGCCGGGTGGCGAAGTTCCAGCAGAAGTACGCGAAGGCGGCCGCGCAGAAGCAGGGCAAGAAGGCCGGCAAGTAGCTGCCGTCACGGCGCCCGCTCCTACCCGGGGGCGGGCGCCGTGGCGATGTGCGGAGGGTACCCGTGGCCACCGATCGCCTCACCGCCCTGCTCGACGAGTACGCCGAGCTGGAGCAGCGCCTTGCCGACCCGGCGATCCACGCCGACCAGTCGGCGGCCCGCCGGGTCGGCCGGCGCTTCGCCGAGCTGACCCCGATCCACAAGGCGGCGGCCGAGCTGGCCGCGGCCCGTGCCGACCTGACCGCCGCGCACGAGCTGGCCGCCGAGGACCCGTCGTTCGCCGCCGACGCGGAGGCGATCGCCGCGCGGATCCCGGAGATCGAGGAGCGGCTCGGCGAGCTGCTGATCCCGCGCGACCCCAACGACGCGCGGGACGTGATCCTGGAGATCAAGGCCGGCGAGGGCGGCGAAGAGTCCGCCCTGTTCGCCGGCGACCTGCTGCGGATGTACCTCCGGTACGCCGAGCGGCGCGGCTGGGTCACCGAGGTGCTGGACGCGCAGGAGTCGGACCTGGGTGGCTTCAAGGACGTGGCGGTGGCGGTGAAGGCCCGCGGCGTACCGGAGGGCGGCAACGGGGTCTGGTCGCGCCTCAAGTGGGAGGGCGGCGTGCACCGCGTGCAGCGGGTACCGGTCACCGAGTCGCAGGGGCGGATCCACACCTCGGCGGCCGGCGTGCTGGTCACACCGGAGGCGGAGGAGGCCGAGGTGGAGATCGATCCGGGAGACCTGCGGGTGGACGTGTTCCGCTCGTCCGGCCCGGGCGGCCAGTCCGTCAACACGACCGACAGCGCGGTGCGGATCACCCACCTGCCGACCGGGATCGTGGTCTCCTGCCAGAACGAGCGGTCGCAGTTGCAGAACAAGGACCGCGCGATGCGGATGCTGCGGGCCAAGCTGGCCGCGCTGGCCGAGGAGAAGGCGGCCGCGGCGGCTTCGGACGCGCGCAAAGCGCAGGTGCGCACGGTGGACCGGTCGGAGCGCATCCGGACGTACAACTTCCCGCAGAACCGGATCACCGACCACCGGATCGGCTTCACCGCGTACAACCTGGATCTGGTTCTCGCCGGCGAACTGGAGGCGGTGCTCGACGCGCTGGCCACCGCGGAGCGCGCGGCCCGCCTCGCCGGCGACGCCACCCTCTCGCGCACCTAGCCACAAACTGCGGGCACTTTGTGGTTACGGCCGCGCCGATAACCACAAAGTGCCCGCAGTTTGTGCGAGGGAGGTCAGGAGGCGCGGGCGCGGGAGTGGGTCTTGGCGTGCAGCATGGCCCGGTCGGCCGCCTCGAACGCCTCGGTGAGCGCCTGCCGCAGTTCCATCCGCGGCCCGTTCACCTCGGCCCAGCCGACGCTGACCGACACCGGTGTGCCGGGCACCATCGTGGTCCACTCCGCGCTGCCGACCGCGGCCACGATCCGGCGGGCCACCTCGCCCGCCTCGTCGAGCCGGGTGGTGGGCAGCACGACGACGAACTCGTCACCGCCGTACCGGGCGAGGAAGTCGCCGCGCCGCAGCACGTTCATGATGATCTCGCCGACCCGTTGCAGGACCAGGTCGCCGGCGAGGTGCCCGTGCACGGTGTTGACGGCCTTGAAGCCGTCCATGTCGCAGACGCCGATCACGGCCTGTTCGCCGCGTTCGATCATGTTGGCCACGTACTGCTCGAGGTGCCGGCGGTTCGGCAGGCTGGTCAGCGGGTCGGTGAGCGCCTCACCCGCGTACCGCGCGACGCGGCGGCGCAGGTCGTCGTGCTGCAACCGGGCCGCGATGCCCTCGACGAACACCTCCCGCAGCTGCTCGCCCCAGGCGGAGGAGAGCCGGAACGCCTCGCGGTCCGTCTCGTACGCCCGGCGGTGGTCGCCGGCCCGGACATGGGCCAGCGCGGCCAGCCGGGCCACCTCGGCCGGCCCGAGCGTCTCGCTCGACACGTCGATCGCGTCCAGCCGGGCGAGCGCCTCGATCGGCCGGCCCTGCGCGATCGCCACGCAGACCTCGCCCAGCCGGGACAGGTCGCGGGCCCGGGTCAGCACCCCGGTGTACGGCAGCAGCGGCCGCGGGTCGAACTCCACGTGCTCGCCGAGCGCGGCGAGCCGCGCCGCCGCGTAGACCCAGCTCAACCGGGCCGACGGCCGGACCCGGTCGATCGTGCCGAGCAGCCGCTGCTGGTCGAGCTCGGCCACCAGGTCGTTGAGGATCCGGACGCACGACTCGGTGTCGCCCTGGTGGTCGTGCAGGACCGCGCCACGCAGCCGGACCCCGGGAGCGGCCAGCATCTCCGGTGGTAGGCCGATCTTGCCGCCGATGTGCTTGCACCGCTCGTGGGCGCTGATCGCGTGGGCGTGGAAGCCGATGTACGAGTACGCCATCGCCAGGTCGAACCAACCGCACGCGGCCGATTCGTCCTCGTGCTCGATCGAGCGCAGCGCGCTGAAGCTGTGGACGAGGTACGTGACCGCCTGCTCGAGCGCGCCCCGCCGGTGCGCGGCGAGCGCGGCCAGCGCGTACAGGTGACCGTGCAGGTACGGCTCGGGCCGCCCGCGTACCGCGTCGAACGCGTCGTCCACGGCCGCCGGCATCTTCCCCTGCGGCCCGAGGTTGTAGACCGCGACCGCGCGCAGGATCAGCGCCCGGGCCCGGTCGTAGTCGGCGAGCCCCGGCAGAACCCGGTCGATCAGGTCGCTCGCCTCGCGCGACTTGCCGGCTTTGAGCAGGCGCTGGACATGCGTCACCGGATCGACGTCACCGATGTGCGGTTCGCGGGCCGTCACAGGGGTCCTTACGGTCGCCGGAGGGGTGGGTCGGCGTGGTTCATGGCCAGGTCCAATGATTATGACCGTGGAATTTGCAGATGGGGAGACGTCCGGCTCATCCGAACGGAGGATGGTTACCGAAGCGATATCGGACGCCGTGACGGTTTTATCCACCGCGGGCGTTTTGTCCCCACGGGTGGACGCAGAACTGTTGGCCGGCTACGTCCTCGGCGTACCGCGCGGCCGCCTGCTGACCGCATCGCTGCGTCCCGACCAGGAGAGCGCGTACCGCCGCCTCGTCGCCGAGCGGGCCCGGCGCGTCCCGCTGCAGCACCTCACCGGTCGGGCCCACTTCCGGCACCTCACGCTCTCGGTCGGGCCGGGCGTCTTCGTCCCCCGCCCGGAGACCGAGCAGCTGGTGAGCTGGGCGTTGACCGTGATCCGGCCGGGGGCCACGGTCGTGGACCTGTGCGCCGGGTCCGGAGCCATCGCGCTCGCCGTCGCCACCGAGGTCCCGGAGACCACCGTGTACGCCGTCGAGGGCGACCCCGCCGCCCTCGGCTGGCTGCGCCGCAACGCCGCCGCCACGGCGCAGGCCACGGGCCGGCCGGTCGAGGTCGTCGCCGGCCAGGTCGGCGACCCGGCCCTGCTGTCCGCTGTGGAGGGTACGGTCGACGTGGTGCTCTGCAACCCGCCGTACGTGCCCGTGGGTACCCGGGTGCCGCCCGAGGTCGCCGAGCACGACCCGCCGGGGGCGGTCTTCGCCGGCGCCGACGGCCTCGACCTGATCCGGGCCGTCGTGCCGCTCGCCGCGCGGCTGCTCCGGCCCGGTGGCCGGGTCGGCATCGAGCACGACGAGACGCAGGCGGAGTCCGTGCCCGCGCTGCTGGCGGCAGGCGGGCGGTTCTCGGACATCCGCGATCACCCCGACCTGACCGGGCGGCCACGCTTTGCCACCGCGCGGGTGGCACACTTCACGGCGTGATGCTCTACGACTGCCGTACCGCAGCCGAACGGGACCGCGGCATCAAGGCCGCTGTCGATGCGGTCCAGCGTGGTGACCTGGTCGTCCTCCCTACCGACACCGTGTACGGGATCGGCGCGGACGCGTTCAAGTCGTACGCGGTGGAGGCGCTGCTGGCCGCCAAGGGACGCGGCCGCCAGTCGCCCACACCGGTGCTGGTCGGCTCCCGGCACACCCTGGACGGCCTGGTGTACGGCCTGCCGCAGATCGCCGGCGACCTGGTCGAGGCGTTCTGGCCCGGCGCGCTGACGATCGTCATCGAGCACGCACCCACCCTGCAGTGGGACCTCGGCGATACGGCCGGGACGGTCGCGGTACGGATGCCCCTGCACCCGGTCGCGCTGGAGCTGCTCCGGGAGACCGGGCCGATGGCGGTCTCGTCCGCCAACAAATCCGGGTCGCCGCCCGCGGTGACCGCCGAGGAGGCGCGCGAGCAGCTCAGCTACTCGGTCGCGGTCTACCTCGAGGCGGGACCCTGCCCGGATCCGGTGCCCAGCACGATCGTCGAGGTGACCGGTCCGGTGCCGCGGGTGCTGCGCGAAGGCGCGATCCCGTTCGAGAAGCTGCGCGAGGTCGTACCCACCATCGTCCCGGGGGAGTGACGTGCCGCCGTTCACCGTGCTCCACGTGTGCATGGGCAACATCTGCCGGTCACCGATGGCGGAACGGCTCTTCGTCGCGGCGGTACGGGAACGGGCCGGGTCGGGCACGGATCTGGTCTACAGCAACAGCGCGGGTACCGGCGGCTGGCACGAGGGCGAGCCGATGAACCCACCCGCATCCCGGCAGGTCCGGGCCCGGGGCGGCGACGATGCCGGGTTCACCGCCCGGCGGCTGCTGGCCGAGCACATCGACGGCGCCGATCTCGTCCTGACCGCGACCGCGGACCAGGTGGACTTCGTCCGCTCGCTGCGCCCGGACGCGGCCGGGCGGACGTTCGTGCTCGGCGAGTTCGCCCGCCTGCTCCCGCGGGTCGACCTCGACGCGCTGCCACCGGCCCGGGCGACGCCGGACGCGGTCTACGACCGGGGGGTCGCCCTGGTGCTGGCGGTCGACGAGGTACGCGGCGGTGCCGAGCCGCTGCCGGGGGACGACCTCGACGACCCGTGGGGGCGCGGCGACGGCTTCTTCACCCGGGTCGGCGACGAGATCGACGAGGCCGTCCGGGCCGTCGCCGGCGCGCTGCTCCCGAGCCGGTGAGACAGCGGCTCACGCACCTGCCGGTGCAGCTCACCGTCTCGGGTGCGGTCGGTGTGCTGGTGGTCGTGGTGGCCTGGCTCGCCGGCGGCGGGACCGCGGCCGGTGGCGGGACCGCGGCCGCCGGGACCGCGGCCGGCATCGCGCTCGTGCTCGTCAGCTACCTGGTCTCGACGCTGGCGATCGCCTGGGCGGACTCGGTCGACCCGCGCCTGGTCCTGCCGGTCGGCATGGCCACGTACGTGACCAAGTTCAGCCTGTTCGGGATCGTGCTGGTGGTGCTGCTCGACTCGGGTTGGTCCGGGCTCACCGCGATGGCGGTCGGCATCGTCGCCGGGGTGGTGACGTGGACCGGTACCCAGATCTGGTGGACTGCCCGCACGACGCGCCGGTCGGTACAGCCGCCGGACGCGCCCTGATCGGTGGTCCCCTTCCGGCGCCCGCGGGAGTAATGTGTCGAGGGTTCTGACCCGCTCGCCTACGCGGCCTGCGCCGCGCGGGGGGCGCTTCATGGCCTCGCGAACGTGACTGATATGGTTCGCGCGTCATGGCCGGTGACCAATCGCCGCAACGCAATGGCCGCCCGGACGGGAACGAGTCCGGCGCCGGACAGGGCTGGGTGGCGATGAGCTACCTCATCTCCGGGATCGCGGTGTGGGGGTTCATCGGCTGGCTGGTCGATCGATGGCTCGGTCTCGGTGGCGTCGCCATCGCGATCGGCTCGTTGGTCGGCGCGGCCGGAGGGGTCTACCTGATCCTGCGCCGGCTCGGCAGTCCCTGACGAGGCAGCCTCAGCGATGGGAGGAGACGCGGTGGTCGCAGAGACGGTCGTCCTGGCACAGGACGATCTTCCGTTTCCGCCCAGTGTCGAGGACTTCTACCTGCCCGGGCTGTTCGGCGCATACCCGTGGATCACCAAGTTCACGCTGCTGGTCTGGCTCGCGGTCGCGGCCATCATCATCTTCTTCCTGGTGGCCTACCGGAAGCCCAAGCTGGTACCGACGTTCGGCCAGTGGATCGCCGAGTCGATCTACGGCTTCGCCCGCAAGAACATCGCCGAGGATCTGATCGGGCACGAGGGCGTCCGGTTCGCGCCGTACCTCGCCTCGCTGTTCTGCTTCATCCTGCTGACGAACCTGTTCGGCATCATTCCGTTCATCCAGATCTCGCCGAACTCGCACATCGCGTTCCCGATCGTGCTCGCGGTCATCAGCTACGTGCTCTTCAACTACGTCGGCATCCGCAGGTACGGCTTCGCGCGCTACATGAAGAACAGCCTGATCCTGCCGGCCCCGTTCTTCGTCCAGCCGATCCTGATCCCGATCGAGTTCGTCTCGACGTTCCTGATCCGCCCCTTCACGCTCGCGGTCCGGTTGTTCGCCAACATGTTCGCGGGCCACGTGATCCTGCTCGTGTTCACTCTCGGCGGGGTCGTGTTGTTCAACGCGGACAGCATCTTCGTCAAGCCGATCTCGCTGGTGTCGTGGGCCATGGCCATCGCGCTGACCTTCCTGGAAGCGCTGGTGGCGATCCTGCAGGCGTACGTCTTCGTCGTGCTGACCGCGAGCTACGTCTCTGGGGCGCTCGCCGAGGAGCACTGATGTCCCGTCGCGCGCGTGACGGTCACGCGCGATGAACTAGGAGGAAGCTAGAGATGGAACTGCTCGCTCAGGTGGAGGGCAGCCTCAGCGCGGTCGGCTACGGTCTCGCGGCCATCGGCCCCGGCATCGGCGTCGGCATCATCTTCGCCTCGTACATCCAGTCGACCGCGCGCCAGCCGGAGTCGGCGCGCCTCACGCAGCCGTTCGTGTGGGTCGGCTTCGCCGTCGTCGAGGCGCTCGCGCTGCTGGGCATCGCGTTCGGCTTCGTGTTCGGGTAGGAGACGCCATGGGTTATCTGGCCGTCGAAGGTGGCGAAGAGCACAACCCGATCCTGCCGATCTGGCAGGAGATGGTGGTCGGCGTCATCGCCTTCGGGCTGCTCTGCTTCGTGCTGATGAAGTACGTCTTCCCGCGGATGGAGCAGACGTTCCGGGCCCGGGTCGAGGCGATCGAGGGCGGGCTGGCGAAGGCGGAGGCCGCGCAGGCCGAGGCGAACCAGCTGCTCGCCCAGTACAAGCAGCAGCTCGCCGAGGCGCGCACGGAGGCCGCCCGGATCCGCGACGAGGCCAGGGCCGAAGCCGTGTCGATCAAAAACGACATCATGGCACAGGCGCAGGAGGAGCGGGACCGCATCATCGCCACCGGGACCGAGCAGCTGGCCGCCGAGCGAGCGACGATCGTCCGCGAGCTGCGCTCCGAGGTGGGTTCGCTCGCCGTCACGCTGGCCGGGAAGATCGTGGGTGAGTCACTGGAGGACGAGGCCCGCCGCCGCGGCACCGTCGAGCGGTTCCTGACCGACCTCGAAGGAGCGGCGCGCTCATGACGCTGACCCGGGAGTCGTACGCGGCCGCGGTCGAGCGCCTGGAAGCGCTGGACGCGGAGGCGGCCGAGCTGGCCGGCGCGGCCGACGAGATGCTCGCGGTCGCCGGGCTGCTGACCCGGGAGCCGCGGCTGCGGCGGGCGCTCTCCGATCCGGCCCGCAGCGGCGACGACCGGGCGTTGCTGTTCCAGCGCGTCGCCGGCGACCGGCTCGGCGCGCTCGCGGCGGACCTTCTCACCACGCTGGTCAAGGGCCGCTGGTCCCGGCCGGCCGAGCTGCTCGACGCGACCGAGCGGCTCGGCGTGGACGCCCTGCTGCTCGCCGCCGACAAGGACGGCAAGCTCGCCGACGTCGAGGACGAGCTGTTCCGCTTCGGCGCGATCGTGCGGGGCAACCGGCACCTGGCCAGCGAGCTGGACGACTCCACAGTGGAGCCCGGGCAGCGGGCCGAGCTGGCCAGGCTGCTGCTCGACGGACGCGCGCAGGCCGTCACGGTACGGCTGGTCGAGGTGGCCGTGCACGGTCTCGGCGGGCGGTCGTTCGACGCCTCGCTGACCCGGCTCGTCGAGCTGGCCGCCGCGCGGCGGGAACGCGAGGTGGCCTACATCACGGTGGCCTCGCCGCTCTCCGATGAGGACGAGCGCCGGCTGGGCGACAAGCTCTCGGAGCTATACCGTCGAGAGGTCAGCCTGAAGATCACAGTCGATCCACGGATCCTCGGTGGTATGCGCGTCCAGGTCGGCCACGACCTGTACGACGGCACCGTGATCCGACGTCTCAACGAGACCCGCAACGCCCTCGCCGGGCGCTAGAGATATAGGGGTTACCCAGATGGCCGAGCTGACCATCTCCTCGGAGGAGATCCGGAGCGCTCTCGAGAGCTACATCACCTCGTACACGCCGGATGTCTCCCGCGAGGAGGTCGGCGTCGTCGCCGACGCCGGCGACGGCATCGCCCACGTCGAGGGCCTGCCCTCGACGATGGCCAACGAGCTGCTGGAGTTCGCGGACGGCACGCTCGGCGTGGCGCTGAACCTGGACGTCCGGGAGATCGGTGTCGTGGTGCTCGGCGACTTCTCCGGCATCGAGGAGGGCCAGCAGGTCAAGCGGACCGGCCGGGTGCTGTCGGTACCGGTGGGAGACGCGTTCCTCGGGCGGGTCGTCGACGCGCTCGGCAAGCCGGTGGACGGGCTCGGCGACATCGACGGCGAGACGTTCCGTGAGCTGGAACTGCAGGCGCCGAACGTGATGTCCCGGCAGCCGGTGAGCGAACCGCTGCAGACCGGCATCAAGGCGATCGACGCGATGACGCCGATCGGCCGGGGCCAGCGGGAGCTGATCATCGGGGACCGCAAGACCGGCAAGACGACGATCGCGATCGACACCATCATCAACCAGCACGGCAACTGGCAGTCGGGGGACCCGAAGAAGCAGGTGCGCTGCATCTACGTCGCGATCGGCCAGAAGGGCTCCACGATCGCCTCGGTCCGGGGCGTGCTGGAGGAGCACGGCGCGATGGAGTACACGACCATCGTCGCCGCGCCCGCGTCGGACCCGGCCGGCTACAAGTACATCGCGCCGTACACCGGCTCCACGATCGGCCAGCACTGGATGTACGACGGCAAGCACGTGATGATCGTCTTCGACGACCTGAGCAAGCAGGCCGAGGCGTACCGCGCGGTCTCGCTGCTGCTGCGCCGCCCGCCGGGTCGCGAGGCGTACCCGGGCGATGTCTTCTACCTGCACTCCCGGTTGCTGGAGCGGTGCGCCAAGCTCTCCGACGACGTGGGCGGCGGGTCGATGACCGGCCTACCGATCATCGAGACCAAGGCGAACGACATCTCCGCCTACATCCCGACCAACGTCATCTCGATCACCGACGGCCAGATCTTCCTCGAGACCGACCTGTTCAACCAGGGCGTCCGCCCGGCGATCAACGTGGGTACGTCGGTCTCCCGGGTCGGCGGCGCCGCGCAGGTCAAGCCGATGCGCCGGGTCGCCGGCTCGCTGCGGTTGGACCTCGCGCAGTACCGCGACCTGGAGGCGTTCGCCGCGTTCGCGTCCGACCTGGACCGGGCCTCCCGGGCCCAGCTGGAGCGGGGTGCGCGGATGACCGAGCTGCTCAAGCAGCCGAACTACTCGCCGATGCCGGTCGAGGAGCAGGTCGTCTCGATCTGGTCGGGTACCAGCGGCAAGCTCGACGACGTCCCGGTCGGCGAGGTGCGCCGGTTCGAGTCCGAGCTGCTGCAGTACCTGCGGCACCACCGCAAGGAGCAGCTCGCCACGATCGCCGACGGGCAGTGGGACGACGACCTGGTGGCCTCGCTGGAGGAGGCGGTCGCCGCCTTCAAGGAGATGTTCCTCGGCAGGGAGGACAAGCTCCTGGGCCGCGAGGCCGAGGCCGAGGCGCTCGAAGAGGGCAAGGAGGCCCGCGAGAAGGTCGTCCGCCACGTGCCGGCGCGCGGACGGTAGACGATGGCCGGCCAGCTTCGTACTCTCCGTCGGCGGATCCGTACCACCAAGTCCATGAAGAAGATCACCAAGGCGATGGAGCTCGTCGCGACGAGCCGGATCGCCAAGGCGCAGGAGCGGGTGGCCGCGTCGCAGCCGTACGCCATCGCGATCACCAACGTGCTGACGGCGCTGGCGTCCAGCGCGAACCTCGACCACCCGCTGCTCGTGGGCCGGCCACAGGTACGCCGTGCCGGGGTCCTGGTGATCACCAGCGACCGCGGCCTCAACGGCGGCTACTCGAGCAACGCGATCAAGACGGCCGAGCAGCTGATCGCCCGCCTGCGCGAGGACGGCAAGGAAGTGGTCCTCTACGTGGTCGGCCGCAAGGGCGTGACGTACTACCGGTTCCGCAACCGCCCGATCGAGGCGAGCTGGACCGGCTTCACCGAGCAGCCGACGTTCGAGGACGCGCGGGAGATCGGCCAGACGCTGATCAAGGCGTTCGTGGCCGGTGCGGACGACGTGGACGACCCCGACCGGCCCGCCCACGGACCCGACGGAGTGCTCGGCGTGGACGAGCTGCACGTGGTGAGCACGCAGTTCAAGTCGCTCATGACGCAGGCGCCGGTGGCCAACTTCCTGGCCCCGATGGAGGTCGAGGAGCGCGAGGCGACCGGGCCGCTGCCGTCGTACGAGTTCGAGCCCGAGGCCGAGGAGCTCCTCGAGGCGTTGCTGCCCAAGTACATCAACACCCTCCTCTACGCCGCCCTCATCGAGTCGGCGGCGAGCGAGTCGGCGGCCCGGCGCCGGGCCATGAAGGCCGCGACGGACAACGCGGAAGAGATGATCACGACGCTGACGCGGCAGATGAACTCCGCCCGGCAGGCCGAGATCACCCAGGAGATCAGTGAGATCGTCGGCGGCGCGAACGCGCTCGCCGCGGCAAGGAGTGAGTAGACGTGAGCACCGACACTGCGGTAGAGGCGGGCGTTGGCCGGGTCGTCCGGGTCATCGGTCCGGTCGTCGACGCCGAGTTCCCGCGCGATGCGATGCCGGGGCTCTTCAATGCGCTCCACGTCGACGTCGAGCTCGCCGCCGGGAGGAGGACGCTGACGCTGGAGGTCGCCCTGCACCTGGGCGACAACATCGTCCGGGCGATCTCGATGCAGCCGACCGACGGCCTGGTCCGGGGCGCGGAGGTCCGCGACACCGGAGACCCGATCACGGTACCGGTGGGCGACGTCACCAAGGGCCACGTGTGGAACGCGATCGGGGACTGCCTCAACCTCGAGGAGGGCGAGCAGCTCAAGGTCGAGGAGCGCTGGCCGATCCACCGCGACCCGCCGCCCTTCGCCGACCTGGAGCCGAAGACCGAGATGCTGGAGACCGGCATCAAGGTGCTCGACCTGCTCGCCCCGTACGTGAAGGGCGGCAAGATCGGCCTGTTCGGCGGCGCGGGTGTGGGTAAGACCGTGCTGATCCAGGAGATGATCATCCGGGTGGCCCGGAACTTCAGCGGTACATCCGTCTTCGCCGGCGTCGGCGAGCGGACCCGTGAGGGCAACGACATCATCCTGGAGATGGGCGAGGCGGACGTCCTCAAGGACACCTCACTGGTCTTCGGCCAGATGGACGAGCCGCCGGGCACCCGGCTGCGGGTCGCCCTCTCCGCGCTGACCATGGCCGAGTACTTCCGGGACGTGAAGAACCAGGAGGTGCTGCTCTTCATCGACAACATCTTCCGGTTCACCCAGGCCGGTTCCGAGGTCTCCACGCTGCTGGGTCGGATGCCGTCGGCGGTGGGCTACCAGCCCACGCTCGCCGACGAGATGGGCGAGATGCAGGAGCGGATCACCTCGGTACGGGGTCGCGCCATCACCTCGATGCAGGCGATCTACGTGCCCGCCGACGACTACACCGACCCGGCGCCGCACACCACGTTCACCCACCTCGACGCGACCACCAACCTGGAGCGGCGCATCTCGGACAAGGGCATCTACCCGGCCGTGGACCCGCTCGCGTCGTCGTCGCGGATCCTCGCCGCCGAGTTCGTCGGCGCGGAGCACTACACGGTCGCCTCCGAGGTCAAGCGGATCCTCCAGCGGTACCAGGACCTGCAGGACATCATCGCGATCCTCGGCCTCGACGAACTCTCCGAAGAGGACAAGATCACGGTCGGCCGGGCCCGGCGGATCGAGCGTTTCCTGTCCCAGAACACGTTCGCGGCGGAGAAGTTCACCGGTGTCCCGGGCTCGTTCGTCCCCGTGAAGGAGACCATCGAGGCGTTCAAGAAGCTCACCGAGGGCGAGTACGACCACTACCCCGAGCAGGCGTTCTTCATGTGCGGCGGGCTCGAGGACCTCGAGCGCAAGGCGCACGAGCTGCAGAAGTCGTCCTGAGCTCCGCAACTCCGTGAGGAGTTCGTGGCGTTCGTCGAGACCCACCAGCACCGCCTGCTGCGCTCGGCAGGCTCGACCCGGACACCGTGCTGATGCGTAACGACCCGTTCGGACCGGTCGCCTGGGACATTCGCTGCGGTCGGGTGGCCAAGGTGGCAGATCGGTTCGACGGTACGGTAGCCGCCCGTGACGTGAGGTCCTAATCACGCTGTGTCATTCATCCTCCGGAGCGCGACGGCGACTAACGGCGGAAGGCCAGCGCTGACTACACTCAGAGCACCCCGGGACAGGGGACCACGCTTACAGGGAGTCAGCATGGCCAACCGGCTGCACGTCGAGCTCGTAGCCGTCGAGCGCAAGGTCTGGTCCGGCGACGCGGAGATGCTGGTCGCCCGGACGACCGAGGGTGAGCTCGGCGTCCTGCCCGGGCACGCGCCGCTGCTGGGCCAGCTCGCCGAGCCCGGGCAGGTGCGGATCAAGTTCGACGGCGGCGACGAGCTGGCGTACGACGTCTCCGGCGGCTTCCTCTCCGTCGGCGCCACCGGGGTGACGGTGCTCGCCGAGAGTTGTGAGCCCGCCACCGCATCGACGCGCTGACGGGTCACGCCGATGGAGATCGCACTGTGGATCGGCATCGGCATCATTGCCGCGCTCGCCCTCGTCATCGGGGTCTTCGCCCGCCGTGAGCTGGTCGCCCGCGGCGGCGGCACGATCGAGGTGAGCCTGCGGCTGTCCACACTGGTCACCGGTCGGGGCTGGGCTCCCGGGTTCGCCCGGTTCGACGGGAACGAACTGCGCTGGTACCGGATGTTCAGCCTCTGGCTGGGGCCGCGCCGGACGCTGTCCCGGACCGGATTGGTGGTGCTCAGCCGGCGCCTGCCGGAGGGGTCGGAGCGGCTGGTGTTGCCGGACGGCTGGGTCATCCTGCGGTGCGCCGCCACGAAGGTGCCGGTCGAGATCGCGATGGCCGAGGCGACCATGACCGGGTTCTTGTCGTGGCTCGAGGCCGCGCCGCCCGGCGCCGTCTCCAACCGTCTGGCCGCCTGACCAGGAGCCCCGCCGCGCGTGAATGCGGTCACCGATGCTCTGCGCATGCGCTGGGTCCCTCAGGTCCACGAGCGGCCCGGCGGTCTCAGCGGGATGCGGAGCGGCGGTAGCGGGCGATCGCCAGCGGGATGAAGGCCACCAGGATCAGCGCGCACCAGATGAGGCTGAGCTGGACCGGGTGATCGGCCGGGTACCCGGTGCCCCGGGCGAGCCCTTCGGGTGCGTTGCCCCACAGGTCGCGCAGGGCGAGCACGACCGCCGAGATCGGGTTCCAGTTCGCGACCGGCTGCAGCCAGGACGGCATGGTGTCGATCGCGACGAACGCGTTGGACAGGAACGTCACCGGGAACAGCCAGATGAACCCGGCGCTCTGGGCGATCTCGACCGAGCGTACGGACAGACCGATCACGGCCGAGATCCAGCTCATCGCGTACCCGAAGAGGAACAGCAGCAGGTAGCCGGCGAACCCCGGCCAGAAGCCGGTGTGGATCCGCCAGCCCACCAGGAGACCGGTCAGCGACATGACCACCGTCACCAGGACGTTGTTCAGCAGGTCCGAGGTGGTCCGCCCGACGAGCACCGCGGCGCGCGACATCGGCAGCGCGCGGAACCGGTCCACGATGCCCTTCTGCAGGTCGTCGGCGAGCCCGACCGCGGTCAGCGCGGAGCCGAACGCGACCGTCTGCACGAAGATGCCGGGCATCAGGTACTCGCGGTAGTTCACCCCGGGCACCTGGATCGCGCCGCCGAACACGTACGCGAAGAGCAGCACGAACATGATCGGCTGGATGGTCGAGAAGATCAGCAGGTCGGGGATCCGCTTGATCTTGATGAGGTTCCGCTTGGTGACCACCCAGCCGTCGTGCAGCGCGGTCACGAAGACGTCCAGGACGGCCGGCAGCCGGGGCGCCTGGGTGGTCGCCGTGGTCATGCCGCGGCCTGGCCGGTCAGCCGGAGAAACACGTCGTCCAGCGAGGGCTTGCGGATGCCGATGTCGACCGGCTCGATCCCGGCCTTGTCCAGGTGCCGGACCGCCTCCGCGAGCGTACCGGCCGCCGTACCGGTGACCTGGACGACCACCCGGTGCGCTTCCGAGTCCACAGTGGACTCTCCGCCGACCTCGCTGAGCATCTGCGCCACGATCTCGGCCTCGTTCCGGTTCTCCAGCACCACCTCGAGCCGCTCCCCACCGATCTGGAGCTTGAGTTCGTCCGGCGTACCGTGCGCGATGGCGCGGCCCCGGTCGAGCACCACGATGTCGTCGGCGAGCCGGTCGGCCTCCTCCAGGTACTGCGTCGTCAGCAGCAGCGTCGACCCGGCCCGTGCCCGCTCGTTGATGATGTCCCACATGCCCATCCGGCTGCGCAGGTCGAGCCCGGTCGTCGGCTCGTCCAGGAAGATGACCGGCGGCGAGGTGATGAGCGCGCCGGCCAGGTCCAGCCGCCGCCGCATGCCGCCGGAGTACGTCTTGACCGGCCGGGTCGCGGCATCGGTCAGCTCGAAGCGCTCCAGCAGCTCGTTGGCCCGCTCCCGGGCCTGCCCCTTGCCGATGTGGTAGAGCCGGCCGATCATCTCCAGGTTCTCGTACCCGGTGAGGTTCTCGTCCACGGCCGCGTACTGACCGGACAGGCCGATCCTGCGGCGTACCTGTTGCGGCTCCTTCGCCACGTCGATGCCGCTGACCCAGGCCCGGCCGTGGTCCGGTCGCAGCAGCGTGGCCAGGATGCGGACGGTGGTTGTCTTGCCGGCACCGTTGGGCCCGAGCAGCCCGAGCACGCTGCCCTCGGGGACGGCGAGGTCGAGCCCGTCGAGCGCCCAGACCGAGCCGTACCGCTTCGACAGCCCCTCGGCGACGACCGCGTCGGCCATGACCCCACGGTGACACAGTCACCGCGGGACCGTGGCGACATGCGTGATCCAGAGGCCGGAGTCACCCGGCGACCGGCCGGACCGAGCCGGTGACGCTAAGCCGGATCCGCGACCAGCTCGACCTCATACCCGTGCCGGTCCTCGAGGTACGCGGCGTAGTGCTCGGGCCCGCCCGCGTACGGGTGCCGGTCCGCGAACATCAACGACCAGCCGTGCTCCGGCGCCTGTGTCACCAGACGGTCCACGGTGGACCTGGGGCCGGCGTGGAAGGCGAGGTGGTTGAGGCCGGGGCGCAGGCGGTCGTGTACCCGCCCGCTGAGCGCGGGTGACTCCTCGACCACGAGGTAGACCTCGTCGCGTCGCCATGACCGGCCCGCATCCCAGGACTGGTACGGCGCCCAGCCCAGCTCGCCCAGCAGCCAGCCCCAACTCGATTCCACGTCGGTCAGGGAGGGCACCCACAGCTCAACGTGGTGTAGTCCCACCCGGAACCCATTTCACGTCTCCCGTCGAGAGGTTCGCCACACGGGCCAGGATGAACAGCAGATCGGAGAGGCGGTTGAGATACTTCGGCGCGAGCAGGTTGGTCCGGTCGGGGTCGACCTCGACCAGTGCCCAGGCCGAGCGCTCGGCGCGGCGCGCCACGGTCCGGGCGGTGTGCAGCAACGCCGCTCCCGGGGTGCCCCCGGGCAGGATGAAGGAGTCCAGTTTGGACAGTCGCGCGTTGAACGCGTCGCACCAGCCTTCCAGGCGCGTGACGTACTCCTCGGTGACGCGCAGCGGCGGGTACCTGGGGTCCGGCTCGATCGGTAGACACAGGTCGGCCCCGACGTCGAACATGTCGTTCTGCACCGTGGTGAGGACCGCGCGGACGTCGTCCGCGACGTCGCCGAGCGCGAGCACCACCCCGATCGCGGCGTTGCACTCGTCGACGTCCGCGTACGCGGTGATTCGCGGGTCGGTTTTGGGTATTCGTTGGCCGTTGCCGATTGCCGTTGTGCCGGCATCGCCGGCCTTGGTGTAGATGCGGGTGAGGTGGACGGGCATGACCACGAGCCTACGGGTAGGGTCCGACGATCCTACGATGGCGCCCGTGGACGTGATCCGGGTACGCGGCGGAGCTCGACTGGCCGGCGAGGTCTCCGTCGTGGGCGCGAAGAACTCGGCCCTGAAGCTGATGGCGGCCGCGCTGCTGGCGCCCGGCCGGACGGTACTGACGAACGTTCCCCGGATCACCGACATCGCGATCATGGGGGAGGTGCTCCGCCGGCTCGGCTGCGTGGTCGGCGTCTCCGGCGACGAGGTGGTCATCGACGCACCGCAGGAGCCCGGGACCGAGGCTGACTACGACCTCGTCCGCCGGCTGCGCGCGTCGATCTGCGTGCTCGGACCGCTGCTGGCCCGGCGCGGGTACGTCCGGGTGGCCCATCCGGGCGGCGACGCGATCGGGTCGCGCGGCCTGGACATGCACGTCGGCGGCCTGGCCCGGATGGGCGCGCAGATCTCCGGTGAGCACGGCTTCGTGATCGCCTCGGCGCCGTACGGGCTGCGCGGCGCGACGATCTGGCTGGACTTCCCGAGCGTCGGCGCGACCGAGAACCTGGTGATGGCGGCCGCCCTGGCGCGCGGGACCACGGAGATCGACAACGCCGCGCGCGAGCCCGAGATCGTCGACATCTGCGCGATGCTCGGCCAGATGGGTGCCCGGATCTCCGGCGCCGGCACCTCGACGCTCCTCGTCGAGGGCGTGGACGAGCTGAAGCCGGTGCGCCACCGTACCGTTGGCGACCGCATCGTCGCCGGCACCTGGGCGTTCGGCGCGGCGATGACCCGCGGGGACGTGACCGTGCACGGCGTCGACCCGGCGTTCCTGGAGATCGCGCTGGACAAGGTGATCAGCGCCGGTGGCATGGTGGAGACCCGGACGGACTCGTTCCGGGTCCAGATGGACGAGCGGCCGCGCGCGGTCGACGTGGTCACGTTGCCGTTCCCCGGCTTCGCGACCGACCTGCTGCCGATGGCGATCGGGCTGGCCTCGGTGAGCGAGGGGGCCTCGCTGATCACCGAGAACATCTTCGACGGCCGGTTCATGTTCATCAATGAGGTGGCGCGGCTGGGTGCGGACATCCGCACCGACGGACATCACGCGGTGGTACGCGGAAAGGAGCGGCTCTCCGGCGCACCGGTGCGCGCGACGGACATCCGGGCCGGCGCCGGTCTGGTGATCGCGGGCCTCTGCGCGGAGGGTACGACCGAGGTGAGCCACGTCCACCACATCGACCGGGGTTATCCGGACTTCGTCGCCGACCTGCGCGGGCTCGGCATCGAGGTGGAGCGGGCGGAGGCGGCGGAGGAGCCGACGTACACCCTCTGAGACGCCTGTCTCAACCCATCACCCGCCGGGCGCGGGGCACCTCGTCCTCGAAGACCAGCACGCGTACCCGGCCGTCCGCGCCGATCGCGATGGTCGCCTTGATCCCGGCCGCGGTCAGCATCGCGCGCACCGACTCGGCGCTCTCCGCATCGTCGGTGATCGTGGCCGCGCGCAGCAGGCCGTAGTCCTCGGCCGGCCGGTACCCCCGAACCGGCTCGTCCCGTACCCCCGGCTCGTCCCGTACCCCCGGCTTGTTCGGTGCCGGTCGGTACAGTGCAGGTTTGTACAGTGCCGGGTCGTCCTGTGCCGGGTCGTACGTCACCGGCGGTTGGCGACTGAAGATCCAGCGCAGGAGTCCCGCGAGTACCCCGATCATCGCGAAAGCGATCAACGGCCCGAGCAAGAAGTTACTGACCGTTAGGGGCATGTCAACAGTGTGGCACCGGATGGCCGCGGCACGGGCGGGACCGCCGAATCTGGGCTCGATAGGGTGGCGGCATGGCGGGTCGACTGGCGGTCATCGGGGCTGGACTGATGGGTTCGGGCATCGCGCAGGTCGCGGCCCAGGCGGGCTGGACGGTGACGCTGCGCGACCTCGACGACACCACCGTCGCGCGCGGGCTCGAAGCGATCCGGGGGTCGCTGGGGCGGTTCGCGGCCAAGGGCGCGATCTCCGGTACCGACATCGAGGAGGTGCTGGGCCGGATCACGCCGACCACCGACCTGGAGGCCGCGGCGGACGCGGACCTCGTGGTGGAGGCGGTGTTCGAGCGCCTCGACACCAAGCAGGACGTGTTCCGGACGCTCGACAAGGTCTGCCGGCCGGACGCGGTGCTCGCCACCAACACCTCGGCCATCCCGATCACCCAGATCGCCGCCGCGACCCAGCGTCCCGAGTCCGTCGTGGGTACCCACTTCTTCTCGCCGGTACCGATGATGAAGCTCTGCGAGCTGGTCCGGGGGTACAAGACGTCGGCCGAGACGCTGGCCCGGGCCAGGTCGTTCGCCGAGGAGATCGGCAAGACCTGCATCGTGGTGCACCGGGACATCGCCGGTTTCGTCACGACCCGGCTGATCGCGGCGTTCGTCGTCGAGGCGGTCAAGCTGGTGGACAGCGGCGTGGTGTCGGCCGAGGACCTGGACATCGCGTGCAAGCTCGGCTTCGGCCACGCGATGGGCCCGCTGGCCACGACCGACCTGACCGGCGTGGACGTGCTGCTGCACGCGATCACGAACATCTACCGGGACACGGCCGACGAGAAGTTCTTCCCGCCGGAGCTACTCTCGCGCATGGTCGCCGCCGGCGACCTGGGTCGCAAGACCGGCCGGGGCTTCTACGACTACTGAGCGCGGCCGCGCCGAGGAGAGCCCGAAGATCACGCCGGCCACCACGTACCCGAGGCCCTGCAGGGTCAGCACCGTGATGACGCCGAGCGGGCCGGTGGCCGTACCGGCGATGACCGTGCCGACGAGCATGGCGCCCGACTCGACCGTGACGGCCGCCGCGAACACCCGCCCGCGCAGCGCGTCGGCGACCTCGGTCTGCAGCAGCGTCATCGCGCCGGCGAGCAGCACTCCGCCGGGGATCCCGACGAGGACGAACAGGACGATCTCCGGGGCGATCGCGGTCGACCAGCGCGGGTAGTTGAAGATCACGAGGTCGGTCAGGCCGAACAGCACCAGGCCGACGGCCACCATCCGGGCCGGGGACCAGCGCCCGGCCAGCCAGGTGGCGACCAGGCCGCCGAGGATGCCGCCGACCGCCTGGGCCGACATGAGCCAGCCGAGCTGCAGGGAGCCACCTCGCAGCGCGACGCTGACGAAGACCGCGAACAGCGACGACATCACGCCCTCACCGATCGCGGTGATGAGCAGCGCGACGAACAGCGCCCGCAGGATGGGCGACCGGCGGATCGCGGCCAGGCCGGCGGCCAGTTCCCCGCGCAGCCGACCCGCGGGTGCCTCGTCCGCGGGGGTGGGGGTGGCCCGGTGGCGGCCCCGGATCAGCGCGACGAGCAGGGCCGCGAGCAGGAACGAGACTGCGTCGACCAGCACCGCGCCGCACAGCCCGTACGTGGCGGCCGCCATCCCGCCGAGCGCCGGCCCGATCAGTCGCGCCAGGTTGTTGTTGAGCCCGTTGAGCGCGTTGGCCGCCGCCAGGTCGGCCTCGCCGACGAGCCTCGGCAGCAGCGCGTGCTCGGCCGGGCGGACCACCGACGTGAGCACCGAGTGCGCGAACACGACCCCGAACAGGATCCAGACCGCATCGGCCGAGTCGACCGCGAGGGCCGGCAGCAGCGCGGCGGCGAGCAGCAGGTTGGCCCAGATCATCACCCGGCGCCGGTCCCACCGGTCGACATACACCCCGGCCAGCGCGCCGAACAGGAGCCGGGTGCCCACGTTCACGGCTACCAGGGCGCTGGTCGCGGCCGCGGAACCGGTGAGCTGGTACACCGCGATCGGCAGCGCGACGGACAGCGCCCAGTCGCCCGTGAAGGAGATCAGGCCGGCGACCCAGAGCAGGCCGAAGTCGCGGTTCCGCAGCGGGGCGAGGTTCATGACGTCACTCTGACATCACAAGTGGCGTCGGTCAACCGTCAGTTAGCCGTCGCGACGCGTCCACCGGAACGTCGCGATGCACAGGATCAGGCCGCCGACGCACCACGCGGCGAGCACCATCGCCACCCGGTCCAGCTCCCACGAACCGGCCGGCTCCTGGACCGCGAACGAATCCGGCAGGAACACCGCCCGCATGCCCTGGCACATCCACTTGAGCGGGAACAGCGCAGCGACGTTCTGCATCCACGGCGGCAGCTCGGTGTACGGGAAGAACACGCCCGAGATGAACTGCAGGACGAGCGCCACCGGTGTGGCGATCGCCGGCGCGCCGCGGCCGCTGCGCGGTACCGACGAGAACGCGATCCCGCAGAGCGTGCACGCGGCGATGCCGAGCAGGGAGACCCACCCGAACGTCATCCATTTCTCCGCCGTCGCCGGCAACCGGTAGTCGTAGAAGAGCGTGGCGACCCCCAGCAGCAGCACGGTCTCCACGACCCCGATCGCGAGCACCATCACGATCTTGCCGACGAAGTACGCCGACGGTGGCATCGGCGTGCCGCGCAGCCGCTTGAGCACACCGCGGTCGCGTTCGATCGGGATCTGGATCGCCATGTTCTGGAAGCCCACGGTGAGCAGCCCGGTCGCGATCATGCCGGCGATGAAGTAGTGCGCGAACGTCACCTCGGGGGTGAGCTGACCGGTGAAGATGGCCGCGAAGATGACCAGCATCAGCGCGGGCAGCAGCAGGGTGAACATCACCGTCTCGCGGCCCCGGAGGAACTGCCTGATCTCCAGCTGGCCGCGGTCCCAGCCGAGCGCGACGGCGTTCATCCGGCGGCCTCCCCGATCATCTGCAGGTAGGTGTCCTCGAGTGTCGGCCGGGTCACGGTCAACCCGGGCACCTCGCCGCCGTACCGCCGGGCAAGGCTGGCGACGAGCGCGGTCGGCGCGCTGGTCTGCTCGGTGCCGTCCCGCCAGCTGACGATCGCCGGGGCGCTGTCCCGGTCGCCGAGCGCGGCCGGGGAGTCGAGCGCGACGAGCCGCCCGCCGACGATCACGCCGACCCGGTCGGCGAGCGCCTCCGCCTCGTACAGGTAATGGGTGGTGAGCAGGATCGTGGTACCGCCCGCGGCGAGGTTCCGGATCAGGTCCCAGAAGTCGCGGCGCGCCTGCGGGTCGAAGCCGGTCGTCGGCTCGTCGAGGAAGAGCAGTTCGGGTCGCCCGATGATGCCGAGCGCGACGTCGAGGCGCCGCTTCTGGCCGCCGGAGAGCGTCTCCGTGCGCGCTGCGGTCTTCTCCGCGAGGCCCACCCGCGCGATCACCTCGTCCGGGTCGGCCGGGGACGGGTAGTAGCGCGCGAAGTGGCGTACCACCTCACCCACCTTCAGGTCCTCGAACTCGCCGGTGCTCTGCAGCACGATGCCCAACCGGGCGCGCCAGGCGGCGCCGCCGCCGGCCGGATCCACGCCGAGCACCGAGACCTCGCCCGCGTCGCGCTGCCGGAAACCCTCCAGGATCTCCACCGTGGTGGTCTTGCCGGCGCCGTTCGGGCCGAGGAGGGCGAACACCTCACCGGCCCGGACCGTCAGGCTCAGGTCGTCCACCGCGGTGGTTGCGCGGTACCCCTTGCGCAGGCCGCGTACCTCGATCGCGTTCACGCTTGTGGAGTTTGTCACCGGCACGCAAAACTGGCCAGTAACTTAGACTGGGTCATGACCTCTCGCCTGCCCGAACGGGACCGGCCGTGGGTGATGCGGACATACGCGGGACACTCCTCGCCGGCCGCGACCAACGCGCTGTTCCGGCGGAACCTCGCCAAGGGGCAGACCGGCCTGTCGGTCGCCTTCGACCTGCCGACGCAGACCGGGTACGACCCGGACCATGAGCTCGCCGCCGGAGAGGTCGGCCGGGTCGGCGTGCCGATCGCGCACCTGGGCGACGCCCGCGCGCTGTTCGCGGGCATCGACCCGGGTGCCGCCAACACCTCGATGACCATCAACGCCACCGCGATGTGGCTACTCGCGCTCTACGTGGTGGCCGCCGAGGAGCAGGGCGTACCGGCGGGCCGGCTCACCGGCACGACGCAGAACGACATCGTCAAGGAGTACCTCTCCCGGGGGACGTACATCTTCCCGCCCGGCCCGTCGCTCCGCCTCACCACCGATGTCGTGGCCTGGACGGTCGCGAACGCTCCACAGTGGAATCCCGTGAACGTCTGCTCGTACCACCTCCAGGAGGCCGGCGCCACGCCCACGCAGGAGGTGGGTTTCGCGCTGGCCACCGCGGTCGCGGTGCTCGACGCGGTCCGCGACTCGGGCCAGGCGGCCGACCTCGGCGAGGTCGTGGCGCGCATCTCGTTCTTCGTCAACGCGGGCGTACGCTTCGTCGAGGAGATGGCGAAGATGCGCGCGTTCACCGCGCTGTGGGACTCGCTGACGCGGGAACGGTACGGCGTCACCGCTCCGGCGCAGCGCCGGTTCCGGTACGGCGTCCAGGTGAACTCGCTCGGGCTGACCGAGGCGCAGCCGGAGAACAACGTCCAGCGCATCGTGCTCGAGATGCTCGGCGTCACGCTGTCCCGCTCGGCGCGGGCGCGGGCGGTGCAACTACCCGCGTGGAACGAGGCGCTCGGCCTGCCCCGGCCGTGGGACCAGCAGTGGTCGCTGCGGATGCAGCAGGTCCTCGCGTACGAGTCGGATCTGCTGGAGTACCCGGACCTGTTCGACGGTTCGCGCGTCGTGGAGCGGCTCACCCGGTCCATCGTGGATGGTGCCCGGGCCGAGCTGGACCGTATCGGCGAGATGGGCGGCGTGGTGGCCGCCGTGGAGTCCGGTTACCTCAAGAGCGCCCTCGTCGCCTCACTGGCCGCGCGCCGCCGGCGGATCGAGTCCGGCGAGGACGTCGTGGTCGGCGTCAACCGGTTCACGGAGACGGAGCCGTCACCCCTCGGCGGTGACTCCACTGTGGAGCGGATCGACCCGGCGGTCGAGCGGGCCGCGGTCGAGTCGATCCGCGAGTGGCGTGCCGCGCGCGACGGTGACGAGGTGGCAGCGGCGCTCGGCAAACTGCGCACCGACGCGGCCGGCACGGCGAACCTGATGGGGGCGACGCTCGCCTGCGTCCGCGCCGGGGTGACGACGGGGGAGTGGGCCGGCGCGCTGCGCGAGGTGTTCGGCGAGTACCGGGCGCCGACCGGGCTGGGCGCCGCGGGTGACCCCAGCCCCGACCCGGCCCTGGCGTCGGTCCGGCAACGGGTACGGGACACCGCCGCCGCTCTCGGCACCGGCGCGCTCCGGATGCTCATCGGCAAGCCGGGTCTCGACGGGCACTCCAACGGCGCCGAGCAGATCGCGGTCAGGGCGCGCGACGCCGGGTTCGAGGTGGTCTACCAGGGCATCCGGCTCACGCCGGCGCAGATCGTCGCGGCCGCGGTCGCCGAGGACGTCGACCTGGTCGGGCTCTCCGTGCTCTCCGGGTCGCACCTGGCCGCGGTACCGGCCGTGCTGGACGGCCTGCGCGCGTCGGGCGTGGAGGTGCCCGTCGTGGTCGGCGGCATCATCCCGGCCGGTGACGCCGACGCGCTGCGCACCGCCGGCGTCGCCCGCGTCTTCACGTCGAAGGACTTCGCCGTGACGTCCATAGTGGACGAACTCGTCTCGGTGGTCCGCGAGGCGAACGGCCTCAGCTAGCCGGCAGTCCGTTGCGCCGGATCACCTCGCGGTACCAGCGGAAGCTGTCCTTCGGCAGCCGCGCCTGCGTGTGGTAGTCCACATAGACCAGACCGAAGCGCTGGGCGTACCCGTACCCCCACTCGAAGTTGTCCATGAACGACCAGGCGAGGTACCCGCGGAGGTCGACCCCGGCGTCGATCGCGGCGTGTGCCGCGCGCAGGTGCCCGTCGAGGTACGCGATCCGCTCCGGATCCGCGACCCGGTCGCCACTGGGTACGTCGAGGTAGGCCGCACCGTTCTCGGTCACGATCAGCGGCGTTCCCGGGTAGTCGGTGCCGAGCCGGATCAGCAGGTCGGACAGCCCGCTCGGGTCGACCGGCCAGCCCATGTCCGTGGTCGGTACGCCCTGGCGCAGGTGCACGACGCCCTCGGTGCCGGGGTAGCAGGGCAGGGCCGGGGTACCGACCCGCGCCCCGACCAGCGAGGGCTGGTAGTAGTTCACGCCCAGCAGGTCGACCGGTGCCGCGATGGCCGGCAGGTCGCCGTCCTGGATCGCCGGGCCCGCGCCGAACCGCTCGATGAGCGCGCGCATGTCGGCCGGGTACTCGCCGCGCAGCACCGGTTCGGTGAACAGCCGGTTCTGCAGCCCGTCCACGAGGTCGGCGGCGGCCCGGTCGTGCGGGTCGTGCGGGTCGCCGGCGCTGACCCGGGTCAGGTTCAACGTGACCGAGACCTCGCGCGCGCCGCCGGCCCGCAGCGCCCGCGCCGCGAGTCCGTGCCCGAGCAGGAGGTGGTGCGTGGCCCGGAAGGCCGCCTCGGGCTCGGTGCGGCCGGGCGCGTGGTCCCCGCTCGCGTACCCGAGGAACGCCGAGCACCACGGCTCGTTGAGCGTGGTCCACGAGGTGACCCGGTCGGCGAGCCGCGCGGCCGCGGCGGTAGCGAGGTCCGCGAAGTGGTACGCGGTCTCCCGGTTCGCCCAGCCGTCGCGGTCCTCCAGCGCCTGCGGCAGGTCCCAGTGGTAGAGCGTCACCATCGGGTCGATGCCGTGGCCGAGCAGCTCGTCGACGAGCCGGTCGTAGAAGTCGAGCCCGCGCGAGTTCACCGGGCCCGAGCCGTCCGGCTTGATCCGCGGCCAGGCGAGCGACAGCCGGTACGTACCGATGCCGAGCGACGCCATGAGCCCGACGTCCTCCCGGTAACGGTGGTAGTGGTCACATGCCACGTCGCCGGTGTGGCCGCCCAGCACGCGACCCGGCGTACGCGCGAAGGTGTCCCAGATGGACGGTTGCCGGCCGTCCGCCGAGACGGCGCCCTCGATCTGGTACGCGGCGGTGGCGGCGCCCCAGCGGAATCCCGGCGGGAAGCGCAGTGTCGCGCGCTCGGCCAGCTCCTCTACGCCTGTCATCCCTTGACCGCCCCCTGCATGATGCCTCCGATGATGTGCTTGCCGAGCAGGCCGAAGACGACCAGCAGCGGCACGGTCGCGATGGTTGTACCGGTCAACGACAGCGAGAAGTCCTGAATGTACCCGCTGGCGAGAGTGGACAGTGCAACCTGGACGGTTGGATCCTCCGGGGTCAGCACGACCAGCGGCCAGAAGAAGTCGTTCCAGGCGGTCATGAACGTCAGCATCCCGAGCACCGCGGCGGCGGGCCGCGCGGCCGGCAGCACCACGTGCCAGAACAGCCGTAACGTGTGGCAGCCGTCGACCCGGCCGGCCTCCAGCAGCTCGTTGGGCACGGCCTCGGACAGGTACTGGGTCATGAAGAACACGCCGAACGCGCTCACCAGCGATGGCGCGATGACCGCGTACAACGTGCCGGTCCATTGGATCTTCGCCATCAGGATGTAGAGCGGGATGATGCCGAGCTGGGTCGGCACCATCATCGTGCCGATGATGATCAGCAGCATCGCGTTGCGGCCGCGGAACCGTAACTTGGCGAAGGCGAACCCGGCCAGCGTGGAGAAGAGTACGACGCTGACCGTGATCGAGGCGGAGACGATGAACGAGTTGGTCAGCGCGCGCAGGAACGGGACCGTGCCGAACGCCCGTTCGATGTTCTCCATGAGGTTGCCGCCGAGCAGCACGGGCGGCGGCACCTGGCCCAGCGCCGAGTTGTCCTGCGAGGCCACCACGAGCGACCAGTAGAGCGGGAAGGCGGAGAAGAGCGCGAACCCGAGCAGGAACAGGTAGGTCAGCCGGCCCGCAGTGGCGGCCCGTGGCCGCCGGCCGGTCCGGCGCATCCTCGGGGCAGGCGCGTGCCGGGCCGGGGTCGGGCGGGTGAGCGTACTGGTCATCAGGACCTCCGCAGCCGGCTGGTGAGCCAGTAGTTGCCGGCCGCGGCCAGCACGATGACCCCGAACATCACCCACGCCGACGCGGCGGCGTAGCCGAAGTCGAAGCGGGTGAAGCCCACCTCGTAGAGGTAGAGCGACAGCGTCTGGAACTGCCGGTCGGAGCCGCCGGTGATGCTGCTGCCGCCGAAGAGCAGCGGCTCGGCGAGCAGTTGCAGGCCGCCGATCGTGGAGACGATGACGGTGAAGATGATGGTCGGCCGGATCGCCGGAACGGTGATCTTCGTGAGCTGCTGGAAGCTGTTGGCCCCGTCCAGCTCGGCGGAGTCGTACAGGTCCTTGTTCACGGCCTGCATCGCGGCGAGGTAGATCAGCGCGTTGTACCCGGTCCACCGCCAGATGACCATCGCGGAGATCGCGATGTGCGAGGTGGCCGTGCCGGCCTGCCAGTCGATCTTGCCGGCGCCGAAGACCCCGAGCAGCCAGTTCACCAGGCCGTAGTCGCGGCCGAACAGCTGGCCGAAGATGATGGCCACGGCCGCGACGCTGGTGATGTTCGGCAGCAGGGCGCTCATCCGCCAGAACGTCGGTGCCCGCAGCCGGCGGTTCAGCAGGTGGGCGAGGCCCAGCGCCATGACGAGCTGCGGCACGGTGGACAGCACCCAGATCGAGGCGGTGTTGCGCAGGGCGTTCCAGAAGTACGGGTCGGCGAAGAGCGCGGTGTAGTTGGCCAGTCCCAGGAACGGGTGCTCTTCGGCCAGCAGGTTCCACTCGTGCAGCGATACCCAGGCCGTGTAGACCAGCGGGAAGGCGCCGAAGATCGCGAAGATCACGAAGAACGGAGCCACGTAGAGGTACGGCGAGCCGTGCACGTCGAGGCGGTACAGCCGGGATCTGCTCATGAGGGTCCTCCCTGGGCCGGGGCGGTTCGGGCCCGCCGGCGGTTGTCGGGTGTCGCGCGCCGCCGGCGGGCCGCCGCCGGTCTACAGCAGCGCCTTGACGTCCTTGAGCACCTGCTGCCACGACTGGTCAGGGGTCTGCTTGCCCTGCTCGACCCGGGTGAGGCCGTTCTGGATCGCGGTGTTGATGTCACCAGCCTTCGGGCCCTGGTACTGCGGGACCAGCACCTTCACCGAGTTGGAGAAGATCTGGCCCACCGGGGCGTTGTTGAAGAACGGGTTCGTGAAGTCCTTGATGACGGGGTCGTCGTAGAGGCTGATCGTGGACGGGAAGTTCCCGATCGCCCGGAAGACCTTGGCCTGCTGCTCGGGGGCGGTGAGCCACTTGGCCAGCTCGGCCGCCTCCTTCGCGTGCTTGCCCTGCTTCGGCAGGGTCAGCCAGGAGCCGCCCCAGTTGCCGCCGCCGCCGGGGATCGCGGCGATGTCCCACTTGCCCGAGGCGTCCTTGGCCTGCTGCTGGATGTACGCCATCATCCAGGACGGGCAGGCAAGCGTGGCGAACGTGCCCTTGGCCATGCCGGCGTTCCAGTCCGTCGACCAGGCCGCGATCTTCGCGGAGAGCCCGGCCTGGATCGCCTGGATCGTCAGGTCCCAGGCCCGCTTCACGGCCGGGTTCGTCTCGACGACGACCGTGTTGCTCTTGTCGTAGATGCCGACGTCGGCCTGGCCGAGCACCGAGCGGTACATGACCGTGGGGCCGTCGAAGAAGTGCGTGTTGGGCAGCTTGGCCGCCTGGAACCGCTTACCCGTGGCGATGTACTCCTCCCAGGTCGGCCACAGCTTCGAGACCGCGTCCCGGTCGCCGGGCAGGCCGGCCTTCTCGAAGAGGTCCTTGCGGTAGCACATCGCCATGCCACCGACGTCGGTGCCGACGCCGATCACGGTACCGTCGGCCGCCGAGCCGGTCTGCCACTTCCACTCCGGCCAGCGCGACTTGATCGCGGCGCCGCCGTGGTCCATGAAGTTGTGGAACTTGGCCGGTTGGGCGGTGAAGGTGCCGGCCCAGCCTTCCTCGATGGCTTCGATATCGGCCGCACCGGTGTTGGTCGCCAGGCGCGCGGCGAGGTTCTTGTGGTGGTCCTCGGTCTTCGTGATCCGTTCGACGATCTCGATGTTCTGGTGGAGCTGCTGGTACTCGGCGTAGAGCGGCTTGTACCCGAAGTCGCCGAACGTGCCGATGGTCAGTTTGATCTTGGCATTGCTGGTGGCGCTGTTGCTGTCGCCGCCACCGCAGGCGGCGGTGGTGACGATCAGGGCGCCCGCGATCGCCATTGCCGCGCAGGTCGCGGCACGACGGTGCGCTACGCGCATGAAGACCTCCAGGGTTGGGTGGTGCCTCGGGGGTGTTCTGAGAGAGCGCTCTCACCAGAGAGTGATGGCAGTGGGGGCGGCTGTCAATAGCCTCGGGGAGCGCTCTCAACCCGGCGGCGGCATCCGCTCGCGGGCGGCGAGGTCGGGCGGCTGGCGAGCGGCGCGATGGTGGTCAGCGCGGTGGCCAGTTCGGCGGGTAGCCGGCCATCGCGGCGGCCTCCCGCTGGGCCCGGCGCTCGGCCTTCCGCCGCGCGCGGCGGCGCAACAGCGCCCAGAAGACGGCGACCAGCCCGATCAGGAAGAAGATCACCAGGAACGGCAGGATGATCGCGACGACCGACATCGTCACGCTCGTCGCGTCCTCGGCGGTGCTCACCACCGGGGCACCGAACCCGGCCGTGACGGTGTTGATCACCGGGCGGGAGATCGCCTTGACCGCGTGGACGACCAGGGCGATCAGCACGCCGGCGGCGACCGGGACCCACTGGTTGTCGGAGAAGAACGCACCCGGGTCGCTGACCGTCATGGTCTCCGACGAGGCGCCGGCCCCGAAGGCCAGACCGCCGGCGGTCGGCCGGATGAACGTCTGCACGGTGTCGTTGATGGTGTCCAGCGCCGGCACCTTGTCCGCCACGAACTCCACGGCCAGCAGCACCAGGAGGATCGCGAGCACCCACCCGTTCTCCAGCCACTGCCAGCCGGCGGGCAGCGTGATCAGGTTCGTGTAGCGGGCGAGCACGCCGAGCGCGAGCAGCGGGATGTACGCGTTCAGCCCCGCGGAGGCGGCCAGGCCGGTACCGGTCAGCAGTTCGAGCACGCTTTCAAGCATGTCACTCCGGTGCACGTCCTGCCCGCGGCGGAGTGATCCACGCGTCGTGAGCCCGAGTTTCGAGGGCGGAGAGTCGGGTCGAGTACGCGTTGATCACCGTCGGCTGTCGGCTGTCGGCTCGAGGCGATGCGCACCTTCCGGGCGCCGGTGCCGCGGCCGCGTAGGGTGGTCCGGTGCGGTTGGTCATTGCGCGGTGCTCGGTGGACTACATCGGCCGGCTCACGGCTCACCTGCCGCCGGCGACGCGCCTGGTGATGGTGAAGGCCGACGGCTCGGTGTCGATCCACGCCGACGACCGCGCGTACAAGCCGCTGAACTGGATGAGCCCGCCGTGCCGCATCGAGGAGGCGCCCGGCGTCTGGCGGGTCGTGAACAAGGCGGGCGAGGAGTTGCGCATCACGCTCGAGGAGATCCTCGCGGACACGTCGCACGATCTCGGTGTGGACCCGGGGCTGGTCAAGGACGGCGTCGAGGCGCACCTGCAGGAGTTGCTCGCGGCGATGCCGGCGGTGCTCGGCGACGGCTTCACGCTGGTCCGCCGGGAGTACATGACCGCGATCGGGCCGGTCGACCTGCTCTGCCGGTCCGGCACCGGAGCGACCGTGGCCGTCGAGGTCAAGCGGCGCGGGGAGATCGACGGGGTCGAGCAGCTCACCAGGTACCTGGAGCTGCTCGGGCGCGACCCGCTGCTCGCGCCGGTCACCGGGATACTCGCGGCGCAGGAGATCAAGCCGCAGGCCCGGGTACTCGCCGAGGACCGCGGCATCCGGTGCGTGGTGCTGGACTACGCGGCGCTGCGCGGGACGACCCGCGACGAGCTGACCCTCTTCTAGCGAGGATCAGCGGGCGCGGCCGCGCAGCAGCCGGATGGCCCGGACGACCATGGCGACCTGGCGCGGGGTGCGCTCGAACGTCGTCGACGGCAGCAGTGACGGTGCGCGCCGGCGCGTGATCGCCTTGGCCCGGGCGAACTCGCGCAGGCCGTCGTCGCCGTGGATGCGGCCGAACCCGGAGTCGCCGACGCCGCCGAACGGGAGGCTCGGCATGCCGGCGAAGGTGAGCGCGGAGTTGATCGAGGTCATGCCGGTACGCAGCCGGCGCGCGACGGACATCGCCCGGCGCTTGCCGAAGACCGCACCACCGAGGCCGTACCGGACCGCGTTCGCCAGCTCGACCGCTTCGTCCACTGAGGACACCTTGCGGACGGTCAGCGTCGGGCCGAACGTCTCCTCGCACACCGCTGCGGAGTCCTCCGGGACGTCGACCAGGATCGTCGGGTGCACGTACGGTGCGCGTACCGCGTCGGGGCCGCCCAGCACGGCCCGCCCGCCGCGATCGATCGCGTCGGAGATGTGCCGCCGTACGGTGTCGAGCTGCGCCGGCGTCGTGATCGGACCCATGTCGGCGCCCTCGTCCATGCCGACGGACAGCGCGGAAGCCTTGTCCACCAACCGCTGCAGAAACGCGTCGTACACCGGCGCGGCGACGTAGACCCGCTCGATGCCCACACAGGACTGTCCGGCGTTGGTGAGCCCACCCCACACGCAGGCCTCGGCGGCCGCGTCCAGGTCGGCGTCCGTGTCGACGATCATCGCGTCCTTGCCGCCGCACTCGACGAGCACCGGGGTGAGCGTCTCCGCACAGGCCGCCATCACCGTGCGGCCGGTCGCCGTGGAGCCGGTGAACGCGAGCTTGTCCACACCGGACCGGCAGAGTGCGGCGCCGGTCTCGCCGAGGCCGTAGACCACCTGCAGTACCGGCTGCTCGGGTACGACCGAGGCGAACGTCTCGCCCAGCCAGGCGCCTACGGCCGGCGTGTACTCGCTCGGCTTGAACACGACCGCGTTGCCGGCCGCCAGCGCGTACCCGATCGAGCCCATCGGGGTGAACGCCGGGTAGTTCCACGGGCCGATCACGCCGATCACGCCGTACGGCTGGTACTCGAGGAACGCGCTGAACTCGGCCACCAGGACCGACGAGCGGCGGCGGCGCAGCCGCAGCACGCGCTTGGCATTCTTCGCCGCCCAGTGGAGGTGGTCGATCGCTGCCGCCGACTCCACGACGCCCTCGGCCACCGGTTTGCCGCCCTCCGCGCGGATCAGCTCGGCCAGCCCGGTGATCCGGTGGGCGATCAGCGCGCTCCAGCGGAGCAGACGGCGCTCGCGTTCGGCGAAGCCGAGACCGGCCCACCACACCGCCGCGGCGCGGGCCCGGTCGACGGCCGCCACGACCTCCTCGGCACCGGCGACCGGGAACCGCCCGACCTCGGCCCCGGTCGCGGGGTTCGTGGAGATGAGCTGCCCGTCCTCGACGGAAGGCGCGCCCGGGACGTGCGTCGCGGTCATGCCGGGAAGTCTAGCCTCAGGGTTACCCGTCGGTAAGGTGCTCAGTGATGATCTTCTCCGCCACCACGGCCGGGTCCGGCAGCGCACCGTTGACGTGGAGGTCGACGAAACGCTCCCGGTCCGGGAAGTCCGATCCGCGGATCGTCGCCTGCATGTCGGTGTCCATCACGCCGGGATTGACGTTCGACACCGTGTACCGCGGGTCACCGGCGAGCTGTTCGGCCAGTGCGGTGAAGAACATCTCGCCGCCGCTCTTGGTGGCGCAGTAGACGGCCCACCCGTTGATCACCCGGCGCGCGGCACCGGAGGAGACGAACAGGATCCGGATGTCGTCGGCGCCGGGCGGCACCGCGGCGAGGAACGCGTTCGTCAGCAGGATCGGCGCGGTCACGTTCACCGTGACCGCGCCGACCACCCGGTCGGCCGGTAACGATCCCACGGCGCCGATCGGTTCGATGACACCCGCGTTGTGGACGAGCGCCAGCCGGCCGGCGCTGGCGAGCACATCGTCCAGCGGCGGAATCTCCGGACCGGACAGATCCGCCGTGACCAACCGGACGCGGTCCGGTTCGGCGTCCGCGGCGGCACGCTGGGCATCGGAAAAGTGCCGGCCAATCGCCACGATCCGGTCACCGCGCCGCAGGACCCCGTCGAACAGCGCGGCCCCGAGCCCGCGCGAGACTCCGGTGAGTACGACGGTCCGCATGCGCAGACCTTACGCCCGATGACCTCGCGCCGCGGATCCGGTACTCTGCCTCGGTTGTCGTTTCGCGCTGGGGAGGGCGGGTGCGCCGAATCCTGCTGGCGGTGCTGCTCGTCGCGAGCCTCGGGTTGCCCGTGGGTACGGGGCCGGCCGCCGACGTCGCCGCGTCATCCGGTTTCTCCGAGGAGATCGTATTCACCGGCCTGGTCCGACCGACGAGCCTCGCGTTCGCCAGGGACGGTCGGATCTTCATCGCCGAGAAGGGCGGCCGCATCAAGGTCTTCGACAGCCTGACCGACACCACGGCCACCATCTTCGCCGACCTCAGTACGAACGTCTTCGACCACCACGACCGCGGCCTGCTCGGGCTGGCGCTCTCGCCGAACTTCCCGGCCGACCCGTGGGTCTACGTGCTCTACACATATGACGCGCCGCCCGGCGGGCTCGCGCCGGTGTACCGCGATGACTGTGCCGCCGTTGGTGGCGACTCCTCCGGCCGCTGCGTAGTCACCGCGCGGCTGTCCAAGCTGCAGGCGAGCGGTGACACGACAGTCGGCAGTGAACGGGTCATCATCCACGACTGGTGCCAGCAGTACCTGAGCCACTCGATCGGTGACCTCAGATTTGGTGCTGACGGGATGCTCTATGTCAGTTCCGGCGACGGAGCCAGCTACGTGTACGTCGACTACGGTCAGCTACCCGTCGGCGGACCGGTGAACCCGTGCGGCGACCCGCCCGGCGGCGCGATGGACCCGCCAGGAGCGGAGGGCGGGGCGCTACGGTCGCAGGACCTGCGCACGCCCGGCGACCCGACCGGCCTGAACGGTACGGTGCTGCGGCTCGACCCCGAGACCGGCGAAGCGGCACCGGGCAACCCGCTGATCTCCTCGCCGGATCCGAACGCGCAACGGGTCGTGGCGCAGGGCCTGCGCAACCCGTTCCGGTTCACGATGCGGCCGGGTACCAACGAACTCTGGCTCGGCGACGTCGGCTGGGGCATCTACGAGGAGATCAACCGGCTGCCCGACCCGACCGCGGGGGTACGCAACTTCGGCTGGCCCTGCTACGAGGGAAACCCGAAACAGCCGGGGTACGACGGGGCCGACCTCACCGTCTGCGAGAACCTCTACAGTGGACCGGGCCAGGCCGCGCCGTACTACACGTTCGCGCACGCCGCCGCCATCCAGGGGTGCGACCGCGGGTCGAGCGCGGTGACCGGGGTCGCGTTCTACCCCACGACCGGGGCAGCCTATCCGGCCGAGTACCGGGGTGCGTTGTTCTTCGCCGACTATGCCCGCAACTGCATCTGGGCGATGACGCCCGCGACGCCCGGCGGGGACCCGAGCCCGAGCCGGGTCACGGGGGTCGTCGGCGGCGCGGCCAACCCGGTAGACCTCGAGATCGGGCCCGGGGACGAACTGTACTATGTGGACCATCTGGGCGGCTCGGTGCGCCGGCTCCGGTACTTCACGACCAACCTGCCGCCGACCGCGGTGATCGACGCCACACCGATCGGCGGCCCGGCGCCACTGACGGTGAGGTTCAGCGGCGCCGGGTCCACCGACCCCGACCCGGCCGACTCCCAGCTGACGTACCTGTGGGATTTCACCAGCGACGGTACCGTCGACGCCACCGGCCCGACCGCGACGCACACCTACGCCACCGTCGGGCGGTACACCGCGACGCTCACCGTACGGGACTCGCTCGGAGTCACCGGCTCGACGACCGTGCTCATCAACCCCGGCAACGACGCGCCGGTGCCGAGCGTGCTCACGCCGTTCGCGACGCTGAACTGGTCGGCGGGGCAGACCGTGACGTTCTCCGGGCAGGCAACCGACGCGCAGGCCGCCGGCGGGACGCTGCCCGCCTCCGCGCTCGACTGGGAACTGCGGCTGCGGCACTGCGTCCCGGCGACCAGCTGCCACACCCACATCCTGCAGACCTGGACGGGTACGGCGTCCGGCTCGTTCGTCGCGCCGGACCACGAGTATCCGTCCTATCTGGAGTTGGCGCTGACCGCCGAGGACAGCGGCGGGCTGCGCGGCACCGTGGTGCGGCGGCTGGACCCGGCCACGGTCGACGTCACGTTCGCCAGCGACCCGCCCGGGCTCCAGGTGACCGTCGGCGCGACCACCCAGACGACACCGTTCACCCGTACCCTCATCAAGGGCTCCACCGCGACGGTGAGCGCGCCGGCCGCGCAAACCTCCGGCGCGACGACGTACCACTTCACCGGATGGTCGGACCGCGCGGCGCGCACCCACGTGATGAGCCCGCCCGCGGCGGCGACCACGCTCATCGCGAGCTACGCCTGCGACGCGTACGGCTACCGGTGCGGCACCACCCCGGCCGCGTTCCGGCCGGCGGACCAGACCGTCCTGCCGCTGACCGGGCGCCACGCGGTGCAGCAGATCACGCTGCCGTTCCCGGTCCGGCTGTACGGCAAGGAATACAGCACCGCCTGGGTGGACACCAGCGGCGTGCTGAGCTTCGCGCCACTCGCCGGGTCGGCGTCCGACCAGAGCCCGATCCCGTCACCTGCCGCGACCGGCCGTGCGGATCTCGCGCTCTACCCGTTCTGGGAGGACCTGACGGTCGACGCCGCGGCCAGCATCCGCACGGCCGTCGTCGGTACCCCGGGGACCAGGCACCGCGCGTTCGTCGTGGAGTGGCGCAACGTGGCGTTCACGGCGGCTCCGGCGAAACGCGTGACCTTCGAGGTGGTCATCGACGAGCTGGGCCGGATCCTGTTCGCGTACCGCGATATCGCCGAGGGTGATTGGCTGGAGCGGGGCGGCGGGGCGACGGTCGGTATCGAGAACGCCACCGGTACGGTCGCCGCCCAGTTCGCGCTCAACCAGCCGGTCCTGCGGTCCGGGCTCGGCGTGTGGTTCACGCCGCCGTGGTTGGTGCCGGCGACGAGCCGGATCGGGCGGAATTAGACTGAACCGATGGTGCGGGAATTCAATACGGTAGGTGTGGTCGGGCTCGGCACGATGGGTGCCGGGATCGTGGAGGTGTTCGCCCGTAACGGGGTGGACGTCGTGGCCGTCGAGGTCGACGACGCCGCGCTCGAACGGGGCCGGGCCACGCTGACCGGATCCACCGACCGGGCGGTCGCCAAAGGAAAGCTCACCGCGGAGGACCGCGACGCGCTGCTGGGCCGGGTGACGTTCGCCGTCGGGCTGGTCGCGATGCGGGACGCCGACCTCGTCATCGAGGCGGTCCCCGAGCAGCTGGCCCTGAAGCGGCAGATCTTCGCGACGCTCGACGCGGTCTGCAAGCCGTCGGCGATCCTCGCCACGAATACGAGTTCGCTGTCGGTTACCGAGATCTCGGTCGCGACACACCGGCCGAACCAGGTCGTCGGCATGCACTTCTTCAACCCAGCGCCGATCATGAAGCTGGTCGAGGTGATCCGGACCGTGGTCGCAGCCGACGACGTGGTCGCGGACATCGAGGCGCTGTGCACCCGGCTCGGCAAGGTCGACGTGACGGTCAACGACCGGGCCGGGTTCATCGCCAACGCGCTGCTGTTCGGCTACCTGAACCACGCGGTCTCGATGTACGAGTCGAGGTACGTCAGCCGCGAGGACGTCGATGCCGCGATGCGGCTCGGCTGCGGGCTGCCGATGGGCCCGCTCGCGCTGATGGACCTGATCGGGCTGGACACCGCGTACGAGATCCTCGACACCATGTACCGCCGGGGCGGCCGCGACCGCCGGCACGCGCCGGCGCCGCTGATCAAGCAGATGGTCACGGCCGGCCTGCTCGGCCGGAAGTCCGGCCGGGGTTTCTACACCTACGAGGCAGCGGGCACGCCTTCCGTGGTACCCGATGGGCTCACCCCACCGGCCGAGCCGCCGGCACCCACCGGCCGGCAGGTCGGCACGGCCGGCGTGGTCGGCTCCGGCGTGATGGCCGCGGGCATCATCGAGGTGCTGGCCCGATCCGGGTACGACGTGGTCTCGGTCACCCGGGGCGCGGAGAAGTCCGCCGACCTGGCGCAGGCGGTGCGGGCCTCGCTCGACAAGGGCGTGGTGCGGGGCAAGCTCTCCGAGCTGGACCGGGAGGCCGCGCTCGGCCGGATCAGCTGGTCCGCCTCGCTCGACGACCTGGCCACGGCCGACCTCGTGATCGAGGCGGTGGTCGAGGAGCTGTCGGTCAAGAAGGCGTTGTTCGCCTCGCTGGACGAGATATGCAAGCCCGGAGTGGTGCTCGCGACTTCGACGTCGTCGCTGCCGGTGATCGAGTGCGCGATGGCGACCGGCCGGCCGCAAGACGTGCTGGGCCTGCACTTCTTCAACCCTGCTCCAGTCATGTCGCTGGTCGAGGTGGTCCGGACGATCCGGACCTCCGACGAAGCCGTCGCCGTCGCGCGCACGGTCTGCGCCGGCCTCGGCAAGTACGCGGTGGTATGCGCCGACCGAGCCGGTTTCGTGGTGAATGCGCTGCTGTTCCCGTACCTGAACGACGCGGTGAAGATGGTGGAGGCGTCGTACTCGACCGCCGACGACATCGACTACGCGATGAAGCTCGGCTGCGGCTACCCGATGGGCCCGTTCGAGCTGCTCGATGTCGTCGGGCTCGACGTGTCGCTCGCCATCATCAGGGAGCTGTACCTCGAGCTACGCGACCCCGGCTTCGCCCCGGCGCCGCTGCTGGAGCACCTCGTCACCGCAGGTTACCTGGGCCGCAAGGTGGGCCGGGGCTTCCACGACTACTCCCGATAGGCCTCCGTGGCGTGAGTCCCCGCCGCAATCGCCGGGAGCGGCCCTCGGCGCCGCTGGACACTCTGCGAGCGCTGCGCGGTGTCGCGGCCGTGCAGCGGTGGCAGGGCCGGGACTGGACAGTGTGGACCATCCCGGGTGGCGCGTCCGACAAGACGTACCGGTGTCCCGGGTGCGATCACGAGATCCAGCCGGGAGTCGCCCACGTGGTGGTGTGGCCGGCCGACGAGACCGACCGGCGGCACTGGCACCGCGCCTGCTGGCAGGCGCGCGACCGGCGTGGTCCGGCCGCGCGCTAGGCCGGCTCCGACAGATCACTGGAGAACCTCGCTAAATGTGGCCACGGCCCCGCCGTTGCGCTCGTAGTACTCGATGACGACGGTGTGCTGCCCGACGGTGAGCGGGACATCGGCCGTGTACGTGGTCGGCGGGTGGTCGCTCCAACCGTCGACGACCAGGTTGCCGTCGACGCGCACGCGGATCCCGTCGTCCCCGGTCACCGTGTACCGGTACGTCCCGGCCGCGTACTCCCGTGTCCGCGTCCACCGGGCCGAGAAACCGTCCGCGGGCACGGTCGGTGCCGGCGGGCCGGCGGAGCCCCAGTCGAAGTCGACCGTCTCGTCGGAGCGGGTCAGCACGGGCGAGCCCGCGAGGGCGGTGTTGTCGAAGTACTCCGCCGCGAACGGGACCACCGCGGGGGGTGGATCGTTGGTCGGCCCGAACGAGAACTGGGCCACCGCCCCGCCACCATTCTCGAAGTACTCGAGCACGATGTTGTGCGTGCCCTCGTCGAGGTGCCGGGTCGCCGTGTACGTGGTCGGTCCCTGCAGGGTCCAGTGGTTCAGCACGAGTTGACCGTCCACATAGAGCCGGGCACCGTCGTCGGAGGTCACGCTGAACGCGTACGAGCCCGCGGCGAGCTGGACGGCCTTGGTCCAGCGGGCCGAGAACTGGTCCGCCGGCACACCCGCACCCGGAGACCCGGCGCCCCAGTCGAAGTTCACCGCGGCGTCCTGCCGGGTGAGCGCCGGCGCACCGGTGAGGCTGGTGTTCGCGAAGTACTCGGCCGGGTAGCCGTTGTCCGCCGCGACGACCCCACCGACCCGCTCGTAGTCGACGATGGCCGTGGCGTCGCCGCCGTTCTCGAAGTATTCGACGCGGATCACGTGGGAACCGCCGAGGACCACCTTCTCGACGCTGAAGTTCGCCAGCTGCGGCTGCCATAGGTCGACGACCGGCACGTTGTCGACGTAGACCCGGATGCCGTCATCGGCCGTACCGGAGAACCGGTAGACGCCGGCGGAGAGCACGTCGGTACGGGTCCACCGGGCCATGAAGTCGTCCGAGCCGATCTCGGGCGACGGTCCGCCCGACCACCAGCTGAAGTCGAGCGTCGGGTCGCCCCGGGCGAGGTCGGCCGGGCGGGTGGGGATGGCCGGCGGGCTGCCCGACCCCGGGTTGCTCCAGTACTCCGCCTGCCACGCGGGCACCTCCGGCAGGTCGCCGGTCTGGCCGTAGGTCAGCCGGGCGGTCGCGCCGCCGCCGTTCTCGTAGTACTCCATGACGACCGTATGCGGCCCGCCGTCCAGGGGCAGCAGCACCGAGTACGGTGTGGGCCCCTGGTCGATCCACTTGTCCACCACGAGCACACCGTCCACGGTGAGCCGCACGCCGTCGTCGGCCATCACGGTGAACCCGTACTCGCCGGGCGCCACGACGAGGGTACGCGTCCATCGGGCCGCGAAGTGGTCCGGCTGGATCTGCGGGGCCGGTGAACCGCTGCCCCAGTCGTTGAGGATGGCCGGTTCGTCACGGGTGAGCGTGGGCGGGCCGCCGGATATCTCGTTCGAGCCGGACGGCAGGTTCCAGTACTGCGCGTGGTACATCTCGTCGGGCTGTTCCACAGTACTGTCCCAGGTCAGGAACGTCAGCGCGCCGCCGCCGCCCTCGTAGTACTCCATCGTAATGGTGTGGTTGCCCTCGCCCAGGTCGGTAGTGTAGCTGTACTCCACATTGGACTGACCCAACCACTTGTCGATGACCCGCTTGTTGTCGATGAACAACCGCACGCCGTCGTCGGTCACCGTGGTGAACTTGTAGCGCCCCGCGCCGAAGTGCTGGGTCTTGGTCCAGCGTACCGAGAATCCGTCCGCCGGAACGGCCGGGTCGGGCGCACCTTCACCCCAGTTGAAGTCAATCTTGGCGTCCTGTCGGGTGAGCACCGGAGTGCCGGCGATCGTGGTGTTGGCGTAGTACTTGGCGGTGAACGGCGGTGCCGGCGCGTACGTGGCCGTGTACGTGGTGTCCGTGTCGGGCGTGGTGATGACGTGCCGGATACTGCGCCCGTCCGACCAGCCCGCGAACTGCAGCACGGTACCGTCCGGTGCCGTCACCATCGTCGCCGCCGCGATGGAGCGCTTGAAGCCGACCACGCCCTCGACGGTGTACGGCGTGGCGATGGGCACGCTGTCGAGGGTGAGGCCGAGGCCCGGTGGCGAGGTGGTGAAGGTGAGGTGCGCCTTGCGCGGTCGCACCGTCACGGACTTCTCGGCCGTCAGTCCATTGAGGTCGGTGGCTGTCACGGTCACCTCGTACGAGGTGTCGGCCGAAGCCTCGCCGGTCGTCGGGATGGTGAAGGTGCCGGCGCGGCCGGTCAGCGGCCCGAGGAACGGGTGGTAGTGCTGGCCGTGGTGCAGCCTGATCTCGGTCTTGATGTCAGCGTCGTTCAGGTCCAGGCCGGCGGCGTCGCCGGCGAACGCGTTGTAGCTCAACGTGTCACCGGCCCGGTAGAGCTGCCCCTCCACGGGGGCGGCCACCGTCAGTGTGGGCGGCAGGCCGATCTGGATGACGATTGGCTGTGCGGGTGCCTGGTCGGATCCGCTGCTGACCTTCAGCCGTACCGTGTAGACGCCTTTGTTGGTGTAGGTTTTGGTGGGGTTTGCCGCCGTGCTGGTGGTGCCGTCCCCGAAGTCCCACCGGAAGCTCAGCGGGTCGCCGTCCGGGTCGTTGCTGCCCTCGCTGGAGAAGTGGATCGTCGCCGGTTCGACGGCGTGCGTCACGTCCGCGCTTGCCCGGGCGACCGGCAGGTGCGAGGTGGTGTTGTAGATGACGCGGTAGAGCGCTCCCGGGTAGTACGTGAGGTAGTAGAGCGAGCCGTCCGGTGCCACCTTGATATCCACCACGGTGCCCGCCTGCGTGTCGAAGTCGTGCACCGCCCTGACATTGCCCGAGCCGTCGAGTTCCGCCCACTTGATGAACCCAGCGCCGTAGTCGCCGAAGAAGAGCGCACCCTGGTACTCCGCCGGGAACATGCTTGCCCGGTAGACCGGCCCGCCGGTCACCGCGGCGGAGAGTCCATTGTGGTTGTACGTGTGGATGGGGTTGATGAAGCCGGCGCAGTTCGACAGGCAGTTCCCCTCGTGCAGCGGCCAGCCGTAGTTGCCACCCTTGACGATATGGTTGACCTCTTCCCAGGTCGAGTTACCGACGTCGCCGCCGTAGAGCTCGCCGGTGAGCGGGTCGAACTGGAACCGCCACGGGTTGCGGAACCCGTACGCCCAGACCGCACCGAGCTTGCCCGGTTGCCCGTAGAACGGGTTGTCGGGCGGAGTGGAACCATCCTTGTTGATCCGCAGAATCTTCCCATGTGGACTGTTGAGGTCCTGTGGGAAGTCCCCGCTGCCGTTGTCGCCGATGGCGAAGTAGAGCTTCCCGTCCGGCCCGAAGCGGATACTGCCGCCCACGTGCAGCAGGTGCGACGGGGAGGTGGTCTGGAAGAGCTGGAACGGGCCGTCCGTGCCGACATCCTCTGCCGCGTTGAACCGGACCAGGTGGTTCAGCAGATCGTGACCCGTGTAGTAGAAGTACACGTAGTGGTTGGCGGAGCCGAACTCCGGGTCGAAGGCGATGCCGATCATCCCCCGGTCACCGGATGCCTCGGATGGCAGGTCTGCGAAGGGCTCCGGTAGCAGTTCGCCGTTCTTGATTATCTTGACCTTCCCGGCCCGCTCGATGACGAAGATGCGGCCGTCCGGTGCGATCTCGAAGCCCGACGGCCCGTCCAGGCCGTCGCCCATGACGAGCGAGGTCTGGAAGTCGGTGGGCGTCGCCGCCGACCCGCGCGCCACCGGCACCAGCATGACGGTCAGCATCGCGAGCACGATCCCCGCCTTGGCCCACCGCGCCCACGAATGGGTGGCGGCCGCGTGTCGCGGCCGCCAGCCCTGCGGCGGGCGGGGTACGAGCAGCGGACGGCGCGCGGCGGCGACCACGAGGGAGCGCAGCACCCTGCCCAGGAGCCGTGAGCGGTTCACGTTCAGCACCAATCCGATCGGTGAAAACGTCAGCGGAAAGTCCAGTGTGATGTGTCTCCTGTGGAGAGCGTTACGGTACCTACCGGTGCCCGGCTCAGGGCAGAACCGAACGGTCGAAGGAGGTGTCGCGCAGCCGACGCCCGGTCGTCCGTTCAGCGGCCGTATCCGGTCAGCGTCCCGGACGCGGCGTGCCCGAGGCCGTTCGGTCCGCCGGCGCGGGTCGGGGCTCGTCCACCGTTGGCCAGCCGGCGAGCCAGGTCGGGCGTTCCCGCCAGATCGCCCGCCAGTCGACCCGCGTGGGGAGAATCGTTGCCGCGGCCGCACGGAGTCCGATTCCCGCCACGAGCAGCGCCCGGCCCGCCCGCGCGCGCCCCGCGGGCCACCGCTGCCGCAGGTAGGTGACCTTTCCCCGCAACAGCTTCACCCGCTGGCTCTCCGAACCCGAGGACGCGCCCACGACGTGGACGACCGCAGCGCCCGGGAACACCACGGGGCGGGCGCCGCGGGCGCGGGCCCGCACGCACAGGTCGATGTCCTCGCTGTAGAGGAAGTACGCCGGGTCAAAGCCGTTGAGCTCGGCGAAGAACGCCCGCTCGACGAGCATGAGGCAGCCGGACACGGCGGGTACCTCACGGACCGTTTGCCGGTCGTACTCCGGAAGGCCTTCGGGGTTTGCCCAACGGCGGCCGCGGAACACGGTGGATAACCCGGTCGCGAAGCAGAGGAGGCTCCACAGGCTCGGCAGCCCCCAGCAGGAGTAGCCGTCGTCGGATCCGTCGGCGGTCAGCGTCCGTCCGGTGTAGATCAGGTGATCCGGATGCGCGCGCGCGAAGCCGACGAGGTCGGCCACCACCTCGCCGACCGGCCGCGTGTCCGGGTTGAGCAGCAGCAGGTATGTCCCGGTACAGGCGGCCACCGCGCGGTTCACCGCGCGGCCCCAGCCGACGTTGTCCGGCAGCCGGATGAGGTGTACGTCGGGGTGGAGTTCCGCGATGGCGTCGGCCGAATCGTCGGCCGAGGCGTTGTCGACGACCACGACCTCGTAGTCCACGTCGCCGGTGCGGCCCTTGTCGAGCAGGGCCAGGCACCGCAGTGTCAACTCGCGGGTGTTGTACGAGATGATGACGACCGAGGCGGCCGGTGCGCTCATGGCGGCGAGCCCTGCGCGACGCGACTGTCCCCGGACGCGGCGAACCGGGTGAGTGCGCTTCTCGCCAGCAGCCGGGCCACGAACGGCAGGTCCTCCACGAGGTAGCGCCGCATCAGCCGGCGCGGCTCGGCGACCAGCCGGTGCAGCCATTCCAGGCCGGAACGCTGCATCCACAGTGGAGCCCGTCGATGCACGCCGGCCACGAAGCCGATGGCCGCACCGCAGCCCATGAACCAGGCCGCCGGTAGCGCGGGACGGAGCCGGGCGATGATCCGTTCCTGCTTGGGGAAGCCGAGCCCGACGAAGACGAGGTCCGGGCGGGCCGCCACCACACCGGCGCAGGCGGCGTCGAGCTGGTCCGGTCGGGTGTCGAAGCCGAACGGCGGGCTCGAGTAGCCGGCGATAGCAAGCCCGGGATAACGGTCGGTCAGCACCGCGGCCGCCTTCTCGGCGGTACCAGGTTCGCCGCCGAGCAGGTAGACGGATCCCGCCTGCCGGGCCACGGCCGCGGACAGGCTCCAGATCAGGTCGGAGCCGGCGACCCGGGCCGGGAGTGGGCGCCCGGCGAGCCGGCTGGCCCAGATGAGCGGGGCGCCGTCGGCGACCACCACAGTGGACGCTTCGATGTGCTCGCGCGCCTCCCCGGTGCGCTGTGCGTGGCGCAGGATGTCCACATTGGGCGTGACGATCCGCCCGCCCCGGCCTGCGGCGAGCTCGCTCACGACAAGCGACACCACCTCGGGCTCGTGGACGGGGTCGAACTGGATCCCCGCAAGGGAAATGCGCACACCAGGACCTTAGCGGCGGCCGGAGGCCCGACTTCTGTCGTCTTGCCGATAGTCGGTCGATCCGTTCGACCAATTGTGCCGGTACGGATAGGGTCCGATGATCGGCCGGCAAACCGTCCACGTCGTACTCCTGGGTGGGGCATGCCGATCAGCGTGGTGATTCCGGCCTACAACGAAGAAGCCGCCATAGGACGCCTGCTACACGAGCTCACCGAGTCGGCCGAGTCGGGACCGGACATCGAGGTCGTCGTGGCACCGAACGGTTGCGTCGACAGGACCGCCGCACTGGCTCGTGGCTACGACGTCTGCGTGGTCGAGGTACCCACTCCGTCCAAACCGGCGGCGCTCAACGCGGGCGACGCGGTGGCCACCGGCTTCCCGAGGATCTATCTCGACGCCGACATCGTCGTCTCGCCGCGGCTCGTCCGGGAGCTCGGCCGGGCGCTGGCCGCGCCGGGCGCGCACGCCGCCGTGCCCCGCGTCGACATCGACCTGACCGGGTCCTCCTGGCCGGTGCGCGCGTTCTACGCCATCAACAGCCGGCTGCCCATCTTCCGGGGGCGCCTGTTCGGCCGAGGCGTCATCGCCCTCTCGCAGCGGGCGCGTGAGCGGTTCGGGCAGTTCCCCGACCTGATCGGCGACGACATGTTCCTCGACGCGATCGTGGCGGCCGACGAGAAGCGGGAGATCGGGATGGCGGTGCGGGTGGCGGCACCGCGGCGCACCGGCGACCTGGTCCGGCGCGTCGCTCGCGCCCGGTCGGGCAACGCTGAGTTCCAGGAGTGGTTGCGCCAGAACGGTCCGGCCGGGGCCCCGGCGGATCCGGTCGCCGGCCCGCGGATGTGGTCCTGGCTGCGCGATGTCGTGCTGCGCTCGCCGAAGCTGCTGCCGGCGGCGGTCTGCTACGTCACCGTGGTGCTCCTCGCCGAGCTGCGCCGCCGGACTCCGGGCTGGAGCGCGCGTTCCGGCTGGGGCCGGCCGGGTGGGCCGACACCGACCCGCCGCGCCCGCACTGGCTGACCACGCCGTCCTTGTTATGGTCGGACGTGACCGTAAGACGGATGGTTGGCACCGCATGACAGAGATCCAGGCGAACTCCATCCTGCCTGCGCGGCGGGAGGACATCACCCTGCACACCGCCGACGGGCTCGCCCTCGTCGGGGAGCTGACCCGTCCGCTGGAGCGGGAGCCGGCCGCGACGCTGATCTGCCTGCACCCGCGACCGAGCCACGGCGGCATGATGGACAGCCACGTGCTGCGCAAGGCCGCCTGGCGGTTGCCGGCGCTGGCCGGGCTCGCCGTCCTGCGGTTCAATACGCGCGGCACCTCGAGCACGCGCGGCACGAGTGAGGGCGCCTTCGACAACGGCTTGTCCGAACGGTACGACGTGGCCGCGGCGATCGAGTACGCGGAGTTCGCCGAGTTGCCCCGGATCTGGTTGCTCGGCTGGTCGTTCGGCACCGACCTGGCGCTGCGGTACGGCAACGACCCGGCGGTCAGCGGGGCAGTCCTGCTGTCCCCGCCGCTGCGGTCCGCCACCGATGAGGACCTGGTCACCTGGGCACAGTCGGGTAAGCCCGTCATCGCGCTGGTGCCGGAGCTGGACGACTACCTGCGGCCGGCGGAGGCCCGCCAGCGCTTCGCCGCGATTCCGCAGGCGGAGGTCGTCGCCGTGCCGGGTGCGAAGCACCTGTGGGTCGGCGACGCGGAGACCGCACTGGACGAGATCGTGCGCCGGGTGGCGCCGGAGGTGCCGACCCCGCTGCCGCGGGACTGGGACGGCCCGATGGAGGTCGGCGACCCGAGCGCCTATGCCGACCGTACGGTGGCCGCCTTCGCCGACCGGAACGACTCCACCGGCCGGAACCGAAATGGAGCCGAACGGCCGACCGGCTAAATGTCCCATGTGGACGCTTGCGCGCTGATTGGCCGTTGCGTACGTCGGATCGTAGACAGTCGCCAGCGACCTTGACGCCGTTACTCTGTGCGGAATTTCGCGCAGATACGGACGGTCGGGGAGGGCGGCATGTCGCGACGACGCGCCATGCGGTTGGGCCTGGTGGGTGCGCTGCTTGTCGGCGCCTTCGGCCAGGGGGAGATGCTGCCGGCCGGGGCTATCACACTGCCCACCGGCTTCCAGGAGCAGATCGTGTTCACCGGCTTGACCGAGCCGACGAACATCGAGTTCTCCCCGGACGGTCGCGTGTTCGTGGCCGAAAAGAGCGGCCGTATCAAGGTTTTCGATGGACTGGCCGACCCCACGCCGACCATCTTCGCCGATCTGTCCACGAACGTCCACAACATGTGGGACCGCGGACTCCTCGGGCTTGCGCTGTCCCCGGACTTCCCCGCGACGCCGTGGGTGTACGTGCTCTACGCCTACGATGCCCCACCCGGCCAGGTAGCTCCACAGTGGAACGACGCGTGCCCGGACGCGAACAGCGGTACCTGCATCGTCACCGGACGTCTGTCCCGGCTGCAGGCCAACGGCAACGTGATGACCGGAACCGAGCAGGTGCTCATCCACGACTGGTGCCAGCAGTTCGCCAGTCACTCCATCGGGGACCTGAAGTTCGGCGCGGACGGCATGCTGTACGCCACCGGCGGCGACGGCGCGAGCTTCAACGCAGTCGACTACGGCAACCTGCCCGTCTCGAACCCGACGAACCCGTGCTCCGACCCGGCGAACGAAGGTGGTGCGCTGCGCTCGCAGGACCTTCGGACGACGTCGGACGAGACCCAGCTCGACGGCACGCTGCTCCGCCTCGACCCGAACACCGGTGCGGCCGCACCGGGCAACCCGCTGATCGGGTCCGCGGACCCGGACGCCCGGCGCATCGTCGCCACGGGCCTGCGCAACCCGTTCCGCCTCGCCATGCGGCCGGGGACCAACGAGGCATGGATCTCCGATACCGGGTGGAACACGTGGGAGGAGGTCAACCGGGTCGTCAACCCCACGGCGTCGGTGACGGACTTCGGCTGGCCGTGCTACGAGGGGGTGCCCCGGCAGCCGGGATACGACAGCGCCAACCGCAGCATCTGCGAGAACCTGTACGCCGCCGGCACCGGCGCGGTCACCGACCCGTACGTAGCGTGGCACCACTCGAACAAACTGGTCCCGGGTGAGTTTTGCCCGACCGGTGGCTCGTCGTCGACCGGCGTCGCGTTCTACCCCACCAGCGGTGGCCCGTATCCGGCGGCGTACAACGGTGCGCTGTTGTTCGCGGACTACTCACGAGACTGCATCTGGGCCATGCTCCCGTCGACCCCGGGCGGCCTGCCGAGCCCGAGCAACATCGTGACGTTCGGGTCCGGCTCCGCGAACCCGGTCGATCTGGCGATCGGGCCGGGCAACGAGTTGTACTATGTGGACATTTCCGGTGGCACCGTTCGCCGGATCCGGTACTTCCCGGGCAACCAACCGCCCAACGCCGTCCTCGACGCGTCCTCGACGCAGGGGCCGGTGCCCATGACGGTCACGTTCAGCGCGACCGGTTCCACCGACCCGGATCCGGCGGACCAGGGCCGGCTGACGTACGCCTGGGACTTCACCAACGACGGGACGACCGATTCGACCGCCGCGGTCGCGTCGTTTACGTACACGACGGCCGGCACCCACACGGCGCGGCTGACCGTCACCGATACGCTCGGCGCCACGGATACCGAGACCGTTCCCATCACTCCGGGCAACCAGGCGCCCACCGCGGTGATCGAGTCACCCACCGCCGGTACGACGTGGCGCGTGGGCAATACGGTCAGCTTCTCCGGCCACGCCACCGATCCGCAGCAGGGCACCCTGCCGGACTCCGCGCTCACCTGGCACCTGCGGCTGCAGCACTGTACCGAGTCGGACAGTTGCCACACCCACAGCCTGCAAACGTTCACCGGCGTCGGCAGCGGATCGTTCAACGCCCCGGACCACGAGTATCCGTCCTATCTGGAGCTGGAACTGGTCGCCACCGACCAGGACGGCCTGCAGCACAGCGTCGTCCGCCGGCTCGACCCGCAGACCGTCCAGCTGACGTTCGCCAGCCAGCCACCCGGGCTGCAACTCACCGTCGGCTCGGCATCCGGCACGACGCCGTTCACCCGTACCGTGATCGTCGGGTCGACGAACTCGGTCTCGGCACCGTCGCCGCAGACTCTGGGCGGCCGCGCGTACAACCACTCGAGCTGGTCCGATGGCGGCGCGCGGACCCACGTGATCACCGCGCCCGCGGCGGCGACGACCTACACCGCCACATACGCTCTCGCCGCGTCCACCTGCGCCGACTCGTTCGGCTACACCTGCACGGTGGTGCCCGGCAGCTTCACACCGGCGGACCAGACCGTGCTGGCGGTGACCGGTGACGACCACTACCAGCAGATCTCGCTGCCGTTTCCGGTGCGGCTCTACGGTGGTTCGTACTCGACCGCCTGGGTGGACACCAACGGCCTGATCAGTTTCGTGCTGCCCAACGGCGAGGCGTGGAACCACGGCGCGATCCCGTCGCCGGCCGCTCCGAACACGGCGAACCTGGCCGCGTACCCGTTCTGGGACGACCTCATCGTGGACGCCGCGGCGAGCGTGCGGACCGCGACCAGCGGCACCGCACCCAACCGCCGGTTCATCCTGGAGTGGCGCAATGTCCGGTTCTATATGGACAGTACGGCGCGGATCAGCTTCGAGGTGATCTTCGACGAGAACGGGACGATCTCCTTCGCCTACTCCGGCATCGGCACCGTGCCGCTGGAGCAAGGCTCGGAGGCGACCGTGGGGATCGAGAACTCCGACGGTACCGTCGCGCTGGCCTACTCGTACCGCCAGCCGGTGCTGGGCGACAACGACGTGGTGCAGTTCGTGCCGCCGGGCACGCCACCACCGCCGCCACCGCCGCCGCCACCACCGCCACCGAGCGGAGCCATTACCGGCGTCGTCACGAACGGGTCCACCGGGACACCGGCGGTCGGGGTCAGCGTGACGCTCACCCCCGGCGACCTGGCAACGGCCACCGGCAGTGGCGGGTCGTACCAGTTCCAGCAGCTCGCTCCGGGCATGTACACGGTGACCGCCACCGGCACCGGCTCCGGATGCAGCGGGCAGCCGTCGGCGTCGGCGACGGTGAGCGTCGGCAGCGGGACATCCACGGTCAACCTGACGCTGACCGACGGGCCGCCGGTCTCCGGGTACACCTGCCTCGCCGGCGCGACCGCCTGGATCCCGGGCGACCAGACCGTCCTGCCGCTCACCGGTGACGACGCGAACCACCAGCTCACGCTGCCGTTCGGGGTCCGGCTGTACGGCCAGACGTACACCACGGCCTGGGTCGACACGAACGGCGTAATCAGCTTCGTGGTCCCGACGGGGCCCGCGTGGGAGCAGGGACCGATCCCGTCACCACCGGCGTCGAACACCGCGAACGCGGCGATCTACCCGTTCTGGGACGACCTCATCGTCGACGCTTCCGCCAGCGTGCGGACGGCGCTGACGGGGGCGGCACCGAACCGGAAATTCGTGATCGAGTGGCGCAACGTCCGGTTCTACGCCGACCCGGCGGCGCGGGTATCGTTCGAGGTCGTCCTCGCGGAGAACGGCGACATCACGGTCGCCTGGAAGGACATCGACGCCAACGCGACCGAGCAGGGCGGGTCGGCGACCATCGGCATCGAGAACGCGGCGGGCACCGTCGCCGTCCAGTACGCCTTCAACCAGCCGGTCGCCCGTACGGGTGAGGGTGTGCTCTTCCGGCCGGTGTCGTAGGTTCGTCGAATGGTGAACGCCGACACGCTGGTGTCGATCGGGCTACCCGTGCGCAACGGCGCCACGTCGCTGGAGGGCGTCGTGCGCTCGGTGCTCGGGCAGGACCACGAGCGGGTCGAGCTGGTAATTTCGGACAACGCGTCGACCGATGACACCGAGGCGGTCTGCCGCGAGCTGGCCAGGTCGGACGACCGGATCTTCTACCACCGGCAACCGTCGAACATCGGGCTGCTCAACAACTTCATGCAGACGATGGCGTTGGCGCGCGGCGCGTACTTCCGCTGGATCGGCGACGACGACCAGCTGGAACCCGGCTACGTCTCACGGGTGTTGCGGGAGTTCGCCGCGGACGACCGGCTGGTGCTGGTGACCACGCAGGTCGCCTACGCAGGACCCGACGGACAGGTCCGCACCGGCGAGTACCACGGCACGCGGCTGCGCGCCGACGATCCGGTCGACCGGCTGGTCGAGATCCTCCGGCTGCTCAACGAGAGCCATCTCCTGATCGACCCGCTCTACGGCATGGTCCGCCGGCGTACGGCCGCGCAGATCCCGCGGCGCAACATGCTCCACGAGGACGAGGTCTTCGCCGCGAAGCTGGCGCTGGCCGGGCCGTGGGGTCACGTGCCGGAGGTGCTGGCGCGCCGTGGCTGGCGCCCCGATCGGCTCGCCAACGTGGCCCGCCGGCTGGACCTGCCGGCCTGGCACTCGCACGTCGCCAACGTGCTGCAGTGCCGGGAGATCCTGCGTTGGCTGCGCCAGGTCCCGCTCACCGGAGAACAGCATCGCCGGGCCCGGCTCGCCGTCTACCGGATGTTCCTGCGCCGGCAGCGGCTCACGGCGGTCCACCGCAGCCGCAAGCTGAAGCGGATGGCGGTCGGACTCATCCGGCCCTGACGATGTCGGCGCAGCGCTGGATGGCGGCCTGGCGTACGTCCTCGCTCGTGCGGGACTTCGCCGAGATCATGATCGCGACGGCTTCCGCGGGCAACGCGTCCGCGAACGCGAGGGCCGCCCCGCGGTCGAGCGGTGTGGCATCCCAGTGGTTGTGGCAGAACGAGATGTCGGTCGGCGGGCGCTGCGGGGGACTGAGCACCTCGTCGACGAACACCCCGTACAGGATGAACTCCGAAGCGTGCAGCTGCGAGTTGAACGCGTCCTGCCAGTCCCGGCCGGTGGTCGCGCGGATCCGCTCCTGCACCGCCCGCACGACTGCGGGATCCCAGACGTTCAGCGCGCTCACGTAGTCGGTCAGCGGCGGTGGTGGCGCGGCCGGCAGGCCGAGCAGCTCGCGAGCCACCCGGTGCCAGATGACGTGCCGCTGCATCCCGGCCGTGACCGCCTTTTCGTCGCGGTACAGGACCAGCCGCCCGCCGGCCCGGAAGCGGTCCGCGGTCACCGGCCGGACCAGCACCACGTCGGAGTCGGCCAGCAGGACGGCGTCCGCCTCCGACTGCGCGGAGGCGGCGAGCTTCACGGCCTGCTGGATGATCCACCCACGGACCGGCGGCCACGGCCGGCGCAGGTCGACGTGGTACCTCGAGCCTCGCAGGTGAAGGTAGGTCGGGGGGAGCAGCTCGGCGCGGTCCCAGACCCGGCACCTTGGTCCCTCGTACCCGCGGAAGAGGTGCCTGTCCCGTCGGTCCACGAAGACGTGGTGCACGGTGTCTTCCGGCGTGAACTCGAGCACCGACCGGTGCAGCTCCCGGAAGACGTCCGCGTCGTCGCGGTAGGTCGGTGTGATGACGGCCAGTTCAGGCATGGCTCTATCCTCTCGACCGCCTGCCGGTACCGAAGAATCGGTTGAACGGCCGGAGCGGCTATCCGTAAGACGACAGGTGTACGCCCGGCGGCGATGATCGTGTCAGAATGATGACTGCCGGCCGGCCGAGCGGTCTTGGCTTGCCATAATTCAGCGGGCCTCGCGAGAAGCGCGGTTCGGATCATGCTACCCGGGAGTCGCCCCGGCCACAGACGGTGTCAACGGTTATGAGAGGACAAGGGTGGATTTCTGGGACCTCACAAAGCTGCTGATCCGGCGCTGGTACATAGCGATGCCGATGCTCGTGCTCTCGGTGGCGCTGACAGTGCTCACGGTCGGCCAGGTGAAGCCCGACTACATCGCCACCGCCTACGTCCAGCTCGTGCCGCCGGTCCTCGGGCCGACCAAGCCCGGGCAGGCCACGCCGGATCAGCGCAACCCGTGGCTGGGCCAGGGGCTGCAGACACTCGGCAACGCGGCCATCGTCACGGTGACGGACCAGACGGTCGTGAAGGAGCTCGAGGCCACCGGGTTGAGCGACTCGTACACGCTGACGATGGCCTCGACCAGCCCGATGATCACCTTCGAGGTCGTCGGTGCCACGGAGAAGCAGGCGCAGGACACGGCCGAGCAGCTGGTCGGCCGGTTCGCCAGCAACGTCACCGTCCTGCAGTCCGTGTACGGGGTGTCGGCCGCCGACCGGATCACCGCCCGCCGGCTCGATCTCGGCACGAACGTCGAGCAGTCGGACTCGAAGGTGAAGCGCGCGCTGGTCGCGGTCGCCGGCGTCGGGCTGCTGCTGACGGCGGCCGTGACCATCGGGCTCGACGCGATCCTGCGCCGGCGCCGCCGCCGTGCCGGCGCTGTCCGGCCGGCCGCCTCCGATGCCCAGGCGCCGACGCAGGTCCTGCAACCGCTGCCGGCTCCGGCCGGTCCCGCGCCGGTGCGTGCGGGTGGCGAGCCGACCATCCCGGCGATGAGCGGCCCGTCGAGCAACGGCGCCCCGATCGCCATCACACCCCAACCGCCCGGTTACCGGGGCGGCGGCGTGCCGGCCAGGGACAGCGGCGTGACCCGCGACCTGGACGGGTTGACCGGCGTCATTGTCGAGTACCAGGCGGCGGACAGCCAGACGTCCACCGCGGCCGACGACGGCCACCGGGCCGACATCCTTGATGTCGAGGCGGAACTGCCCGCCGACGCGACGATTGTGCTGCCTCCCAAGGTGCCGGTGACGCTGCAATGGCCCGGGCACAACGGAGAGCGGAAGAAACGGTCCTGACGGTCGCGGCCCGGAGCAGTCGGAGTCTTCGTGACGATAACCGCAATCCCCACCGCTGACCTGGAACCGTCTCAGGTATCCGGCCAGACGTACGTCACCCGCCGGCGGCCGACCTATATCGACGCCGCCGTACTGCTCAGCCTGATGACCGGTCTCACCCTGCTGGTGCCGTCGTACCTCATCGTTCCCGGCATGACGGACCTGGCACGGCCCGGGCTCATCGTCGGCTTCGTGCTGTTCTGCTGGTGGCTGCTGGTGCACTTCACCCTGCATCTGGTGATGACCGGCCCGCAGCCCATCCGCTGGGCCCTGCTCGCGTACATCGCGGCGGCGCTCGCCTCGTACGCCGTCGGATTTCTCCGCGGTCTCACCACCATCGAGGCCAACGGCGCGGACCGCGCGATGCTCTTCGCGCTGTCGTTCGCGGGCGTGGTCCTGGCCGCCGCCGACGGCGTGCCCAACTGGCTGCGGCTTCGCGGCGTGGTCAAGGTCCTGGTGACGTGCGCCGCGATCGTGGGGTTCATCGCCCTGCTCCAGTACATGCTCGCGCTCGACATCACCCAGTACCTGATCTTTCCCGGCCTGGAGGCGAAGGGCTGGGCGCCCGGCTTCGAGGTGCGCGGCGCCGGCATCCGGGTGGCCGGCACGATGACGCACTACATCGAGATGGCCGCCGCGCTCGCCATGACGCTGCCGTTCGCCATCCACTTCGCCTGCTTCGGCCGGCGGCCCAGGTACCGCCGATTGGCCCTCATGGCGGCAGCGCTCATCGCCGCAGGCATCGCCACAACGATCTCGCGTACCGGCATGCTCGCCATCGCGCTCATGTTCGTCGTCATGATTCCGGTGTGGACCTGGCGGATGCGCTACAACATCCTGACGATGTCGGCCGGGTTGGGTGCGGTGCTCACCGTGATGAACCCCGGCCTGGTCAGTACGCTGCTGGGGCTCTTCGACGACCCGGAGTCCAACCCGGCGTTCACTGTGCGTGCTGAGCGTTACCCGCTGGCCTTCAGCTACTTCGAGCAACGCCCCTGGCTGGGTCGGGGCACCGGCACCTACCTGTGGCCGCAGTACCAGATCCTCGACAACCAATGGTTGGCCACCCTGATCAGCAACGGCATCTTCGGTGTGGCCACCCTCGCCGGGCTGCACATCACCGGGATCGTGCTGGCCGGGCTGGCGTGGCGCCGGTCGACCACGCTCGAGGATCGCCACCTGTGCGCGGCGCTGATCGCCACCCAGGTGATCGCGATCGCGGTGGCCGGGACCTTCGACGCGCTCAGCTTCAGCACCTACACGATGGTGCTGGCACTCACGGTGGGCCTGTGCGGCACGGTGTGGCGGCTGACCCACCCGGCGCGCAAGGTACGCACGTCCACCACCCGGTGGTTCCTCGACAGCACCGCTACCGGGTGACGGCCGGCGCTGCTACTCGGCGGCGACGGCCGGCTCCCGGCGCAGCATCGCGACCCCTTGGCGGAGCCGGTCGAGCGGCACGGCGGCCGGCACGTACAGCAGCACGCCGACGCAGCCGCCGACCAGAAGCTGCACCAACGGGTTCGGCCCGACGTATCGCGCCACGATCCAGGCGACCGCGCTGGAGAATACGGCCGCCACGATCGGGCGGACGATGGCGTGCCCGACCGACCTGACGTCGACGCGGGCCCGGTGCAGCATCAGCGCGGCGAGCGGCACGGCCACGAACAGGCCGATCGCCGCGTGGGCGATGGCGGCGCCACGGATGCCATCGACGTGCGTCGCCACCCACAGTGCGGGGATCAGCGCCAGTGCCCATCCGCCGTTGACCCACAGGGTGGATGGTGTCGCCCCGGCGCCCATGAGGGCGTCCATCGCGAGACCCGTGATCATGCGGGCGAGCGTGAGCATCGCGAGGAACTCGAGCACCGGAGCCGATGCCGCCCACTGCCCGCCGTAGAGCAGGAGCACCACCGGCGTGGCCAGCACCGTGGTGAGCGCCGAGATCGGGGCCACCACGGTGACCAGCAACGGCATGGATCGCCGTACCCCGTCGGAGAGAGTCTCGTGGTCCTGCTCGGAGAGCCGGGAGAAACCGGCGACGGAGACGTACCGGATGGCGGTACCGAGGACGGTCTGTGCCCAGCTGGCCACGTTGAACGCCAGCAGGAAGAAGCCGAGTGCGGTGGGGCCCGCGATACTGCCGACGATCAGGAACTGCGCGTTCATGACGATGGCCTCGACGCCGAGGCTCGCCGCGAGCGGGACACCGTACCGCAGCAGTTGCCTGGCGATCCGGGAGTCCAGGCCGAGCCGCAGCGGCAGGCGGACGAACGCGAGCACCAGCAGGCCGGTGACCGCGGCGCCGGCCACCTGCCCGTAGGCGAAACTGAACGCGCCCGCACCATCCACCGCCAGGCTGATGGCGATGGCGGCGTTGGCGACGAGACCGGCCGAGTTGGCCACGATCAGCTTGTTCTGCTGGAACGTACGCATGAGGGCGGCGCTGCGTACGGACGTCAACCCGTCGATCAGGACGATCAGCGTGAGCAGCCGGACGACCGGTGTGGCCGAGCGGTCGCCGGCCAGTTCGGCGAAGTACGGCGCGCTGAGCCACATCACCCCGTACACGACGATCCCGAAGCCCGCGGTCAAGGTGGTGGCGGTCGGCGCCACCTCCTCGAGCTTGCCGCGCCACTGCACGGTGGCCGCGATGAGCCCGCCGTCCTTGATGTGCATGAGGAAGCTCGTCGCGGCCAGGGCGATGGCGAACGTGCCGAAGTCGGACGGTGCCAGCAGTCGGGCCAGCACGAGGCTCATCGCGAACGAGCCGACCTTCGTGACGATCGTGCCGATCAGGCTCCAGCGCAACCCTCGTCCGGCCTGCCGACTGATCGAGTCGGCGACGGACTCGGGTGTGTCGACCGGGCCGGTCGTGGTCACTCGTCCCCCGCTATCGCGTATCGGCGTCCAGCTTCTCCAGCCAAATCTCTCTCCAGTACGGGGTGATCGCTCGCGGGCAGCTGACGTTGTACGCACCCTCGCAGACGATGTCCTCCAGCACCACACACGGATGGCGCATCTGGAGCATCCGTCCGGTCCGTTCGTCCACGATGTGGTCGACGCGGCGTGACACACGCGCGGTACGGCCGCAGAACCGGCCCATCTCCCCGTCGAACCCCATGCCCCGGTTGAGCAGGGCGGCGTTGAGTGTCTGTGCGATTTCCGCCTTCGACCTGACCCGGACGAGGTCGCCCGGTTGGAGGTTGGTCTGCTGGGTCGGGGTCTGCTGCGCCGTTCCGCGCAGGTAACCCCAACGCCGTCCACCACGGAAGCGCAGCCATGTCGGCAGCACGCGCATGCTCGCGCCCTGGATCCGGTTGTACACCGCGACGAGAACTGCTCGGAGTGTCCATAGTAGACCGACGTTGCCGCTGCTCACGTCGGTGACGTACTGGCGGACGTCGCGGACCGGCAACCGCTCGGGCGCGGCGCGCAGCAGCTCGGTGGCCTGGCAGCGGTAGATCTCCGTCCCGTCGTCCGCCGGTGGTCGCCGGGTCGCGTTGGTGAGGAGGGGCAGCAGGACGGAAGTGTCGCCGGGCTGCGGGACCGCCGGTACCGGCGGGGTCGCCGGCACGGCCGGCTCGGCCTCGCTGCGGTCCACCTTGCGCAGCCAGGCGTGCTTCCAGTAGATCATGCACGACGCCTGGCAGCCGTCATGAGCGCTGCCGTCGCAGCGGACACCGAGATGCACGGCGTCTTCCATCCGGCGCATGCCGCTGCCCGTCATGGTGTCGCAGAGCTTGTGTGCCACCTTGTATACATTGAGTCGTTGTCCGCAGTAACGGAGCATCTCGGGCATGAACGGCAGCCCGTCCAGCATGCCGTTCCCGTCAAGGGTGGCGCGGATCTCCTCGGCGCTGCGCACTTCGACCACATCCCCGACTCTGAGGTCGAGCACGCCGGTGACAGGTTCGCTCATGCAGACTCCACGCGGGCTGAGGGTGCAGGACGCGGGTACTCTACGCAACCGTTCCTGACTCTCCGCTGTACTGACGGCTTTCCGACCCGGCGACGGTCGCGTCCGGTGTGCAGGCTAGGTTCCCCCGCGGGAGGAGCGTGCTGGTGCTGGCAAGGACGTGCGACGCGTGTGGTGAAGAAGACCTGCTGCCGTTCGCCGACCTCGGTGAGGTGCCTGTGCTCTGCGGCGTGCACTGGGCCGACAAGCGCGAGGCGGAGGCGAGTCCGGCCGGGCGGATGGTGCTGGCCGCCTGCCGGGTGTGCGGGTACGTCCGCAACGTCGCCTTCGACCCGTCGTTGATGGTCTACGACACCACGATGGATACCAACCTGCACCACTCACCGGCGTTCCAGGTGTTCTCCGCGGAACTGGTCGCCCATCTAGCCTCCCGATATGCGCTGGCCGGGAAGCGGGTGCTGGACATCGGGTGCGGCCAGGGCGAGTTTCTCCGCGAGCTGTGTCACACCGGAGGGTGCACCGGTGTCGGGTACGACGCCATGTACGCGGGACCGACCGGCGGCTCCGGTTCCGGCGTGGTCTTCCACAGCGAGCACGCGCCCCGCGGCGCGGCGCTGCCGGAGTTCGATCTGGTCACCTCGCGGCACTGGTTCGAGCACCTGTACGACCCGTACGACTTCCTGGTCGACCTCCGGGAGCGCGCCGGTGACCGGACCGTGTACGGATACCTGGAGATCCCCGACGCCTGCTACGACCTGGCCACCGCAGGCTGGGAGGTCATCTACCCGCATGTGTCCTACCTGGACGCGTATTCACTCCGCCGGATCGTGGAGCGGGCGGGGTGGCGGGTGGAGGACACCGGCACGTTGTTCTCCGGGATGTTCCGGTTCATCGAGATCTCGGCGAACGCGGGCGGGTCGCGCCGCGGTGCCGACCCGCTGCCCGACCTTGGCGACCGGGATCGCCAGCTCGCCGCGATCGACGGGTTCGCCACCCGGCACCAGGCTGAGCGGGACGCGTGGCGGGCCCGGGTGGCGGCGCTGGCCGCTGGGGGTGCCCGTCCGGTGCTGTGGGGCGCTGGTTCCCGGGGGGTGCAGTTCCTCACGCTCGCCGACCCGGAGCGCAGGCTGGCCGCCGTGGTCGACATCAACCCGCGGAAGTGGGGCCGTTACCTTCCGTTGACTGCGCACCGGGTGGACCCGCCGGATCTGTTGCGGGAGCTGCAGCCGACGACGGTCGTCATCACAAATCCGGCCTATCGCTCCGAGATCGGCGCCAAACTCGCCGAGCTCGGCGTTGTCGCCGATCTCCTGGTGGCGTGATCCGCCGCCACCTCGTGGCGTACCAAGGGATACGCCAATCCTGCTGGCTAGCGTCGATAATTTTCGATTGTCAAATTAGCGCACCGGCGGATGACATCGGGCCGCAGCCGAACGACGATGCGTTGCGAAGGCTTGACCGAGTGGTAGGATAATGGATCTTTGTGGTTGGAGAGGTCTGGCATGGGTCGTGCTCGGTCATTTCCATATGCGTCGCGGGTTTTGTTGGTTATCGCCACGGTCCTCCTGACCGCCGGGTGGGGGGTCGCCTCACTGCGGCCCGGGCCAGCGGCGGCGGCCGACGGAGTCGACTACGTGTTCAACGTGAACTGTCCGATTTCGCACTTCAACAGCGACGACCCAATTGTGTTCCCGGAACAGCCAGGAGTCTCTCACCGGCACGCTTTCTACGGCAATGTTTCAACTAACGCCAATACGACCACGAAATCGCTGACGGCCTCGAAGTCAACGTGCGAGCGTGGCTTCAGTGTGGCCGACCGTTCGGCGTACTGGGTCCCGACCCTTTACCGGAAACTGTCCAACGGCACCCTTCAAGAAATCCGCCTCTCGGGTGGCAACCAGCACCTGGCCGCGTACTACCGGCGCAGCGGCGGATCCGACGGCGAGAAGGTGAAGCCGTTCCCCAAGGGACTGCGAATGGTTGCCGGCAACCCCTTCGCCCGGTCGCCGCAGAACACCATCCAGATCTCCTGGCGGTGCAACGGTGGCGGCGGGGACTTCACGGCGGGCATCCCGAACTGTGCGTCCGGCACGGTCCTGCAGGCCTTCGTCGGCTTCCCGGACTGCTGGGACGGCAAGCACCTCGACACCGCCGACCACAGGTCGCACATGACGTTCTCCCGCGGTGAGCGGGGCTCATGTCCCGCGTCGCACCCGGTGAAGGTGCCGAACGTGACCTTCGAGATCAGCTTCAACATGAGCCCGGTCGCGGGAAGCACGTTCGAGCTGTCCAGCGGCGGGCAGTACAGCCTCCACGGCGACTTCTTCAACGCCTGGGACGATCGGGTGCAGTCGGCGCTGGTGAACTCCTGCCTCAACGCGGGCAGGTACTGCGAGAACATCAAGCTCTCCGAGGTCGACCTGCGCGCGGCGGGTCCGGTCCCGAAGGCGCCGGAGCCGACCCGGTCCGCGGCGCCGAAAGCGACGCCGTCGGCGGGCGTCCCGAGCGCGCACCCCGGTCACGCCGTCGAGGGCACGCCGAGCGCCGCCACGGTCATCGGCGTCTCCGCTGCCCAGCAGGACACCGGTGGGTCGCCGGTTGTCCTCGGTGCGGTGCTCGCCGCGTTCGGTGCCATGGTGCTCGGATCCGCCCTGTTCTACTGGCGCCGTCGCACACCGCAGCGCGCCGCCGGACGTGAGGTGGCCAGACGCCGGGTGTGAGGGCCTAGCGGGCGGAGAGGACGATCGCGGCCTTGGCGCAGTCGAATGCTTCGGCGTAGCGGGCCCGGCATTCCATTCCGCGCAACCGCATGAGGCCGAGGAAGACCTCGTCGTCCCACCAGTCGTGGTGCTTCTGCGACGGGAAAGCGGCGTTGAGCGACGAAACCTTGCGCCGAGCGACCTGGTCGGCGAGCGGCAGGTACAGGTTGGTCCGGCCGAGGTCCCCGTCCCACTTGGGAATTTCGTAATGCAGGACGAGCTGATCGCGGAACGCCTGGGTGGCGAATTCGGCCACCAACCGGTGGTCCTGGTGCGCGTCGTCGCGGCGCGGTGCGAGCACCAGGTCGGGGCTGAGCGTGGCGGCCGCGTCGTGTACGACCTCCTTCGCCGCCAGCCAGTGCGCGGGAAGCCGGCCGTCGGGCAGGCCGTGTAGCGAGAAACTTACGTCCGCACCGGGAAGGAACGCCGCGGCTGCCGCCCGTGCCTCCGCCTGCCGGTCGGGCGTGCCGGTGCACAGGACATAGTGGACACGTAGCCGCGGCTGCATCTCGGCGAGCGACAGCAGCAGGCCACCGGCGGCGATCTCGATGTCGTCCGGATGCGCGCCGAGCGCGACGACCGAGCTGATGCCCGCCGCCCGCAACGAGATCATGCCAGCACGCTGTGGCGTTCGGCGTTCCACAGCATCCACGGGCAGCGGGCACCCTGGTAGAGCTGTTCCATCTCGGCACGGTCCTTGAACGTGTCCACCGCTCGCCAGAAACCCGTGTACGGCTGGGCCAGCAGGCGACCCTCGGCGATCAGCCGGCGGAACGCGTGCGGCACCATGTCCTCACCCTCGCGTAGGGCCTCGAAGATCGATGGCCGGAGGATGAAGTAGCCGCCGTTCTCCCACTGCATCAGCTCACTGAACTCGCGGATGTTCGTCACGACGCCGCCGGAGTTCAGCTCCACCACGTGGTGCGAGGAGATCGGTGGTACGGCCAGCAACGACGCGACTGCCTCGGTGTCGGCGAAGCGGGCCACCATCTCCGGCAGCGGAGCATCGGTCAGCGTATCGGCGTAGTTGGCGAGGAACATGGGTTCGTCCTCGACGTGCTTGCGCACCCGCATGAGCCGTTCGCCGATCGTGGCGTGCTGGCCGGTGTCGATGAATGTGATCGTCCAGTCGGTGATGTCGGTGGCAAACATGCGGATGTCGCGGCCGCCGCCGGCAAGCGTGAAGTCGTTGGAGAGGGTCTCATCGTAGCGCAGAAAGTACTCCTTGACCGCGCTCGCGCCGTACCCCAGGCAGAGGATGAAGTCGGTGTGGCCGAAGTGTGCGTAGTAGCGCATCACATGCCACAGCAAAGGACGGTCGCCGATCATAGCCATCGGCTTCGGTGCGTTGCTCGTCCCTTCCCGCATCCGCATGCCGAGCCCACCACAGAACAGGACCACCTTCACGGCGAGACCACCTCCAGCGACGGGATGGGGAAGACCAGCTGGCAGCCCCAGTCGCGCAGGTAGCTCAGCTGCCCGGTCAGCTCGGTGCGCAGGTTCCACGGGAGCACCAGTACATAGTCCGGCCGGTCGGCCGCGATGCGCTCGGGTTCGTGGATCGGTATGTGCGTCCCGGGCAGAAACCTGCCCTGTTTGTACGGGCTGCGGTCCACCGTATAGGCGAGCAGGTCGGACCGGATGCCGCAGTGGTTGAGCAGAGTGTTCCCTTTGCCCGGCGCGCCGTACCCGACGACCCGCTTGCCCGCGTCGCGTGCGGCGAGCAGAAAGCCGAGGAGGTCACGCTTGATGGTGAAGACCTCCTGGGCGAAATCGGCATGTCCCCGAACCGTGTGCAGGCCGGCGGCGGCCTCGATGTCGAGCAGCGCCTTGACGCGGGACTCCGGTTCTCCCGCGGCGGCAGCGTGCTTCGCGTGCACCCGCAGCGATCCGCCGTGCGTGCCGAGCTCGTCGACGTCCACCACGGTCAGGCCCGCCGTCGCCAGCGCCCGGGAGGCCGTCAGGAGGGACAGGTAGTGATAGTGCTCGTGGTAGATCGTGTCGTACTGCCGGCGTTCGATCAGCCGCATCAGGTGCGGGAACTCCAGTGTGATCAGGCCTTCCGGCTTGACCAGCGCGGCGAGGCCGGCGGTGAAGCCGAGCAGGTCGGGGATGTGCGCGTACACGTTGTTCGCCGCGACGAGGTCGGCCCGACCGTGGACCTGAGCCAGTTCTGCGCCGCTGTCCCGGCCGAGGAACCGCACCTCGGTCCGAACGCCCTTGGCCCGCGCGACCTCCGCCACGTTCGCCGCCGGCTCGATGCCCAGCACGGGGATACCGCGGGACACGAAGTGCTGCAGCAGGTATCCGTCGTTGGACGCCACCTCGGTGACGAGGCTGTCCGGTCCCAGGCCCAGCCGGACCGTCATGTCGTCGGCGTACCGCCGCGCGTGCGTGACCCAGGAATCGGAGTACGACGAGAAGTACGCGTAGTCGGAGAAGATGTCCTCGCCGGGCACGTACGCCGGTAGCTGGACAAGCAGGCACGCATCGCAGATCCGGACATGCAGCGGGTAGAACGACTCCCTGGCGTCGAGCTGGTCGCCGGTGAGGTAGCTCTCGCACAACGGCGACATGCCCAGATCGACGAAAGTCCTCGTTACCTGAGCACCACACAGCCGGCAGCCGAACCCGGTTCCCACGACCACACCCTCTCGCCACGATCGAGGCTTAACGTACTGGGGAGCGCCGGGGGTGGTGGGCGAGGTGTAAGAAACCCGCCAGTGGGCGTACGGCCGGAGGCCTTGTGCGTAGAGTTGCGCCGTCTCGTGCCGTTGCCGCGGGCCGTCACGGCGCGGCCGGCAGTCCGTTGTCCGGCGCCGTGTGCGCCGAGTGGGAGCAAATGAACCATGCGCGTTCTGGTGACCGGCCACGAAGGCTATCTGGGGAGCGTCCTGACCCCCCGTCTGGCGGCCGCCGGACACGATGTCCACGGGCTCGACACCGGGCTCTTCGCGGACTGCCTCGTCGGCCCGTCGCCCGATCCGGTCGCCGCGCTCCGGATGGACCTGCGCGACGTTTCGGTGGACCACTTGGTGGACCTTCGTCTCGACGCCGTCATCCATCTCGCGGCGCTGTGCAACGACCCGCTCGGCAATCTCAACCCCTCGTTGACCTACGACATCAACCACCGGGCCACTATCGGGCTGGCCCGAGCCGCGAAGGCCGCCGGCGTATCGCGTTTCCTGTTCTCCTCGTCGTGCAGCCTCTACGGAGCCGGGGACACCGACGCACCGCTCGACGAGAACGCCACGTTCGCGCCGGTGACGCCGTACGGCGAGTCGAAGATTCTCAGCGAACGGGACCTCGTCACGCTCGCCGATGACGACTTCTCGCCGGTCTTCCTGCGCAACGCCACGGCGTACGGCTTCTCGCCCCGGCTCCGCGGCGACCTCGTCGTCAACGACCTCGTCGCGCACGCGTTGCTGATCAACGAGGTGCGGCTGCTCAGCGACGGATCGGCCTGGCGCCCGTTGGTGCACGCGGACGACATCGCCGCGGCGTTCGTGGCGCTGCTGGAGGTACCCCGCGAGCGGGTGCACGGCCGGGCCTTCAATGTCGGGCAGTCGGGGGAGAACTACCGCATCCGAGATGTCGCCGAGCTGGTCCGCGAGATCGTCGGCGGCACCGTGACGTTCGCCCGGGGCGCCGGCACCGATCTGCGGAACTACCGGGTCTCCTGCGACCTGATCGCCCAGGACGTACCGGAGTTTCGTCCACAGTGGACATTGCGGAAGGGTATCGACCAGCTCGTCGAGAGCTACCGGCGGTACGGCCTGACCATCGATGCGCTCACCGGCGAACGCTGCCAGCGACTCAAGCGGATAACGGCGTTGACCGGCTCCGGGCGCCTCGACGACCAGCTCCGCTGGACGCTCACCGGGTGAGGTAACGGCAGGACAGGTCCGCGGTCCAGTGCTCCTCAGCCGGGCTGATGGGCACCGTCGTGACCGACTCGGCCGTGCACCGCTGCCGGGCCGCCGGCAGCTCGTCGCTCCACCGTGGACCGTCGGCGCGGGAGTTGTTCACCCGCAGGTTCACCGCCCAGACGAGGGCGAGCAGCACGGTCAACGCGTAGACGGGCACCCGGCTGCGCGCCGGCTGGAGCAGCGCCACGAGCGCGGTGACCACCAGAAGGGCGGGCGCGACCGTGTATCGCGGCGTGGCCACCCCGCTCAACAGGACCGGCAGGGCATAGAGCGCGGCCGCGTGGCCGGCGGCGAGCAGGGCCAGCCGCCAGTCGGGCCGGGTCAGCCGGGCCAGGGCCACGACGACGGCCGCGGCGACCAGCAACCAGGCCAGGCCCGCGAGCGCGATCCAGCGGGCGTCGACCTCGGTGCCGAGCCACCGCTCGCCGATCAGCGGCGCGGGAACCGCGCTCAGGACCACGCCGGTCACCGCGCGGACCGGGTCGGGGTCCAGCGGTCGTTCGCTCGCGCCGGTTGCCAGGCCGAGCAACTGCGCCGCCACACCGGCGCCGAGCACGCCGGCCAGTACGACGGCGTGTCGCTGCCGGCCCCGCCAGGCTTCGCAGACGGCCAGCGGCAGGAACGTCAGCACAAGGATGTCGCTGGTGGCGACGAGCGCGACGAGGAGGACCGCCACCGTCTTCGCCGCGGCGGAGGCGGGGCGCCAGAGCAGGATCCAGAAGAGCGCGTACAGGCCGTACCAGTGCAGGTTTGCCACCGAGTTGAGGACGTCGCTCTGGGCGACCGGGACGACCACAACGGGCGCCGCCACCAGGAAGCGTGACAGGGGCGACCGGAGCAGCTCAGCGGACGACGCGTAGACGAGCACCGCGAGCGAAGCAACCACCAGGGCGGCCTCGATCGCCAGGACGGTGGCCGCCGCGCTCGGCGGGAACAGCGTGGCGACCGCGGTCAGCAGTCGCGGGACCAGGTGGAAGTAGCCGGCGTACGACATACCCACGGCCTCCAGGGCACCGTGGCGGGTGGCCTCGCCGAGGAAGACGGCGCCGTCCTCCGCCCAGACCGTGTCGAGGGCGCCGGCACCGGGCTGGCGCAGCAGGCCGACGGCGGTGCCGGCCAGGACGGCGGCTCCGGCGACGAGAGCGTTGATGGCCGCGGATGATCGCGTCACTCGCGCGATGCTAGGCACCCCCGCCGCCCGGCAGTGTCCGTGAGGCGACACCCCGGCGCACAAACTCCGGGGAGTTTGTGGCAATGGAGATGCTCATAACCACAAACTGCCCGCAGTTCGTGCGTCCCGTTAGCGGGCCTCCTGGCGGGGGAGGACCACCTCGCGGACGATCAGCTGGATCGCCGCGCAGGCCGGGATCGCGATCAGCGCCCCGACGACGCCCAGCAGGGCCACGCCGAGCAGCGCGCTGATGATCGCGGCGAGATCGGTGACCCGGACCGCCCGGGCCATCACCCGGGGGTAGATGACCCAGTTCTCCAGTTGCTGGTAGAGCACGAAAAAGATCACCGATGCGATGCCGACCGGGATCGAGGTGGCGAACGCGACAATCGTCACCACGACCGCGCCGAGCATCGCGCCGATCTGCGGGATGAGGTCGGTGATGGCCACGACGACCGCGAGCGCGGCCGGGTACGCGATGCCGGCGATCAGCATGAACGTGAACGAGCAGATGCCCGCGCAGATCGCGATCGCGAGCGCGCCGGCGATGTAGGCGCCCACCTTGCGCAGGATCTCGTCACCGAGGGCGCGGACCCGCTCCCGCCGCGACGCCGGCACGATCCGGTAAGCGCCGTCCTTCAGGCGGTCGAACGCCGCCAGGAAGTAGATCATCAGCAGCAGCACGGTGAGCACGTTGAAGATCGTGCCGAAGACCAGCCCGACCCCGCCGAGCACACCACCCAGCGCCGCGGTCAGGTTGCCCGGTGTGATGACCGCCTTGGCGCGCTCGATGATGTCGTACCGTTCGGTCAGGTCGCGGATCAGCGTGTTGCGGTTCAGCTCGTCCAGGTACGCCGGTAGCTGGTCGGCGAACTCGGTGATCTGCCGGATCAGCGGGGGTACCAGCGCGAACAGCCCGCCACAGAAGAGCAGCAGCCCGCCGACCGCGACGATGGCGACGGCCAGCCCGCGCGGCACGCCCCACCGGTTCAGCAGGCTCACCGCCGGGTTCAGCCCCACGGCAAGGAAGATGGCGATGAAGATCAGCACGAGGATGTTCAACGCACCGACCAGGGCCTGCACGCCGTAGTACGCGGTGAGCGCGCCGAACCCGCCGATCAGGCCGAGATAGAACGGTCCACGTTGGAACGGGCGGCCGACCGGGCCGAACCGCGCCCGGGACGGCTCGGTGGCCGGGTCCGTGTCGCTGGCGTCCGGCTCGTCCGGTGCCGGCTGCTGCTTGCCGGCTGCCTTCGGCTTCTCCACGACGTCCAACCTCCCATGTGGACTATCGGGGAGAGAGTAGGCCCTCGACCGGGATCTTTCTAGTCGCGGTCGGCGCTGACCTTGTCGGCGTCGGTCCGCTCGTCCGCCTCCGCCGGCTCGTCCATCTCCGCCGGCTCGCCCGCCTTCGCCCGCGCCGGCTCGGTGGCCCTGGCCGGTCCGCGGTCCGCGGCCGGTTCCGGTGCCCGTTCGGCAACCGGCTCGGCGACCGGCTCGACGACCGGCTCGACGACCGG
>Ga0209382_10000403_pt1 | contig 71278 bp, 77 predicted proteins | sample SoiMetdeltSBSDD5_FD_187599 | JGI IMG/M metagenome (GOLD analysis project Ga0209382, IMG submission 187599) | Bulk soil microbial communities from a Populus tree surrounding site in Tennessee, USA - Soil MetaG P. deltoides SBSDD5 (SPAdes) (version 2) | ecosystem: Environmental > Terrestrial >...
GGTCACCGGCTGTGTCCCCAGCCCGACCACCACGACGTCCGGCTCCACCACCAGCACGTCGAAGGAGACGACCACGTCGGGGGCGACCTCGTCCTCCGGTGCCACCTCCTCGTCCGGTGCCACGTCCTCGTCAGGGGTCACCTCGACCTCGGACGGGACGGGCAGCAGCGGTGAGTCCACGACCACGACGGCCGCCGGCGGCTCCGCGTCCTCGGCGCCGAGCAGCTCGGTCGGCGGCGGCGTGCTGCCGTTCACCGGGGCAGGCACCATGCCCCTGCTGCTGGTCGGCCTCGTGCTGATCGGTCTGGGCGCGGCGACCCTGCTCGCCAGGGCGCACCGGGGCCAGGCGTAGTCAGCGCGACACCTCAGGCCAGGCCCCGGCGGGTCGCGGCCGGGGGCCGGCGGCCGAGGATGGCCTCGGTCATGCGGACCACCCGGACGGTGGGCTGGACCTCGTGGACGCGGACGATGCTGGCCCCGGCGACGACGGCGAACGCGGCCGCGGCCAGGCTGCCCTCCAGGCGCTGGTCGAGGGGGACGTCGAGGGTCTCGCCGACGAAGTCCTTGTTGGAGAGGGCGACCAGCAGGGGGTGGCCGAGGTCGGCCAGCTCGCCCAGGCGGCGGGTCAGCTCCAGGGAGTGGAAGGTGTTCTTGTGGAAGTCGTGGCCGGGGTCGACGATCAGGCGCTCGGCCGGCACCCCGCGCTGGCGGGCCAGGGCCACCCGGTCGGCCAGGAAGGCGCGGACCTCGGCGACCACGTCGGCGTAGGCCGGCCGGTGGGGGCGGGTCCGGGGCGGGCCGCCGGTGTGCATCACGACCAGGCCGGCCCCGGCCTCGGCGGCCACCTCGGCCACCCGCGGGTCGCGCAGGCCGGAGGGGTCGTTGACGACGTCGGCCCCGGCGGCCAGGGCCCGGCGGGCCACCCCGGGCCGGAAGGTGTCGACCGAGACGACCGCGTCGGTGCGCTCGCGCAGCGCCTCGACCAGCGGCACCACCCGGTCGAGCTCCTCGGCCTCGGACACGGGGGGGCCCGGGCCGGCCTTGACCCCGCCGACGTCCAGCCAGTCGGCGCCCTCGGCCAGGGCCCGCTCCCCGGCGGCCAGGGCGTCCTCGAACCCGAAGTTGGCCCCCCGGTCGTAGAACGAGTCGGGCGTGCGGTTGAGAATGGCCATGACCGCGACCCGGCGAGCGAAGTCGAAGGTGCGCCGGCCGAAGGTCCGCAGCATGCCGGCGATGGTAGCCGACGCCCGGCCGAGAGAGGAGCAGGCGCGTGCGGGTCCACCTGGAGGAGCGGGTGGCGGTCGCGGCCCCGCCCGAGGCGGTGTTCGCCGCGGTGGCCGACTGGGAGGGCCAGTCGGAATGGGTGGCGCTGACCAGGGTGACCGCCGACGGCGGGCCCCACCGGGTCGGGGAGCGGCTGGTCGCCGAGACCAGGCTGGCCGGGATCGGGTTCCGCGACCCGATGGAGGTGACCAGGTTCGAGCCGCCCTCCCGGATCGACGTGCGCCACCTGGGCCGGGTGGTGCGGGGCACCGGCACCTTCCTGGTCGCGCCCGCCCCCGGCGGCGCCTGGTTCGTCTGGGTCGAGGACGTCGACCTGCCCCTGGGAGCGGCCGGGCGGCTCGGCTTCGCGGTCGTCGGGCCCGCGTTCCGCCTGCTGCTCCGGCGCAGCCTGCGCCGCCTGGCCCGCCGGGTCGAGTCCCGCCCCCACCTGCGCCGGCGATAGCATCGCCGGGCCAGGCCGTCGACCCCGGAGGCGAGATGCCCAACCTGCTCCAGGGCGGCCGAGGCCGCCCCCTGCATCCGATGCTGGTGCACTTCCCGGTCGCCCTGTACCCGACCAGCCTGGTGTTCGACGCGCTCTCCCACCTGTCCGAGGACGGCAACCCGTTCGTGCGCGGCGCCTTCACCCTGATCGTGATCGCCCTGGTCGTCTCCGTCCTGACCGTGGCCGCCGGGTTCGCCGACTTCCTGCTGATCGAGAACGGCAGCCGGACCTGGCGCATCGCCGTGCTCCACATGAGCCTCCAGCTCGTCACCGCCGGGCTGTTCCTGGCCAACGCCGTCCTCCGCGGCCGCGACCTCGACGTGACCGCGACCCCGGTCGGCCCCATCATCCTCAGCGTGGTCGGGCTGCTGACCCTGATCGTCGGCGCCTCCCTTGGAGGCGAGCTGGTCTACCGTCACGGCCGCCGGGTCGAGCTGGAGCCGGCCGTGGCCAGCCCGCCCCCGGCGCCGGAGGCCGCCGACCCCGACGGCCCCTCGACCGTGGGGTAGCCGGGGCCGGCCGGCGTCCGCTCCAGCCACTGCCGCCGGCGGGCGTTCGTCTCCGGCCCGGCGTTCCAGGTCGGGAGGGCCCGGCTCAGGGCCCGCGGCCCGCTCACCTGGATCTGCCCGGACCGCAGGGCCGCCGCCCAGCCGACCAGCCCCAGGTGCCAGCGGGCGAAGGTCAGCGGGTCGTTGACGGTCACCACCAGGTCGTCGCCGAACCCGGGATCGACCCGGCAGATCTCGGCCTCCCGCCGCTCGATGAGCATCCAGCCGGTGGTCCTGCGGCCGCCCGAGCGGGTGTCGAAGCGGACCACCACCCGCCGGTCGGGGAGCAGGTCGCGGCGCAGGAACTCCTGGCACCACGACCAGAGGACCACGCCGGGATCCGAGTGCTCGGCCGTGACCTGGGTCCACCGCTCGGCCCAGCCGCCGAGGGCGACCAGCACCGACCACAGCTCCCGGCCGGCCGGTGTCGGCTCGTACAGCGACCCGTGTCCGTCCGGCTTGGGGCGGATCTCGAGCACGCCGGCCCGTTCCAGCTCCCGCAGCCGCCGGGCCAGCAGCGCCCGCGACAGCCCCGGGGCGCCGGCCGCGATCTGGTTGAAGGTGCGGCAGCCCATCAGCAGGTTGCGGACGATGATCGGCGTCCAGCGCTCGGCGAGGATCTCCGAGCCCCGGGCGATCGGGCAGAACTGGCCGTAGTTGCGCATGGAGGAAGTGTCTCCCGCCGGCGGGGGCCACGACTAGTTCCGATCGTGAACCTGGACCCGGCCGAGGTAGGTTCACAACCTGTCCTAGGCGGCCCGCCGGCCGGGTCGCAGGATGACCACCGACCGGGAACCACCTCGGAAGGAGCCTCCGATGGCCAGCCAGCTCATCGACCAGCGCACCCGGCGGCGGGTGCTGGCCGGCGCACCCCTGACCGAGCGGCGACTGGAGCTGGCCGGGGTGTCCACGGCCGTGCTCGAGGGCGGGAACGGCCCGCCGGTCGTGCTGCTGCACGGCCAGGGCGGCTGGGCCGGGATGTGGCTGCCGGTGGCCGCCGACCTGATGCGGCGCCACCGCGTGGTCGCCCCCGACCTGCCGGGCCTCGGCGCCTCGACGGTGCCCGACGGGCCGCCGGACGCCGCCCGGGTGCTCGCCTGGCTGGCGGCGCTGGTCGAGCGGACCTGCCCGGAGCCACCGGCGATGGTGGGGGCGTCGCTCGGCGCCTCCATCGCCGCCCGGTTCGCCATCGCCCACCCCGACCGGCTGTCCCGGCTGGTGCTGGTGGACGCGGGCAGCCTGGCCCGGTTCCGGCCGGCGCCCGGGGTCGTGCTGGCGCTGGTCCGGTTCCTGGCCCGGCCGAGCGAGCGCACCCAGCGCGGCTTCCTCCGGCAGGTGGCGGTGGACCCGGCCCGGGCGGGAGCCCTGATGGGCTCCGACGCCCAGGCCTACGGCCTGGAGCTGGCCCGCACGCCGAGCGTGCGGGCCGCCAACCGCCGGCTGCTGCGCGAGCTCGGGACCAGGCCGATCCCCTCCGGGCAGCTCGCCGCCATCGCCGTGCCCACCGCCCTGATCTGGGGACGCCAGGACCGGGTGATGCGGCTGCGGATCGCCGAGGAGGCCAGCGCCCGCTACGGCTGGCCGCTGCACGTGATCGAGGACGCCGGCCACTTCGCGATCGAGCGGCCGGAGGCGGTCCGGTCGGCGCTGGCGGCGGCCCTGGACCGGTGAGGGTCGACTGCGCGGTGGTGGGCGCGGGGCCGGCCGGCCTCGCGGCCAGCGCCGCCCTGGCCGCCCGCGGGGTCGAGCACGTGGTCCTGGAGCGGGGCCGGGCCGGCGAGAGCTGGCGGTCGCAGCGCTGGGGCTCGTTCCGGCTCAACACCCCCGGCTGGATGAACGGGGTGCTCGGCCCCCAGCCGGGCGACGCCTACCACCCCGGCCCCGAGGTGGTGGCCCGGCTGGAGCGGCTGGCCGCCGCCAGCCCGGTCCGCGAGGGCGTCGGGGTGACCCGGCTGGCCCCCACCGGCGACGGCTACGCCCTGGGCACCGACGCCGGCGAGCTCCGGGCCCGGACGGTGGTCGTGGCCACCGGCGACCAGAACCGGCCGCGGCTCCCGGCGCTCGCCGGCGCCTTCCCGGACCGGCTGGCCCAGGCCCACACCGCCGGCTACCGCGACCCGGGCCGGCTCCCCGAGGGGGCGGTGCTGGTCGTCGGCAGCGCCCAGTCCGGCTGCCAGATCACCGAGGACCTCCTGGCCGGCGGCCGGCGGGTGATCCTGGCGACCAGCCCGGCCGGCCGCCTGCCCTGGCGGCATCGCGGCCGCGACACCGTCGAGTGGCTGCTCGACGCCGGGTTCTTCGACCAGCGGCCCCGCGACCTCCCCGATCCCTCGGTCATGCGCGACGCCCAGCCGATCGTGGCCCCGGGCGGCCGCAGCCTCAGCCTGCCCGCCCTGGCCCGGGCCGGCGTCACCCTGGCCGGGCGCCCGGTCGCGGTGGACGGCGAGCGGGTCGCCTTCGACGACAGCCTGGCCGCCAACGTGGCCGCCGGGGACGCCTTCGCGGCCAGGGTCAGGGGGCTGGCCGACGAGAGCATCCGCCGCCGCGGCCTGGACGCCCCGCCCGCCGAGCCCGACGGGCACGACGTCCCCGTCGACCTGGACCCGCCGGCCTCGCTCGACCTGCGCGCCGAGCGGGTCGCCGCCGTGGTGTGGTGCACCGGGTTCGGCGGCGACTTCTCCTTCATCGACCCGGCCCTGGTCGCCGCCGACGGGACGCCGCGACGCCAGGACGCCGCCGGGCCGATGCCCGGCCTGTGGTACCTGGGGCTGAAATGGCTGCGCCGCCGCGGCTCGGGCATCCTGTTCGGCTTCCCCGGGGACGCCGCCGTGGTCGCCGACGCGGTCCGGGCCCACCTGGGCGGCTGACGCCTACAGGAAGGCGGCCAGGCCGTCGGCCTGGTAGGGGACCTGCTCGCGGTCGGCCAGGGCACACAGGGCGTCGCGGACCCGGCCCAGGGCGAGCACCTGGACGGCCGGCTCGGCCGTGGGGTCGAGCAGGCGCCGGTAGGCCTCGGCGAAGCCGGGCCCGGCGGCTCCGGTGGCGGCGACGGCGTGGAGGGCGTGGCCGGTGTCGGGCCAGGCGGTCCGGGTGAGCAGGCCCACGACCAGGGCGGCCAGGACGGCCGCCTCCTTGACCGCCACCTGGGTGGTGAGCAGGTCGCCGGCCAGCTCGGCGGCGCGGGCCCTGGCCTCCCAGGAGAGCAGCTGGACCAGGTCGAGGCCGGCGGCGGCGGCGAACACCTCCGGGCCGGCCTCCTCGACGGCGGCCTCGTGGACGTGCTTCAGCTTGTGGAAGAACCCGCCCGGGTCGTGGACGGCCAGCTGGTTGAGGTACTGGTCGGCGGCCAGCGGCCAGGCCGGCCCGATGGCGGAGGCCGCCTCCAGGTAGGCGTCGGCCGCGATCGCGCCCAGGTCGACCGCCGTGCCCCGGTAGCGCAGGTAGCGGTCGGGCACCTCGACCTCGGGCCCGGCGGTGACCACGGCCAGGTCGAGCTCGGACTCCTCGGTGTCCTCGCCCCGGGCCACCGGCCCGTGCACCCCGACGGCGGTGATGGCGGCCGGCCCGTGGCGTTCCAGGAGCAGCTGGGCCAGCTCCCCGGCCAGCCGTACCCGCCCGTCGTGGTCCACCGGCTAGGGCGCGGGGGGGTGGCGGCCGGGGATGGTGACGTCGAACCAGCGGTGGCGGGCGCGCTGCTGGGTGATGTCGACGTGGACGTGCTTGGTCTGGGTGTAGGCGAGGTACCCCTCCTCGCCGAGCTCGCGCCCCACCCCGGACTGCTTGTAGCCGCCGAAGGGGTACCTCGGGTTGAGCAGGTGGTAGTCGTTGACCCAGACGGTGCCGGCGCGCAGGCGCTCGGCGACCCGGACGGCCCGGGCCGAGTCGCGGCTCCAGACGGCCCCGGCCAGGCCGTAGGGGGAGTGGTTGGCGATGGCGACCGCCTGGTCGTCGTCGTCGAAGGGGATGACGGCCAGGACCGGGCCGAAGATCTCCTCCTGGGCGATGCGCGAGGACGGGTCGACCCCGGTGAAGATGGTGGGGGCGAAGTACCAGCCGCCCTCGTGGCCACCGACGGTGACGCGCCCGCCGCCGGTGGCCAGCTTGGCCCCCTCCTCCTGGCCGACCCGCACGTAGCGCTCGACCCGCTCCAGCTGCTCCTGGGAGATGAGCGGTCCCATGTCGGAGGCGGGGTCGGCGGCCGGGCCGACGGTGATCCGCTCGGCGATGTCGACCAGGCGGGCCACCACCTCGTCGTGGATCGGCCTGGCCACCAGCAGCCGGCTGCCGGCGGTGCAGACCTGGCCCTGGTGGAAGAAGATCGCGTAGGCGGCGCCGTCGCCGGCCAGCTCCAGGTCGGCGTCGTCGAGCAGGATGTTGGCCGACTTGCCGCCCAGCTCCAGCAGGACCTGCTTCACCGTGCCGGCGGCCAGGGCCGCGACCCGCCTGCCGACCTCGGTGGACCCGGTGAAGGCGACCTTGTCGACCTCGGGCGAGGTGACCATGGGCTCGCCGGCCTCCGGGCCGAACCCGGTCAGGACGTTGACCACCCCGTCGGGCACGCCGGCCTCGCTGCACAGCCCGGCCAGCTCGACCGCCGTGCACGGGGTCTGCTCGGCCGGCTTGAGGACCACCGTGTTGCCGGCGGCCAGGGCCGGGGCCAGCTTCCAGGCCGCGTTCTGGATGGGGAAGTTCCAGGGGACGATGGCGGCGCAGACCCCGACCGGCTCGCGGCGCAGGTGGTTGTGGCTGGGCCCGGGGGCGAGGGTGAACGGCAGGGGCAGCTCGGCCGGGAGCCGGGTGGCGAACTCGGCGTAGGTCCGGAAGGTGAACGCCGCCCCGGCGAGATCGGACGACCTGGTCTTGCGGATGGTCCCGCCGGCGTCGCGGACCTCCAGGTCGACCAGGCGGGGGGCCTGCTCCTTGAGCTTGGCCGCGACCGCCTGGAGCACGGCCGCCCGCCGCTCCGGCTTGAGGCCCGACCAGCGGCCGTCCTCGAAGGCGGCCCGGGCGGCGGCCACGGCCCGGTCGACGTCGGCCTGGCCGGCCCTGGCCACGGTGGCGTGGGCCTGGCCGGTGGAGGGGTCGAAGGTCTCGAAGGTCCCGCCGCTGGCGGCACCCACCGACCGGCCGTCGATCCAGAGCTGGTAGTCGGCGGCCATGTCAGGCCCCCTGGAAGGTCGGGTCCCGCTTCTCCAGGAAGGCGGCGACGCCCTCGGAGTGGTCCTTGGTCCGGCCGGAGGCGACCTGGGCCGCGGCCTCGCCGGCCAGCGCCTCGTCCAGGCCGACCTGGAGGTGGTCGCGGAGCAGGGCCTTGGCCCGGCCGAGGGCCAGGGTCGGCCCGGCGGCCAGGGCGGCCACGGCCGCCTCGGCCTCGCGCCGGAAGTCGTCGGCCGGCCAGACCCGGTTGACCAGCCCGAACGCGAGCGCCTGGTCGGCCTCGACCCAGTCGCCGAGCAGGGCCATCTCCAGGGCCCGGGACAGGCCGACCAGCCGCGGCAGGTGCCAGGTCGACCCGGCGTCGGGGACCAGCGCGATGCCCGAGAAGGCCAGCCGCCAGCGGGCGGCGGCGCTGGCCAATCGGAGATCACAGGCCAGGGCGAGCGACACCCCGGCCCCGGCCGCGACCCCGTTGACCACGGCCACGGTCGGCTTGGGCATCCCGGCCAGCAGCCGGCAGATGGGCGCGTAGTGCCGCTCCAGGGCGTCGGCCAGGTCGGGCGCCCGCCCCTCACGGTAGCCCTGCTCGAGCTCGCGCACGTCCTGGCCGACGCAGAACGCCCGGCCGCTCCCGGTCAGGGCCACCGCCCGCACGCGCTCGTCCTCGGCGGCCTCGCCCAGGGCGGCGACCAGCGCCTCCTTGGTCGGGTCGTCGAGGGCGTTGAGGGCGTCGGGCCGGTCCAGCGTGATCCAGGTCGCCGCCCCCTGGCGGCGGACGTCGAGACTCATGGGCGGGCTCCTTCGTCCGCGGCTGATCGGGTCAGCCTACTCGACCGTCGCGAACCTCAGCCGCCGAAGTCGCCCCCGCCGAAGTCCCCGCCGCCGAAGTCGCCGCCGCCCCAGTCGCCGCCACCGCCCCCCCAGTCGCCGCCGCCGCCGCCCCAGTCGCCGCCGCCGCCGTCGCCCCCGCCGGCGTCGCCGCCGTCGCCGCCCGCGTAGGCGGGGTAGCCGCCCCAGCCGCCGCCCAGCCAGCTGCCCAGCAGCAGGCCGGTGAACAGCCCGCCCATGGGGAAGCCGCCGAAGTAGCCGCCGGCCCAGGGGCCGTAGTAGCCGGGTGCGTTCCAGTAGGGGGTCATCCGGCCGCCGGCCCCGGCCAGGACCTGGCGTGACTCCGGCTCCAGGCCCTCGTGGACCCGCTGGGCGTCGGCCGCGCAGGCCGGGACCATGCGGGGGGCGCCGCCGGGGGGCGCCCACTCGACGTCCTCCACCGAGGGGCCGTGACGGGGGTCGAAGAAGCACGGCGGCCGGCGCTCGGGGACCGGCCGGCCCTCCAGGACGGCCTTGGTCGCCGACATCTCGTACCGGCCGGCCTCCAGGGCCGCGCTCACCGGGGCCAGCTCCTCGGTGCGCCGGGCCCGGTCCAGGGCGTCCGACGCCTTCTGGTACTGGTCGACGGCCTCGGTGTAGTGGCGCACGGCCTCGGGGTCGGCGTCGGGCATGCTGGTGTCCAGGTCGAGGGCGCGGATGTCGTCGCCCAGGGCGACCAGGTCCTCCTGGGCGACCTGCTTGACCTCCTCCAGCTGCCGGCGCCGCTCGGCCTCCCGTTCCCGCCGGCGCCGCCTGGCCCCGAAGATCAGCGCGCCCCCGCCGACCACCAGCAGCGCGAGCACCGCGATGGCGCCGATCCCGACGCCGCCACCGCCACCGCCGGACTGGTCGGCCGGTTCACCACGGGCGGCCGCGGCCACCCCGTCGACCCACTGGAGCACCGCCGCCTGGGGGTCGTTCCTGTGATCGTCCACGGCCTGGCTGGCCAGCCTGCTGGCCTCGCCGCGGGGGATGGTGTCGCCGTAGGTGCCGGCCGCCCAGTGGTCGCCGCTGACGACCATATAGGTGCCGTTCCGCTTGAGCTCGTTGGCGATCGCCTTGCCCAGCTCGGTGACGCTGCCGCCGTAGCCCTCGCGGGCCGACTCGGGCAGGACCGCGATGTAGATCGGGGTGCCGGCGTCGAGCACGTGCTCCCGGACCTGCTCGGCGTTGATCTTCGCCTCGGCGTCGGGGGCGACATAGACCGGGCTCTGCCTGAGCTGTTCCGCGACCTCGGCCGCGGTGGCCTGCGCCGCCGCCGGGCCCGCGGTCAGGACCGCCAGGGCCAGCGCGGCCAGGACCGGGCCGAGCCAACGCCGCGCCTGCGGCCGGCCACCGTGGGCCGGCCTACTGATCCTCATCGGGATCCTCCTGGATCGTGATGGTGCCGCTGTCCGACTCCCGCTCTCCCGTGATAGCACCACCGCTGTCGAGCATGCCCGTGTCGGCGTAGGAGACGGGCAGGTAGCCGTAGCCGCCTCCGGAGGTGTTGCGGCCGCCCACGAAGCCGTCGTCGAGGGCGTTGCCCAGTGGGAACCCGGCCACCAGGTCGGCGGCGGCCCCGCCGAAGTACCCGCCGAACCACGACTCGAAGTGCGGCGGCGCCTCGTAGAAGGGCACCCGGCGCAGGCCGGTGCGGACCTTGCGCGGCTGCGGCTGGACGCCGTTGGCGATCTGGCTCATGCAGGCCGCGCAGACCGGCACCGGCCGGGGCGGGCCGCCCGGGGCCTCCCAGCCGACGTCGTTGACCGACGGCCCGTGACGGGTGTCGAAGAAGCAGGGCGGCCGGCGCCGCGGCGGGCCGCCCCCCTCGAACATGGCCCTGGCCGAGGCCATGGCGAACCGGCCCGACTCGAGCGCGGTGCTCACCCGGGCCAGGTCCTCGGGGGTCTTGGCCTGCTCGAACTCCTGCTCGGCCCGCTCCAGGTACTCGTACGCCTTGGTGTACTGGCTGACCGCCTGGGGGTTGCCGGCCTCGCCGGCCTGGAGGTCGACGTCGAGGTTGCGCAGGTCGTCGGTGAGGGCCGTGATGTCCTCCTGGGAGGCCGCCTTGGCCTCGCCGAGCTCGTTCCCGATGCGGACGGTCCGCCGCTGCGAGCGGTTCTCCAGGGTCAGCGCGAGCAGGACGGCCACGGTGACCACGCCGGCGATGGCGAGCAGGACCACCAGCACGGTGTTGCCGTCGGGGTCCCCGCCGGGCGGCGGCTGCGAGGGCGGGGTGGTGGCCGGCGGCCGGCCGGCGGCCTTCTCCGCCCGCCCGACGAAGTCCATGGTCGCCGCGGCCAGCTCCGGGTGCTGGCGGAAGGCGGCCCTGGCCTGGGTGGCGGCCACGCCCTTGGCCAGGGTGTCGCTGCCCGCGCCCTCCTGGCCGCCGGCCACCACCAGGTAGGTGCCCGGGCGGCCGACCGTGGCCGCGACCTGGCCGGCCAGCCGGTTGACGTCGCCGCCGGCCTCGCGGCGGGCCTGGCCGGGCAGGACGGCCACGAACACGGGCGTGCCGGCGATGGCGAGCCGGGCCCGGACCTGCTCGGCCTCGGGCGCGGTCAGGGTCGGCCGGGCCGACGCGTTCAGGTACAGCCGGTCGTCGCGCAGGCCCCCGGCCGTGCGGTCCACCCACGGCCCGGCCCAGGCCGGCGCGGCCAGGCCGACCAGCAGGCACAGGACCAGCCCGGCCAGGACCGGCACCCGTCGGGGCATGTCACCTCCCTGGCTGGACGCTTCCCGTGGCTGCCACGCCGCACTCGTGTCGGCGCTCTCCGACCATTCTGGGCCATCATGGCGCCGTCCGGCAGGGTGATCGAGGTGGGGCGGCGTGGACTGGCACCGACTGGGGGACGGCGACAGCGAGGCGGGCCGGCAGGCCGGCGTGCTCGACCTGCTCCGGCGGGCCCAGCGGGAGCTGGGCGGCGGCCCGCTCACCGGCACCCGGTTCCTGTACCAGGTGCGCGACATGCTGGCCGCGACCCGCGAGATCGAGGCCGCCGTCCGTGGCCACGACACCACCCTGTTCGTCGGCTTCCAGCGGGCCGACAAGCTCGCCGGCGAGGCCGCCACCTACCGCGACCTGGTGGCCGCCGGGGTCCGGGTGACCGCCTTCGGCACCGGCGAGCCCGGGGAGCCGACCGGGGTGGCCTGGGTGCCGCTCGGCGAGGACCGGGCCGCCCTCCAGAACCAGTGGCTGCTGGTCGCCGAGCAACCCGAGCCGATCGCGTTCGTCGGCTTCGAGACCTCCGAGCCGGACCACTTCGGCCTGGCCCGCGTCTCCGACCCCGCGCGGACCTTCACCGGGTTCGTGACCGCCGACCGGCGCCTGGTCCGGGCCATCGCCGAGCACCTGGAGGCGCTCGGCCGGCCCTGACAACCCATCTCCCCGAACCCGTCGGCACGGCCGCGAGCCAACGCAGAGGAAGGAAACGAGTGGAGCAGGGCGCCGGCTCGAACCTGGGGGCCCGACTCGCCGCCGGCGAGGAGGGGGCGATCGACGAGTGCTATGCCGCCCTCGGCCCCATGGTCCTCGGCTACCTGCGCCGCTTCGTGCCCCGCGACGAGGCCGAGGATGTGCTGCAGCGTGTGTTCTACGAGGTCTGGCGGAACCGGGAGCGCTACGATCCCGGCCGCAGCCTCGAGGCGTGGGTGCTCGGGATCACCCGCAAGCGGGCCATCGACCAGCTCCGCCGCCGGCACGCCAACGTCGTGCCGATCGACGAGCTGCGCGACATCGCCGGGGACGACGGCCGCGAGCTGGCCGAGCGCTACGCCCGGGCCGGCGAGGTCCGGTCCGCGCTGGCCCGCCTGCCCAAGGAGCAGCGCGAGGTCCTCACCCTGGCCTACTTCGGCGAGCTCACCCAGAGCGAGATCGCCGACCGGCTCGGGGTGCCCCTGGGCACGGTCAAGGCGCGGGCCTTCCGCGGCCTGCGCCGCCTGGCCGACCTCCTCGGCGCCCGCGCCTGACCGTCGGGCTCAGAGCCGGTCGAGCCTGGCGGCCAGGATGAAGTCGTTGTCGGTGAGGCCGCCGGCGGCGTGGGTGGTGAGGGTGACCGCGACCCGGCCCCAGCCGAGCTCGATGTCGGGGTGGTGGCCCTCCGACTCGGCCAGCAGGGCCAGCCGGGCGACGAAGCCGAAGGCGTCCCGGAAGTTGCGGAAGCGCAGCTCGCGCCGCAGCCGCAGGGTGCCGTCCCTGGCCCAGGACGGGTCGAGCTGCGCCTCCAGCTCGACCGCCCGGTCCTCGTCGATGGGCGGCGTCCCGGGCGCGCAGGCCTCGCAGTGACGGCCGGCCAGCTCCTGATCCATCGGGGCACCCCCTTTGGGGTTCCCGAACCCCTCCGGTCATGACCGCATCCTCCTCCGGCCACGGGTGCCGTTCAAGCTGGAGATATCCGCTGGCGGGCTGACGGGGGCGGCTGGGACACTGGCCGCATGAGCGACGTCCTCCGCGCCCGCGGGCTCTTGAAGACGTACCGCCGCGGCCGGGCCGTCGACGGCGTCGACCTGACCGTGCGCCGGGGCGAGCGGGTCGCCCTGCTCGGGCCCAACGGGGCCGGCAAGACCACCACCCTGCTGATGTGCCTTGGCGTGGTCGAGCCGGACGGCGGCACGGTCGAGATCGCCGGCCACCGGCTGCCCAGGGGCCGCAGCGCGGCCATGGCCCACGTCGGCTTCGCGGCCGGCTACCTGCCCCTGCCCGAGCGCCTGCGGGTGGGGGAGTACCTGCGCATGTTCGGCCAGCTGTACGGCCTCGCCGACCCCGACGCCCAGGCGCTGCGGGGCCTTCAGCGCTTCGGCATCCCCCAGCTGGCCGCGGCCATGGGCACCGAGCTCTCCTCGGGCCAGAAGACCCTGGTCGGCATCGTCAAGGCCACCATGCACGACCCCGGGCTGCTGGTCCTGGACGAGCCGACGGCCAGCCTCGACCCGGACGTGGCCCTGCGGGTCCGCACCGGCCTGGCCGCCCTGTGCGACGAGCGGGGCACGGCCCTGCTGGTCACCAGCCACAACATGGTCGAGGTGGAGCGGATCGCCGGGCGGGTGGTGTTCCTGTCCGCCGGCCGGGTGGTCGCCGACGGCCCGCCGCTCGAGGTCGCCGCCCGCTTCGGCCGCGACGACCTGGAGGAGGTCTTCCTGCACCTGGCCTCCGCGCGCCAGGCCAGCGAGCACACCGAGGGGCTGCGGCCATGACCTCCCAGGGGTTCCCGGCGGTGGGGCCGGCCCGGGTGTCGCGGGAGCTGGGGATCTGGCTGCGCATCTGGGCGGTGGCCCGGCGCCACGCCTACGTGCTGGTGCGCAGCCCGCACCGGCTGTTCGACGTCACCGTGTGGCCGATCGTGGACACCGTGCTGTTCGGCTCCCTCGGGGTGTTCTTCGTCCGGCAGGGCGGGCCGAGCTCGCCCGGCCAGGCCGGGGTCGCCTACCTGCTGTCCGGGATCGTGCTCTGGCACGTCGTCTACCAGGCCCAGATCGCCGTCTCGACCGGCTTCATGGAGGAGACCTGGTCGCGCAACCTGCTCAGCCTGATGGTGACGCCGCTGCGGGAGCTGGAGCTGGTCGCCGGCATCGCCCTGTTCGGGCTGGCCAAGCTGGTCATGGGCGTCGGGGTGGTGGCCCTGGCCGCCTATGCCCTCTACGCCTTCGACGTGACCGCCCTCGGGCTCGGGCTGGTCCCGGTGATGGCCGTCCTGCTCGCGGGCGGGTGGGCGATCGCCCTGCTGGTGATCGGCCTGATGCTCCGCTTCGGCAACGGGGCCGAGGCGCTGGCCTGGGGCATCATGTTCCTGGTGATGCCGCTCGGGGGCGTCTTCTACCCGGTCGAGGCCCTCCCCGGGTTCATCAGGCCCATCTCGATGCTGCTGCCCACCACCCATGCCTTCGCCGCCGGCCGCGACCTGATCGACGGCGGCCCCATGCCCTGGGGCGAGCTCGCCCTGGCCGCCGTCGGCACCCTGGTCGCCGTGGCCGGGGCCCTCGCCTTCCTCGCCTGGATGCTGCGCGTGTTCCGCCGCCGCGGGTACGTGACCCGCTACAGCTAACAGAGGCCCAGCCGGGAGGGGGGGCGGCCCTCTTGCCGGCCGTCGGGCCCGGGCCTCCTCAGCCGGAGGGGCGGCGGCGGCCGAAGAGGCGGCGGAAGAAGTTGGCGATGGCCTGGCCCCAGGCGCGCAGGCGGCCCTTGATCACGGTGCCGACCAGGCTGCCGGCGTCCAGCGCCTCGGCCGGCCGGGGCGCCGGGGTCGCCGCGGGCCGGGGGGCGGGGGTGGCCGCCTGGGCCGACGGGGTCGCGGCCGGGCCAGCGGCCGGGGCCGTGGGTGCCTGGGCCGCGGCCGGGCTGGCCGGCGCCTCCGCGGCCCGGTCCTCAACGGTCGCGGCCGCGGCCTCGGCGGCGCGCGGTTCGGCTTCGAGGGTGGCGCGCAGGCAGTCGGCGAACTGGCCGAACAGGCGGGTGGCGACGTCGTTGATGGCGCCGCCGCGGCCGAAGGAGGCGACCTTGCCGGTGAGCTGGACGTCGCTGGTGACGTGGAGGCGGGTGTGGCGGTCGCCGGCGGGCTCGAGGCGGGTCTCGACGCTGGCCCGGGCCGTGCCCGCGCCCTTGGTGTCCCGGCCGCTGGCGGCCAGGCGGGCGCTGTGGTTGGCCTCGTCGACCTCCTCGACCACCACCTTGCCCTTGTAGGACATGCGCAGGGGGCCGAGCTTGACCGCCACCGTGCCCTCGTAGGCCGTGTCGTCGAGCACGCCGGTGAGGGCGGCCCCCGGCATGCACGGCGCGACCCGCGGGATGTCGTTGACCAGGGCCCAGACCCGGTCCAGGGGGGCGTCGACCTCGACCGTGTTCTCGATCCTCATGGCTGCCTCCCGTTGCTGGGTGTGGTCGTGCTGAGCAGCTGGCCGACCCGCTCCAGGTCGGCCTCCACGTCGACGTCGGCGTCGCTGCCGAGGTCGCCGACCTCGACCCGGTGGACCCACTCGGGGTGGGCGGTGACCAGGTCGCGGGCGCCGGCGTCCCCGCCCAGGCGGAGCAGGTCGGGCAGGAGGCGGCGGTCGAACAGCCTGGGGTGGCCGGGGCGGCCGCCGTAGGTGGCGGTCACCACCGGGCCGGCCCCGGCCCGCCAGGCCTCGACCACCCGCGCCACCGCCCGGCCCGGGACCAGCGGCTGGTCGCCCAGCAGCACCACCACCGCCCCCCAGTCGCCGGTGGCCCGGGCCAGGGTGCTGGCCAGCACGTGGCCCATGCCGGCGACCCAGCCCTCCACCACCAGCGGCTCGGCCCGGCCCAGGTCGACCCGGTCCAGCACCTCTGTGGCCGCCCCCCCGAGGGCCACCACGACCCGGTCCACCGGGGCATCCTCGGCCGCCGCCAGCACGTGGGCGAGCAGCGGCCGCCCGGCCAGCTCGGCCAGCTGCTTGGGCCGGCCCATCCGGGTCGACCCGCCCGCGGCCAGCACCACCGCCAGCACCGGGCCCACCTACAGCTCCTCCCGCTCCCGGATCGAGTGCACGGGGGCGCTGCGCCCGGACAGGGGGCCGCCGCGGCGGCCGTGGCGGGCCGCGATCACCTCGGCCAGGATCGACACCGCCGTCTCCTCGGGGGACTTGGCCCCGATGTCGAGGCCGATGGGGCCCGAGATGCGGGCGATGTCGGCGTCGCCGAAGCCGGCCGCGCGCAGGCGCTCCAGCCGCTCGGCGTGGGCCCGGCGGCTGCCCATGGCCCCGATGTAGGCGACCGGGCTGCCCAGCAGGGCGGTGAGGGTGGGGTCGTCGAAGCGCGGCTCGTGGGTGAGCACGGCCGCGTAGGTGGCGTCGTCGGGCGGGTTGGCGGCCAGGTACTCCTGGGGCCAGGCGATCACGACCTCGTCGGCGTCGGGGATCCGCTCGGTGGTGGCGAAGCGCTCGCGGGCGTCGATCACGCTGACCTTGAAGCCGGTGAAGCGGGCCAGCCGGGCCAGGGCGGCGGCGAAGTCGACCGCCCCGACGATCAGCAGCCGCGGCTGGGGCGCGTAGACGTCGAAGAACAGCTCGCGGCCGTCCAGCTCGCGGACGGCCGCCTCCTCGCCCGGCAGCAGCTCACGGGCGATCCCGGTGGCCGTCTCGTCCAGGGCCGGGTCGCCGAGGGAGCCCTCGACCGCGTCCGGGGTGACCAGCAGCTTGGCCCCCAGCCCGGGCCCGGCCACGATCGTGACCAGCGCCCCCCGCCGGTCGGCCTTGACCAGGTCGCGGACCGGCTCCCACCCCAGATCGCCCACGGTCAGGGAAGGGGCTCGACGAACACGTCGATGATCCCGCCGCAGGCCAGGCCCACGTCCCAGACCATCTCGTCGGTGATGCCGAAGGTGACCAGGTGGGCCGGCTCGCCGGCCAGCACCCGGCCGGCCTCCTCCAGCACCGCCCCCTCGACGCAGCCGCCGGAGACGCTGCCCACCCAGCGGCCGTCGTCGCTGACCGCCATCTTGGCCCCCGGCGGGCGCGGCGCCGAGCCCTTGACCTTGGTCACGGTGGCCAGCGCGACCCGGTGCCCCTCGGCCCGCCACCCCTCGATCGCATCGAGCACGTCGCGCATGGGCCACACCTCCCAGATTGCACCGGGGCACCCCCTGGGGTTCCCCGGACCCCTCCGTGTGTTCGGACCGACAGCATAGCCTTGCCGGAAAACCTCGCGTTTTCCAGCGATCGGCCCGATGCTATTGTGCAGCAGGTTCGACCATTGTCGGCTGAGCGTCGGCCGGACCCGGCCAGGTCCGCGGGCAAGGCCCGCTGGCCTCCCGAGCCGGTCGAAGGGGACGGAGGTGGCCCTTGAGGCGCATCGCTCTTACCGTGAACGGCGTCCGACGCGAGGCTGAGGTCGAGCCTCGCCTGCTCCTGGTCTATTTCCTTCGAGAGACGCTCGGGCTCACCGGCACCAACGTCGGCTGCGACACCTCGTCGTGCGGCTCCTGCACCGTCATGATGGACGGCCAGTCGGTCAAGTCCTGCACCGTCCTGGCCGTCCAGGCCGACGGGTCCGAGGTCGCCACCATCGAGGGCCTGGCCACCAACGGCCAGCTCCACCCCCTCCAGGAGGCCTTCCGCAACAACCACGGCCTCCAGTGCGGCTTCTGCACGCCGGGCATGATCATGGCCGGTCTCGGGCTGATCGAGAGCGGCGCCGGCATGGACGAGGAGGAGGTCCGTCTGGGCCTGGAGGGCAACCTCTGCCGCTGCACCGGCTACCAGAACATCGTCAAGGCCATCCAGGAGGCGGCGGGCCAGATGCGCCAGTCCGCCCCCGCGGTCCAGGGAGGGTCCGAATGACACAGGTAGCCGAGCCGGAGGCCACGCGCTGGGTCGGTGGCGGCCTGAAGCGCAAGGAAGACCCGAAGCTGATCACCGGCCAGGGCCGCTACGTCGACGACATCACCCTGCCCGGCATGCTGTACCTGGCGTTCGCGCGCAGCCCGGTCGCCCACGCCAACATCGCCAGCATCGACACCTCGGCGGCCAAGGGGCTGCCCGGGGTGGTGGCCGTGTACACCGGCCCCGAGCTGGCCGACGAGTGGGCGGCGGCCATGCCCTGCGCCTGGCCGGTGACCAGCCGCACCTACCCCGGCGAGCCGACCGCCGACGCGCGCGTCCCCGACCACTGGCCGGTGGCCAAGGACCGGGTCCGGTACATGGGCGAGATCGTCGCCGTGGTCGTGGCCGACAGCCGCGAGCACGCCGTCGACGCCACCGAGGCGGTCGACGTCGACTACGACGAGCTGCCGGTGGTCGACAGCATCGAGGAGGCCGTGGCCGACGGCGCCCACGTGATCCACGAGCAGTTCGACAGCAACGAGCTCTACACCTGGAACCTGCGCAACGGCGACGCCGACCGGGTCTTCGCCGAGGCCCCGGTGGTGGTCTCCGAGCGCTACTTCCACCCCCGGCTGATCGCCAACGCGATCGAGCCGCGCGGGATCGTGGCCCAGCCGGTGCCGGCCCAGGGCGAGTTCACCGTCTGGTCGGCGACCCAGATCCCGCACTTCCTGCGCGTCTTCCTCACCCTGCTCCTCGGCATCCCCGAGACCAAGATCCGGGTGATCGCCCCCGAGGTCGGGGGCGGCTTCGGCTCCAAGCTGGAGATCTACGCCGAGGAGCTCATCACCGTCGCCCTGGCCCGCAAGCTCGGCGCGCCGACCAAGTGGACCGAGACCCGCTCCGAGGGCTACCTGGCCACCGTCCAGGGACGCGGCGTGATCCAGGACATGGAGGTGGCCGCCACCGAGGAGGGCAGGCTGCTCGGCGTGCGGGTCAAGCTCCAGGCCGACATGGGCGCCTACGCCTCCCTGTGCGGGCCGGGCATCCCGATCCTCGGCGCCTTCCACTACCACGGCGTGTACGACTGCGAGGCCTACAGCTTCACCTGCACCTCGGTGTTCACCAACCGGACCCCGACCGACGCCTACCGCGGCGCCGGCCGGCCCGAGGCCACCTACGCGACCGAGCGGATCATGGACGCGCTCGCCCGCCGGGTCGGCAAGGACCCGGCCGAGGTCCGGGCGATGAACTTCATCCCGCCCTTCGACCAGCCCCGGATGACCGCGGGCACGCTGGAGTACGACTCCGGCAACTACGGGGCCGCGCTGGCCAAGGCCAAGGAGCTGGTCGGCTACGACGAGCTGCGCCGCGAGCAGCAGGCCGGCGACGGCCGGCGCGACGGCAAGCTGCTCGGGGTCGGGATCTCCAGCTACATGGAGGTCTGCGGCTGGGCGCCGTCCCAGGTGCTGGGCACGCTCCAGTACGCCGGCGGCGGCTGGGAGCGGGCCTCGGTCCGCTGCAACCCGACCGGCAAGGTCACCGTGGTCGCCGGGACCTCCCCGCACGGCCAGGGGCACAGCACCACCTTCTCCCAGATCGTGGCCGACGACCTGGGGGTCACCCCCGACGACGTCGAGGTGCTGGCCGGCGACACCTCGATTGCGACCTGGGGGCTGGACTCCTACGGCAGCCGCAGCCTGTCGGCCGGGGGCGTGGCCATCCACAAGGCGGCCGAGCGGGTGCGGGAGAAGGCCAGGATCCTGGCCGCCCACGAGCTCGAGGTGGCCGAGGAGGACCTCGAGTGGACCGACGGCAAGTTCCAGGTCAAGGGCGCCCCCGACCGGGCCAAGACCGTCCCCGAGCTCGCCTTCTCCGCCTGGGCGGCCCACAACATGCCCGAAGGGGTCGACCCGGTACTGGAGGCCAGCGCGGTGTTCGACCCGCCCAACTGGACCTACCCGTCCGGCACCCACATCTGCGTGGTCGAGATCGACCCGGACACCGGCTCCACCCGGATCGACCGGTACGTGGCCGTGGACGACTGCGGCACGATCATCAACCCGATGGTCGTTGACGGCCAGGTGATGGGCGGGGTGGCCCAGGGCATCGCCGAGGCGCTGTACGAGGAGGCGATCTACGACGAGAACGGCACCCTGCTGACCGGCAACATGTCCACCTACCGGGTCCCGTCCGCGGCCGAGCTGCCCGGCTACACCCTGGGCAAGACCGTGACCCCCTCCAGCACCAACCCCATGGGGGTCAAGGGCATCGGCGAGACCGGCACCATCGCCGCCCCGCCGGCGGTGATGAACGCGGTCGCCGACGCGCTGCGCTTCGTCGGGGTCGAGTTCATCGACAAGCCCGCCAGCGCCGAGAAGATCTGGCGGGTCGTCCAGCAGGCACAGGGTCAGGCGCCGCCCGACCGCGCGCCCGAGGGCGGCGGCACCGGCGCGGCCAGTATGACCCCCGGAGTGGAAGGAGGGGCGGCGTGATCCCGGCCGCGTTCGACTACGAGGTCGCCGAGTCCGCCGACCACGCCGTCAGCCTCCTCGGCGAGCACGGCGAGGACGCCAAGCTGCTCGCCGGCGGCCACTCGCTGCTGCCGCTGATGCGGGTGCGGCTGGCCGCGCCGTCGGTACTGGTCGACATCGGGCGCCTGGGTGACCTCAGCTACGTCCGCGACGGCGGCGACCACGTGGCCGTCGGCGCCCTGACCACCATGGAGGAGGCCCACTTCTCGGACCTGCTCGAGCGCGAGTGCCCGATCCTGGCCCACACCGCCGGCGAGGTCGGAGACCCGCAGGTGCGCCACCGGGGCACCGTCGGCGGTACGGTGGCCCACGCCGACCCGGCCTCCGACATCCCGACCGTGCTGCTGGCGCTCGACGCCACCCTGGTCGTGCGGGGGCCGGACGGCGAGCGCACGGTCCCGGCCAGCGACTTCTGGCTCGGCATCTTCGAGTCGGCCCTCGGCCCCCAGGACCTGCTCACCGAGATCCGGGTGCCCAAGCTGGGCGGGGCCGGCTGGAACTACCAGAAGTTCCACCCCAGGGCGCAGGACTGGGCGATCGTCGGGGTGGCCGCGGTGGCCCGCAACGGCGGGGTCAGCGTGGCCCTGACCAACATGGGGGAGAAGCCCCTGCGGGCCGGCGCGGTCGAGCAGGCGCTGGCCTCCGGCTCCGACCCGGCCGCGGCCGCCGAGCAGGTGCTGGAGGGCACCAGCGCCCCCAACGACGCCCTGGCCAGCTCCGAGTACCGCGAGCACCTGGCCAAGGTCCTGACCAGGCGGGCGATCGAAGGGGCAAGGTCGAGCTGAACGGCCCGCACACTCCGAGGGCGCCGGGTGACGGCGCCCTCGGCTTCGGTTCCGTGGAGGAGCTGGAGGCCGCCCTGGCCGACCACGCCTACCTGGCCGACCGGGGCCTGGCCACCGCCATCTACCTGGCCCTGCACCTGGACAAGCCGCTGCTGCTGGAGGGCGAGGCCGGGGTCGGCAAGACCGAGGTCGCCAAGGTGCTGGCGTCCCTGCTCGACCGCGAGCTGGTCCGCCTCCAGTGCTACGAGGGCATCGACGCCAGCCAGGCCCTCTACGAGTGGGACTACTCCCGCCAGCTCATCGCCGTGCGGGCCGCCCAGCTGGGCGAGGGCCAGGCCGACCTGTTCGGGCGGGAGTTCCTGGTCGAGCGGCCGCTGCTGGCCGCGGTGCGGGCCGGGTCCCGGGCGGTGCTGCTGATCGACGAGCTGGACCGGGCCGACGACGAGTTCGAGGCCTTCCTGCTCGAGGTGCTGAGCGAGTTCGCGGTCACCATCCCCGAGATCGGCCGGGTCGCGGCCGACCGGCCGCCGGCGGTGATCATCACCTCCAACCGGACCAGGGAGCTGCACGACGCGCTCAAGCGGCGCTGCCTGTACCACTGGATCGACCATCCGTCGGTGGCCCGGGAGGTCGAGATCGTGCGGGTGCGGGCCCCCGAGGTCGCCGAGGCCCTGGCCCGCCAGGTCGCCGAGGCGGTGGCCAGGCTGCGCCAGATGGACGTGGCCAAGCGGCCGGGGGTGGCCGAGACGATCGACTGGTCCCAGGCCCTGTCGTTCCTGGGCGCGACCCGCCTGGAGCCCGAGCAGGCCGCCGCCACCCTGGGCGCGCTGCTCAAGGACCACGAGGACCTGGAGCTGGTCCGGGCGCACCTGGGCCGGGTGCTGGGAACGGAATGAGCACGGCCGCGATCTCCGAGCCGGGCCTCCAGCGGCTGGTCGGGTTCGGGCGGCTGCTGCGGCGCCGGGGGCTGCCGGTGGGGACCGGGCGGATCCTGACCTTCTGCCGGGCCGTGGCCGCCCTGGACCGGATCGACCGCACGGGCGTCTACTGGGCCGGCCGGGTGGCCATGGTGGCCCGCAAGGAGGACCTGGCCGCCTACGACGCCGCCTTCCAGGAGTGGTTCCCGAACCGGTCGGGCGACGTGATGGCCATGATCACCGGCCAGGACCAGCGCATGGCCAACCCGCCGCCCGAGCTGGAGGTCCTGCTCGACCAGGGCGTCCCCGAGGAGTCGTGGGAGCCGGCCGAGGGGGCCGACGAGGGCGAGGGCATCGTCGGGGTGCTGGCCAGCGGGGCCGAGGTGCTGCGGGGCAAGGCCTTCGACGAGCTCTCGGAGACCGAGCGGCTCCAGGCCGACCACGTCATCCGGGCGCTGGCCGTGCACCTGCCGACCCGGCGCAGCCGCCGCTACCGGCCGTCCCCCTACGGGCGCCGCTTCGACCAGCGCCGCACCCTGCGGGCGTCGCTGCGCACCCAGGGCGAGCCGTTCCGGCGGGCCTGGCGCGAGCGCCGCGACCGCGTCCGGCCGCTGGTGCTGATCCTGGACGTGTCCGGGTCGATGTCGGCCTACTCGCGGGCGCTGATGCAGTTCGGCTTCGCGGCCATGCGGGCCGGGCGCCGGGTCGAGGTGTTCTGCTTCGGGACCCGGCTGACCAGGGTCACCCGGGCGCTGGCGCGCTCGGAGCCGGACGAGGCCCTGCGCCAGGTGGCGGCCGCGGTGGTCGACTGGAACGGCGGCACCCGCATCGGCGCGTCCCTCAAGGAGCTGCTGGACCGCTGGTCCCAGCACGTGGCCATGCGCGGGGCGGTGGTGGTGCTGTGCTCGGACGGGCTGGAGCGGGGCGAGCCGGCCCTGCTGGCCGCCCAGGTGGCGCGGCTGTCGCGCCTGGCCCACCGGCTCATCTGGGTCAACCCGCTCAAGGGCAGCCCCCGCTACGAGCCGCTGGCCCGGGGCATGGCCGCCGCCCTTCCCTATGTCGACGTGTTCCTGGCCGGCCACAACCTGGAGAGCCTGGAGTCGCTCTGCGGCGTCCTGGAGGACGCCCGGTGACCGGAGGGGTCCGGGGAACCCCAGGGGGGTGCCCCGGTGGATAGGTGTAGCGTGGCATGGTGAACCTGACCGTCCTGCTCACCGAGGAGCCGCTGTCGCTGGACGCGGCCTTCCGGGCGGTGCTCGACCCCGGCTGCGGCGGGACGGCCCTGTTCGTCGGCACCACCCGCAGCCCCAACCAGGGCCGCGAGGTCGACGAGCTCCAGTACGAGGCCTACGCCGAGCTGGCCGAGCCCGAGATGGAGCGGGTCGCCCGGAAGGCGGCCGCCACCCACGGCCTGGGCGCCGTCTACCTGGCCCACCGGGTCGGGGTGGTCGGGGCGGCCGAGCCGAGCGTGATCGTGGCCGCCTCGGCCCCGCACCGGGCCGAGGCCTTCGCCGGCTGCCGCGAGCTGATCGACGAGCTCAAGGCGACCGTGCCCATCTGGAAGAAGGAGCGCTGGGCCGGCGGCGGCGAGTGGGTGGGGATCCCCGATGCCTGAGATGGTCGACAGCTTCGGCCGGGTCGTTCGCGACCTGCGGGTCTCGGTCACCGACCGCTGCAACTTCCGCTGCCTGTACTGCATGCCCGAGGACGGCCTGCCCTGGCTGGCCAGGGACGACGTGCTGAGCCGGGACGAGCTGATCCGGGCCCTGCGGATCGCGATCGGCCTCGGGGTCCGCACCGTCCGCATCACCGGCGGCGAGCCGACCCTGCGCCGCGACCTGGTCGAGGTGGTGGCCGCCCTGGGCGCGCTCGGGGTGGAGCTGTCCATCACCACCAACGGCTTCCTGATGGACCGCCTGGCCGAGCCGCTGCGCCAGGCCGGGCTGCGGCGGGCCAACATCTCCCTGGACTCGCTGCGGCGCGACCGCTTCAGGCAGATCACCCGCCGCGACGCCCTGGACCGGGTCCTGGCCGGCATCGACGCCACCCTGGCCGCCGGCCTGCGGCCGGTGAAGATCAACGCCGTGGTGGTGCGCGGGTTCAACGACGACGAGCTGGAGCCGATGGCCGCCTGGGCCCGCGACCTGGGCGTCGAGCTGCGCTTCATCGAGTTCATGCCCCTGGACGCCCCCGGCGACTGGACCCGCGACCAGGTCGTGCCCGCGGGCGAGATCCTGACCCGGCTCGACGCCGCCTTCGGGCTGGAGGCCCCCGACCCCCGCGGCAGCGCCCCCGCCGAGCGCTACCGCTACCGCGACGGCCGCGGCGCCGTCGGGGTGATTGCCTCGGTGACCCGGGCCTTCTGCGCCCAGTGCGACCGCATCCGCCTGACCGCCGACGGCCAGGTGCGGACCTGCCTGTTCGCCAACACCGAGCACGACCTGCGCTCGGTGCTGCGCTCTGGGGCCGGCGACGACGCGGTCGCCCAGGTGTACCTGGACGCGGTGGCCCGCAAGCAGTGGGGGCACCGCATCAACGAGGCCGACTTCGTCCAGCCGGCCCGCGGCATGTCCCAGATTGGCGGATAAGCGACGTCCACGTCGCCTGCGGCTTGCCGGCCACCGGAATTCGGGTACGCTCCGGCCCTTGGCTGCCTTCGGTGGGAGGGAACATGCAGGCCGACTGCACGTTCTGCCAGATCGTGTCCGGGGAGCTGCCGGCCGACCTGGTGGACGAGGACGAACGAACCGTCGCGTTCATGGACATCAGCCCGGCCACCCTCGGCCACGTGCTGGTCGTGTCGAGGCGTCACCTCACCGACGTCATGTCGGCCGAGGCGGAGGACTGGCTGGCCGTGGCGGCCATGGCCAGGCGGATGGCCCGCTGGGTGGTCGGGGCCTTCCGGGCCGGCGGGGTCGACCTGGTCCAGGCCAACTCCGACGGCTCGGTCGGCAACCAGACGGTGTTCCACCTCCACGTCCACGTGCTGCCCCGCTACCACGACGACCAGCTCGGCGCCTGGTGGTCCCCGGAGACGGCCGACCCGACCGAGATCACCGGGGCCGCCCGCCGCCTGGTCGACTACGGCCGCCACGACCCCGAGACCACCCCGCCGCTGGCCTCGACCACCTCCTGACGCTCCAGGGTTGCCCGGACCCGGGAGGCCGGTAATGATCCGACCCGCCGCCGGCCGGGCCGCTGATGTTTGCATCCGGGCTTGGGCGGGATAGCGGAAGGGACTTCGGGGAAAGGATGGACCCATGGACACAGGTGTGGTCGTCGCGATCGTGGTGGTGCTGGTGCTGCTGGCCCTGCTCGCCTTCTTCGCCGGCCGCCAGCGCCGCAGCCGCAGACTGCAAGCGACCTTCGGGCCCGAGTACGACCGCACCGTCGAGGAGGCCGGCGACCGCCGGGCCGGCGAGGCCGAGCTGCGGGAACGGACCGAGCGCCGTGAGCAGTTCGACATCGTCCCCCTGGAGCCGGAGGCCCGGGCCCGCTACGTCGAGGCCTGGCACAACACCCAGGCCCAGTTCGTCGACGAGCCGGTCGAGGCCACCCGCGAGGCCGACCGGCTGATCACCTCGGTGATGCGCGACCGCGGCTACCCGGTCGACGACTTCGACCAGCGGGCCGCCGACCTCTCGGTCGACCACCCGCAGGTGGTGGACGACTACCGGGCCGCCCACGCCATCGCCGCCGCCAACGACCGCTCCGAGGCCAGCACCGAGGACCTGCGCCAGGCGCTCGTGCACTACCGGTCGCTGTTCGAGGAGCTGCTGGAGGACCGCGATCCAGACAGGTCCGCCACCGAGGAGGCACGATGACGGAGGGCTACGGGTCGGGCTACGGCGACGAGGGCGGCCAGCGGCCCTCGGGCAGGGGGGCGGTCACCGAACGGCTGGCCAGGCAGGACCGGGACGGCGCCCACGAGGCCGACGCGACCGACGAGGCGGCCCGGGAGTCGTCCGGCGCCTTCGAGCCGGCCGCGCCCACCGCCGACCCGCCGGCCGAGGCCACCCGGTCCGACTCGGCGTCGATCTTCGACGTCGACGAGCGGGCCAGGCGGGAGGACCAGCACCCGACCGGCTACGAGCCGCCGGTCGCCGACACCGACGCCGAGCCGTCCGGGCCGCGCGGCGAGCCCACCGTCACCGAGCCGGGCGAGGCCCGCGAGGAGCCCGCCGCGGCCCCGGCCGGCGACGCCGACGCCGCCCCGGGGTCGGCGGACATCACCCCGACACCGGTCCCGGCGCCCGAGCCGCCGGCCGACACCCCGGCCCCCCAGGGCCTGCCCGAACCCGCGGCCGCCGCCGACATCCCGGCCGCCGCCGAGACCCCGGCCGCCGCCGAGACCCCCGCCGCCGGCACCTCGGCGTCGCTGCTCGGCTCCCTGGACGCCGCCGACATCCGCACCCGCTTCCTCGACATCCAGGCCGGGTTCGTGGACGAGCCCCGGCAGGCGGTCGAGGAGGCCGGCCGCTTCGTCGACGACCTCGTGCGGCAGGTGGCCGAGGCCCTCCAGGCCCAGCGCGGCCAGCTCGCCGGGGCCACCGCCGAGGGCTCCACCGAGGACCTGCGCCTCGCCCTGCGCGCCTACCGCCAGTTCGTCGACCGCCTCCTGGGCATGGCCGGCGGCTGACCGCCCGGCCCGGTCGGGCCGGGCGGAGTCTGTTGATCGTCGGCCGAAGGCCGACCCCGAGCTGTTGTATCGTGGCCCCGGGCCTTCGACGAAGGCGCCAGGGGAGCCCGGCGGACCGGGCTGAGAGGCCGACTGCAGCGGTCGGCGACCCTTCGAACCTGATCCGGTTAGTACCGGCGAAGGGAGCGCGAGATGGCAGCTCGCCAACGGTCCCTCTCGGTCCAGCAGGCCCCCGAGTGGGGCATCGAGCCGGTCCCGCCCGACCTGCGGCGCCTCGGCTTCCTCGACCAGGCGGTCCTGTGGGGCAACCTCGGCATCAGCCTGCTCGTGCTGGTCGCCGGGGCCCTGCTCGTCCCGGCCCTGGGGCTGTGGCCGGCCCTGGCGGCCACGGTGGTCGGGGCGGTGATCGGCAACGCCCTGCTCGGGCTGGCCGCCGTGCCCGCGGCCGCGACCGGCGTGCCGGCCATGGTCCTGTACCGGGCCCCCCTCGGGGTCCGGGGCTCGCTGCTGCCCACCGTCTGCAACGTCGTCCAGAACCTCGGCTGGGCCACCTTCGAGCTGTTCGTGATCGCCACCGCCGCCACCGCCATCTCCGAGCGGGTGTTCGGCGTCGGCGGCCGGCCGCTGTGGGTGCTGGCCTTCGGGGTGGTCGCCACCGCCATGGCCGTGGTCGGGCCCCTGACCGTGCTGCGCCGCTGGCTCGAGCGGTTCGCGGTCTGGGCCGTGCTCGCCTCCACCGCCTACCTCACCTGGTACGCCCTGACCCGCTTCGACCTGGGCGCCCTGGCGGACCGGGCCGGCCAGGGCGGCCTCTCGTTCTGGGCCGGGGTCGACCTGGCCATCGCCCTGCCCATCTCCTGGGTGCCGCTGGTCGCCGACTACGCCCGCTTCGGCCGCTCGGCCGGGGCGACCTTCTGGGGCACCGCCGTCGGCTACCTCCTGGCCCAGGTCTGGTTCTACGCCCTGGGGGTGCTGTTCCTGCTCTCCATCGGCCAGGGCGACGTGATCGCGGCCCTGCTGGCCGTCCCGGTGGGGCTGCTGGCCATGGCCGTGCTGGTGGTCGACGAGACCGACGAGGTGTTCGCCAACCTGTACTCGGCCGGGGTCAGCCTCAAGAACGCCGCCCCCCGGCTGCCCGGCCGCCAGGTCGCCGTCGCCCTCGGCGCGCTCGCCACGCTGCTGGCCGTGCTGGTCGACGACCTGGCCCGCTACGAGAGCTTCCTGTTCCTGCTGGGGGCCCTGTTCGTCCCCCTGTTCGGGGTGCTGGCGGCCGACTGGTACGTGCTCGCCCGGCGCCGCTACGACGTCGACGCCATGTACCGGGCCGACGGCCCCTACCGGGGCGTGCGCTGGCCGGCGGTGGCGGTCTGGCTGCTGGGGTTCCTGGTCTACAACTGGATCAACCCGGGGACGGTGACGGCCTGGGTGTCGCTGCTCCAGGGCCTGTTCGCCGACCTGCTGCACCTGCCCTTCCCGCTGTCGGCCCGGCTGTCCTGGCTGGGCGCCTCGATCCCGTCGTTCGCCGTCGCCTTCCTGGCTATGCTGGCCGTCGGCCGCCGCCCCGGAAGGGAGGTCCGATGACCACGACCACGTTCGCGGGGATGCCGGACGAGGGCCTGGCGTTCCTCGAGGACCTGGAGGAGCGCAACACCAAGGACTTCTTCGACGCCAACAAGGCGGTGTTCAAGGAGCAGGTCCAGGCGCCGTTCGCCGGCCTGGTCGAGGCCGCGGCGGCCCGGCTGCGGCGCTCGGTCCCCGACCTCGGGCAGCCCAAGGTGTTCCGGATCTACCGGGACCTGCGCTTCAGCAAGGACAAGACGCCCTACAAGACCTCGATGAGCGCCTCGGTGCCGTCCCGGCCCCGGGAGGAGGGCGACGGCCCCGGGATCGACACCGGCTTCTACGTGAACGTGGGGCCGGCCGGGCTGTACGTGGCCTCCGGCCTGTACCACCCGGGCCGCCCGGAGCTGGGGCGGGTCCGGGCCGCCATGGCCGACCCGGACAGCGGGCCCGAGCTGGAGGCGATCCTGCGCCGGGCCGCCGCCAAGGGCCTGGAGCCGTGGCTCGACCCGCTCCAGCGCATGCCCAAGCCGTACCCGGCCGACCACCCGAGGGCCGCCCTGCTCAAGGCCCGCTCCCTGGTCCTGAACCGCCAGCACGACCGCGCCCCCTGGCTCCGGACGGCCGAGCTGCTCGACCACCTGGTGGCCGACTGGAAGGCGATGGTCCCCTTCAACCGCTGGCTGGAGCGGGTTCCCTAGGCCAGGCGGGGCCCCACGAACACCAGCAGCACGGCCGGGTCGGGGCCGAGGTTCTTGAGGGCGTGCTTGGAGCCGGCGGGGGCGAGGACGGCCTCGTACTGGGCGGCCTCGGCGGTGTCGTCGTCGACCCGGACCAGCACCCGGCCGGCCAGGACCACCAGCACCTTGTCGGAGTCCTCGTGGACGTGCAGCAGCTGCTCCTGCCCGGGGTCCAGGCAGTAGAGGTCGGTCAGGGTGCGGTCGGTCTCGAACACCCGGTGCTTGGCCAGACGCCGCTCGTCGAAGGCGATCAGCTCGGCCAGCCTGCTGCGCTCCATGAGACTGCTAGCCTAGCCCCTTGCCGGCTCCCTGCACCGATGGAGGTTCAAAGGGCATGAAGGTCACGCTCGCGCAGCCGAACGCGGCCGGCGCCAAGGCAGATCTGCTCGCCGTGCCGGTGTTCGCCGGCCCGGAGCTGGGCCCGGGCGCCGAGGAGGCGGTGGCCGCCCTCGGGGTGCCGGTGGCGCCGCTGCTGGAGGCCCGCGGCTTCACCGGCAAGCCGGGTGAGGCGGCCGCCCTCCCGACCCTCGGCCGGCTCCCGGCCGTCGTGCTGCTGCTGGTCGGGATGGGGGAGCGGGCCAAGGTCGACCCCGAGGCGCTCCGCCGGGCCGCGGCCGCGGTGGTCCGCCAGGGCCGCGGCGCCCGCAAGGCCGTCACCACCCTGGCCCAGGCGCTGCCCGCCGACCCGGCCGGGGCCGTGCAGGCGGTGACCGAGGGGGCGCTGCTGGCCGCCTACCGGTTCGACAAGTACAAGCAGGCCAAGGCCAACGGGGACGGGCCGCCGGCCGAGCTGGCCGCCCTCGCCCTGGTCCCCCCGGGGTCCGGGAGCCGCGGGTCCGGAGGGCGCGCCGCACTGACCGCGGCCCTGGCCGCCGGCCAGGTCCGGGCCGCGGCCACCAACCTGGCCAGGGACCTGTCCAACGAACCGGCCAACGCCCTGCACCCGGCCGACCTGGCCGTCGCCGCCCGCCGGCTCCTGGCCGGCAAGGGCGTGACCGTCAAGGTCAAGGACGAGAAGGAGCTGGCCCGGGAGGGCTTCGGCGGCATCGTCGGGGTCGGCCAGGGGGCCGAGCACCCGCCGCGCCTGATCGAGCTGCGCTACGCCCCCAAGGGCGCCACCGGCCAGGTGGTCCTGGTCGGCAAGGGCATCACCTTCGACTCGGGTGGGCTGTCGCTCAAGCCGCCCGACTCGATGAAGACCATGAAGACCGACATGTCGGGGGCGGCGGCGGTCCTGGCCACCATGAGCGCCCTGGCCGACCTCGACATCGGCGTCGCCGTCACCGGCTACCTGGCCTCGGCCGAGAACATGCCGTCGGGCCGCGCCATCCGCCCCGGCGACGTCCTGACGATGAAGAACGGCAAGACCGTGGAGGTGCTGAACACCGACGCCGAGGGCCGGCTGGTCATGGCCGACGCCCTCGCCCTGGGCGCGGCCGCCAAGCCCGACGCCGTCGTCGACGTGGCCACCCTCACCGGCGCCTGCATGATCGCCCTCGGCAACCGCTACAGCGGGCTCATGGCCAACGACGAGGCCCTGGCCGCCGAGCTGCTGGACGCGGCCGCCGAGGCCGGCGAGCCGACCTGGCGCCTCCCCCTGCCGCCCGAGTACCACAAGGAGATCGAGAGCGACCTGGCCGACCTCAAGAACGTCGGCGACCGCTACGGCGGCGCCCTGGTCGCCGGCCTGTTCCTCCAGGAGTTCGTCGACGACCGCCCCTGGGCCCACCTGGACATCGCCGGTCCCGCCCGGTCCGAGTCCGAGGACGGCTACCTCGGCAAGGGCTCGACGGGCGTCGCCGTCCGGACCCTCCTCACCTGGCTGGAGCGCCGCAGCCGGTAACGGCATGGAGTCGGCCTCCGGCCGACGGTCGGTAGGCTCCGACCGGCAGTTTCGCCGGTCGGCCTAGGGATCGGGGCCCTGGGCCCGGACCCGCTTGACGGCCACCAGGGCCGAGCGCAGCTCCTGGATCCAGTCGGCCTCGTGGGTGCCCACCAGCCGCACGCACCAGGCCAGGGCGTCGCTGCGGCTGCGCGCGACCCCGGCGTCGATCAGGGTGTCGAGCACCCGCCGCTCGGGCAGCCGCAGCCGCGTCATCACCGGTACGCTCAGGGTGGTGAACAGCAGGCGCTCGCCGCCGCAGTCGACCCCCCAGGAGACCCTGCGCCGGTAGCGGCGCTCCAGCTCGGCGGCCAGCAGCACCCGCGGCTCGCGGGTCTCCTCACGGAACCGCCGGGCCCGGTCCAGCGGGTCCTCGCCGCCGTCGGCCAGCGGGCCGATCACGAGGATCTCCTCGCCGTCGGCGGTCACCTCGGGGGGGCCGGTGAACCAGCCGTCGGGCAGCCGCCGGCCCAGCCAGGCGGCCACCTCGCGCACGACCTGTTCCTGCTGCATTCTCATTACAGTATTACGCGTAGGCCCCCCGGACAATCACGCTCCAGCCGCGGACAAATGTGGGAAACCCGCTCCGACAAGCGGTTTCGACCGGCTCGCTTTTCCACACGGGCAATCCAGGCCGGTATCATCCCGGCAACAGCAGCAGACAAGGGGAAGCCCCCGTGCAGATCGATTTCAGGTCCTCGGAACGGTCGAGCCTCGGTGTGGAGGTCGAGCTCGAGATCATCGACCGGGAGACCCGCGAGCTCCGCAGCGGGGCGTCGGAGGTCCTGCCGCTGCTGGGCCGGGACCACCCGAACGGCGAGCACCCCAAGGCCAAGCACGAGCTGCTGGAGTCGACGGTCGAGATCATCACCGGGATCTGCACGACCGTCGAGGAGGCCCGCAAGGACCTGGAGGGCACCCTTGCCGAGCTGTACCCGCTGATGCAGGAGCGGGGCATGGGCCTGATGTGCTCGGGCACCCACCCGTTCTCGGACTGGGCCAAGCAGGAGATCAGCCCGAGCCCGCGCTACGCCCAGCTGATCGAGGACATGCAGTGGATGGCCAGGCGGCTCCAGATCTTCGGCATCCACGTGCACGTCGGCGTGCGCTCGCCCGAGAAGGCGGTGGCGATCGTCAACGCCCTCACCATGTACATCCCGCACTTCCTGGCCCTGTCCGCGTCCAGCCCCTTCTGGAAGGGCGCCGACACCGGGCTGGCCTCCTGCCGCAGCAAGGTGTTCGAGGGCCTGCCGACGGCCGGCGTGCCCTACCAGCTCTCCGGCTGGGACCAGTTCGAGCAGTTCATGGACACCTTGATCTCGGCCAGGACGATCCACACGATCCGTGAGGTCTGGTGGGACATCCGGCCGCACCCCGGCTTCGGCACGGTCGAGCTGCGCATCTGCGACGGCCTGCCGACGATGGGGGAGGTCGCGACCGTGGCGGCCATGAGCCAATGCCTGGTCGACCGGCTGAACACCTTGATGGACCGCGGCTACACGCTGCCGGTCCCGAGGAGCTGGATCATCCGCGAGAACAAGTGGCGGGCCGCCCGCTACGGGCTCGACGCCGAGATCATCCTCGACGACCAGGGCCGGCTCCAGCCGGTCCGGGAGTCGATCGAGGAGCTGGTCGACGAGCTGACGCCGGTCGCCCGCCGGCTTGGCTGCAGCGACGAGCTGCGCTACGCGCTCGAGATCATGGAGCGTGGTCCGAGCTACATCCGACAGCGTGAGGTTATCGCCGCGGGGGGCGCCATGACCGACGTCGTGGACAGCCTGGTCACGGAGCTCCGCACCGATCGCCTGACGCCCACACCAAAGCCAGCCATACCGTGACTCTCGACCTCTCAGCGTTCCTGGCCACCCACAACCCCGAGCTGATCCATCTCCGGCGCCACCTCCACGCCCACCCCGAGCTCGGGAAGGCCGAACGGCAGACCACCGCCCTGGTCGCCCGCCGCCTGGAGGCCGTCGGCCTGCGGCCGCGCCTGCTGTCCATGGGGACCGGGCTGACCTGCGACATCGGCGCCGGCGACGGGCCGACGGTGGCCCTGCGAGCCGACCTGGACGCGCTGCCCCTGCAGGACGAGAAGGACGTGCCCTACCGGTCCACCGTCCCCGGGGTCTGCCACGCCTGCGGCCACGACGTGCACACCACGATCCTGCTCGGCGTCGGCCTGGCCCTGGCCCAGCTCGCCGACCGGCTGCCCGGCCGGGTCCGGCTGGTCTTCCAGCCGGCCGAGGAGTGCCTGCCCGGCGGCTCCGTCGACGTCATCGCCGACCGGGTGCTGGAAGGGGTCAGCGCCATCTACGCCCTGCACTGCGACCCCAAGCTGGAGGTCGGCCGGCTCGGCATCCGGGTCGGGGCCATCACCGCCGCCTCCGACCTGGTCGAGGTCCACCTGTCCGGGCCGGGCGGGCACACCGCCCGCCCGCACCTGACCGCCGACCTGGTCTACGCGATCGGCAGGGTGGTCACCGACCTGCCGGCGGCGCTGTCGCGCCTGGTCGACACCAGGGCCGCCCTCAACATCACCTTCGGGGCCATCGAGGCCGGCACCGTGCACAACGCCATCCCGACCACCGCGGTGGCCAGGGGCACCCTGCGGGTGCTGGACCGCGCCGTCTGGGGCGAGGCCCAGAAGCTGGTCGAGCGCATCCTGGAGGCCACCGTGGCCCCCTACCCCCAGGTCACCTACCGCCTCGACTACCAGCGGGGTGCGCCCCCGGTGGTCAACGACGAGGAGGCGACGGCGGTGTTCGCCACCGCCGCCCGCTCCGCCATCGGCGACGAGGCCGTCCTCAACGCGCCCCAGAGCATGGGCGGGGAGGACTTCTCCTGGTACCTGGAGGAGATCCCCGGCTCCATGGCCCGCCTCGGGGTCCGCATCCCCGGCACCGACCTGGACATCCACGCCGCCTCCTTCGACGTGGACGAGCGCTGCATCGCCGTCGGCGTCCGGATCCTGGTCGAGACCGCCGTCCAGGCCCTCGACCACCACGGTGCCTCCCAGCCCGGTGGGAGCCGTTTGCGGGCCGTGCCACCGGGCAGGGTAGGGTTCGGGAGGTGACCCCATGTCCAGCGACGCCGGTTCCGGGTTCGACAACCAGGCCGCCGGCCGCGACGCCGGCGACGAGCGCCTCGAGGAAGCGTCCCGCCACCTGATCGCCGACGACGCCGACGACGCCGACGACGAGGTCCTGGAGGAGGACCGCGAACGCCAGCAGGTCGAGGACCAGATCAACGACGCGTTCTGACGCCAGGTGCTAGGCCGGGGGCATGGGGACCGGGCGGGTCGGCTGGTCGTGGTGGATGACGCTGAGGGCGTAGCGCAGGGGCGAGGTCCCGTGGTTGCGGTAGGCGTGGGGGCGGTCGGCCACGAACGCGATGGCGTCGCCGGCGCAGACCAGATGGGGGTCCCCGTCCAGTTCGAGGGTGAGCTCGCCCTCGATCACCAGCAGGAGCTCCCGGGTCCCTGACGCATGCCCTTCGGAGGCGTAGCCGTCCCCGGCCAGCATCCGGACGTCCCAGAGCTCCACCTGCTGGGAGGTCCCCGAGCCGACCAGCAGCCGGGCCGTGCTGCCGGCGTGCTCCCCGGTCCAGAGCGTGACCGCCTCCTCGGCCCGCACCACCCGGGCGCTCGGCACCTCGGGGGCCTCGACCAGGCTGGCGATGGAGACGCCGAGCGCGGTGGCCAGCCGGCAGATGGTGGCCACGCTGGGGTTCGTCCGGGCCTGCTCGATCTGCGAGAGCATGCCCTTGCTCACGCCCGACCTGGCCGCCAGGTCGTCCAGCGTCCAGGCCAGCCTGGTGCGATGGCCCCGCACGGTGCGACCCACCGCGGCGTTGACGTCCTGCGGCTCCGGCACTCGCTCAGCTCCCGCGCTCGTAGCAATAAATTGATCGACACGTTCAGTATAGTGTAGTACACTATACTGAACATAGGTTCACTGTACTGGTACCTCGCTGGTAGGGCCAGTCAAGAACCCGGGAGCGACCAATGGAACTCATCTGGCTCGTGCTCAGTCTGCTCGTCCTCGACCTGGCCGCGTTCCTGTTCGCCGTCGACACCCGCCCCGGCCTCCGGCACACCTCGCGCTGGCGCGACCGCCGGCGCTCGATCACCGGCTGACCACCGCCGACAACGACTTGCGGCCAGGCCAGCCGACAGCCGCGGCACCCGCGACCCCCACCGCACCCGCGGCGCCCGCGACCCTCACCTCGCCCGCCGCGCCCGTGGCGAACGCTGGCGGGCGCCCGTGAACCTGGGGGTTCCGCTCGGGCTCAGCTCGGGCCTGTGCTGGGGAGCCGCGGACTTCTTCGGCGGCATCCAGTCCCGCCGTCTGCCGGCGCTGACGGTCGCCTTCTGGAGCCAGGCGGCCGGCGCGCTGGCCCTCGCCGTCGCCCTGGTCGTCCTGGTCGTCGAAGGGTCGCGTCCCGTCGCCGCCGGGGTCGCCTGGGGCCTCGCCGGCGGGATCGGCAGCGGGCTGGCGCTGGCGCTGTTCTACCGTGGCCTGGCCGAGGGGACCATGTCGGTCGTCGCCCCGGTCTCGGCCTGCGGCGCGGTCGTCCCGGTGGCCGCCGCCCTCCTCACCGGCGACCGGCCGGACCCCCTGGCCGGCGTCGGCGTGCTCGCCGCCGTCACCGGCGTGGTCCTCGTCTCCCGAACCCGCCCCCCGACCCGGGGCGGGACCCGTGCCCACGGCGGAGCCGGCGACGACGCGGCGGTTCCGGCGACACCGGGGCGGCCCGGGCGGCCGGCCAGGCCGGGGCGGGTGCTGGCCATGGCCCTCGGGTCGGCCGTGGGCTTCGGGCTGTTCTATGTGTTCGTCGACGCCGGAACGGCCAGCATGGCCGGGACCACCGGATCCGGGGGCTCGCCGCTGTGGGTGATCGCCGGGGCCAGGGCGAGCTCGCTGGTGATGTTGTCAATGATCGCGCTTGTCCGACGCTCGGCCCTGCGCTGGCCGGGTCGCCGGATCGGGCCGGTCGCCCTGGTCGGCATCGGCGACACCGGGGCGAACCTGCTCTTCGCCTACGCGGCGACCACCGGGAACCTCGCCGTCGTGGGCGTGCTCGGGTCGCTGTACCCGGTGGCCACCGTCGTGCTGGCCCGGTGGCTGCTGGGCGAACGGCTCTCCGGAGGGCAGAACGCCGGTGTCGTCCTGGCCCTCACCGGGGTGGGGCTGCTGGCCGCCGCCTGATCAGGACTGGCCGCGACCGGTGCGCTCCTGGAGCTCGTCGATGCGCCGGGACGCCTCGGCCTTGGTCAGGTTCTCGTCGAACGGCTCGTTGGCCTGGTCGGAGAGCGTCCTGAGGTAGGACGCCTGGGCGGCGGTCATCGGCTCGCCGCCGGTCTTCCAGTCGGTGGGGTCCTTCTCGAGGTTGGAGCCACGAAGCTCCTGCTGGTTGGCCATGTCGTTCCTCCCGCGATTCGAACTCGTGTTCGAGGCTAGCATGCCCCCCGGACCGGCGCCGAACCCCGTCCACAGGCCCGTCCCTGTAGGCTGCCCGGTATGCATCCCGACCTCTCCTTCGCCATCGCCCTGGCCGACCTGGCCGACGCCATCACCATGGAGCGGTTCCAGGCCGAGGACCTGGTCGTCGACACCAAGCCCGACCTGACCCCGGTGACCGAGGCCGACCGGGCCGTGGAGCAGGCCCTCCGCAAGCGGATCGGCGAGGAGCGACCGGCCCACGGCGTGGTCGGGGAGGAGTTCGGGGCCGGCCAGCCGGGGACCGCCCGCTGGATCATCGACCCGATCGACGGCACCAAGAACTACCTGCGCGGGATCCCGGTCTGGGCGACCCTGATCGCCCTCGAGCGTGACGGCCGGGTCGAGGCCGGGGTGGCGTCGGCGCCGGCCCTGCACCGCCGCTGGTGGGCGGCGCGGGGCGAAGGGGCGTTCGTCAACGGACGCCGCATCCACGTGTCCCAGGTCGCCGACCTGTCCGACGCCGTCCTGAGCTACGCCAGCCTCACCTCCTGGGAGGAGCACGGGCTGGGCGAGCAGTTCCTCGCCCTGGTCCGCGGCTGCTGGCGGACCCGGGCGTTCGGGGACTTCTGGAGCCACATGCTGGTCGCCGAGGGCGTGGTCGACCTGGCCGTCGAGCCCGAGGTCGAGCTCTGGGACCTGGCCGCGCCCCAGGTGATCGTCGAGGAGGCGGGCGGCCGCTTCACCGACCTCGGCGGGACCCCGACGCCCGCCGGCGGCAGCTCGGTCTCGACCAACGGCCTGCTCCACGACCGGGTGCTCGCGACCATGCGGCCGTGAGCGCGGCCGATCCCTCCCGACCCAGCCCCAGTCGGCCCCTCGCCGGGCGGGTGGCGATCGTCACCGGGGTCAGCCGCCGGGTCGGCATCGGGCTGGCGGTGGCCCGGCGCCTGGCGGCGCTCGGCGCCGGCCTGTTCGTGACCTCCTGGGCCGCCCACGACCGGGAGCAGCCATGGGGCGCCGACCCCGGCGGCATGGCCGCGGTCCTGGCCGAGCTGGGGAGCGGCCACGCCTCCGGCCCGGCGGCGGGGCGGGTCGAGCACCTGGAGGCCGACTTCCTGGACCCGGAGGCGCCCGACCGGGTGATGGCCGCCGCCGTCGAGGCCTTCGGCCACGTGGACATCCTCGTCTGCAACCACGCCCGGAGCAGCCTCGGGGGCCTCGGCCAGCTCACCGCGGCCGAGCTGGACGCCACCTTCGCCGTCAACACCCGTGCCGTGCTGCTGCTGGTGCAGGCGTTCGCCGCCCGGCACGACGGGCGGCCCGGAGGCCGGGTGGTGCTGTTCACCTCCGGCCAGCACCTCGGCCCCATGCCGGGCGAGCTGGCCTACGCGGCCTCCAAGGGCGCGCTGGTCGAGGTCACGGCCAGCCTGGCCGACACCCTGGCCGACCGCGGGATCACCGTGAACACGATCAACCCCGGCCCGACCGACACCGGCTACCTCGACCAGGCGACCCGCGAGCGGGTGGCCACGATGTTCCCGGCCGGCCGCTGGGGCGCGCCCGGCGACGCCGCCCGGCTGGTCGCCTGGCTCTGCACCGACGACGCCGCCTGGGTCACCGGCCAGGTCGTCAACTCCGAGGGCGGGTTCCGCCGCTTCAGGTGAGCCGGAGGCGCTACGCTGCCACGGCACACCAAGGTGAGATGGGAGGAACGGCAACGGTGCACGGTCCAGCCGGAGTGCTCACCGTGGTCCTGTACGAGACCGCCCTCGGGAGCCTGGCCCTGCTCTGGCTGGCGCCGCTGTGGGGGGTGGTCCGGCCGGGGTTCTTCAAGCTGGCCGGAGGGACCGCGCTGGCCTGCGCGGCCCTGGCCTGGCTGGCCGGCCGGGGCGAGCTGGCCGCCGCCGGGGCCACCGGCCGCATGGCGGCCCTCTGGCTCGGGCTGTTCACCGCCGCCATCCTCGTCTGGCAGGTGCTGCTGTACGCCCGTATGGCGGCGGCCCGCTGGGCCGGGATGGCCGCGGTGGTGCCCGGGCTGGTCGCCGGCTGGCCGCTGGCCCAGTTGAGCGGCCGCCCCGCCCTGGGAGCGCTGGCCCTGCTCACCGGGGCCCTGTTCCTCGGCACGACCATGGACGGGCTCCTGCTCGGGCACTGGTACCTGGTCGACCGGCGGCTCTCCAACCGGCCCATCGCGGCCCTCGCCACCTGGCTGGTCGCCGGGGTGGCGGCCGCCCTGGTCTCGGCCGCCCTCGGCGGGGCCAGGGGCAGCGCCGTCGACCAGTCGCTCTCGCCCCTGCTGGCCTTCCCCAACCTCACCGTGTACCTGGCCGTCGGCCTGGTCCTGGTGTGCGGGCTGATGGCCTCCTTCATCCGGGTGCTGGTCAAGGGGAACTCCATCCAGGCCGCGACCGGCATGTTCTACCTGGCCGTCATCATGGCCCTGGCGGCCGAGTTCGCGGCCAAGGTGTACTTCTTCCCGTCCTGAGCCGCCGGCTCGACAGCATTTTCCAAGGGCTGAACCGCGGCCTTACCAGCGGCTGACCTGCGTCGGGCACAACTGGACCGACCGACAGCCCGCGAGGTCTGGAGCCGAGCGCCCATGGACGACATCACCCAGCCGATCGGCCCGCCGGTGCCCCAGCAGCCGGGCATCCCGGCGCCGGCCACGCTGCCCGACCGGCCGGGCGGCCCCTCGCCGGCCCCACTGGCCTCCCGGCTGCTGCGCACGGTGCTGGTCGGCGCCGGCGGCCTGGTCCTGCTGGTGGCCGGGCTGGTGTGGGACGCCGTGCTGCACGCCCGCGATCCCGGGCTGGCCGCCAAGGAGGGCGTGTTCGCCCTGTCCAACCCCGGGCACCTGCTCGCCGGGATCGGGATCGCCCTGGTCGCGGTCGGCCTCGCCGGCGCGCTGGCCATCCTGGTGCTGGAGGCCCGCGGGGTGCGGCCGGGCTCGACGCCGGCCCGGCTCGGCGTTGCCGGCGCCGCCGTCGCCCTCGCCCTGGTCGCGGGCACGACCGGGGTGTGGGCGGCCGGCGCCGGTGGCCACGCCGACCACCAGGCGGCCCAGGACGCCGACCCCGCCGCCGGCCATGCCGACGACGGCGCCGCCGCGGCGGCGACGGCCACCGACCAGCAGGGCGCGGCCACGCCCGGGCACACCCACGGGCCGAACCCGCCCGAGGTGGCCGCGGCCACACCGGACGAGCGGGCCAGGGCCGAGGCCCTCTGGAAGGCCTCGGTGGCCAACGCCGAGCGCTGGCGGGACCCGGCGGCCGCGGCCGCGGCCGGCTTCCGGTCCAGGGACGAGGACGAGGCCGCCCCCGGCCGGCCCGTCCGGTTCCTGCACGTCCCCAACCCGGCCTGGCGCGCCGACGGCCGCGTCCTCGACCCGACCCGCCCGGAGACACTCGTCTACTGGAACGGGCCCGGCGACCGGCTGACCCTGGTCGGGGTCATGTACACCGCGCCCAGGGGCGCCAGCGGACCCAGGGTCGGCGGGCCGATCACCCGCTGGCACGACCACGAGTCCTGCCGGGACCCGGCTACCGGGGCCAAGCTGGGCCGGCCCGTGGACGGCGCCTGCCCCCAGGGCCAGGTCTACCGGCGCAGCGGCGAGATGCTGCACGTCTGGTTCACCGACGACCTGGCCACCGCCTTCGCCCGCCGCCCACCCCTGACCGCGGTACGTGCCGGCATCGCCTAGCCGGCATCGCCCAGAGGACGTCTCCCCGCCCCGAGGTTGACCTGCCGTCGGTCCGTCCCCAGAACCCTCAGGGTGTGACCAGGTCGGGGTCGATCCGGGAGACGGAGCTCCAGCCGGCCGTCCAGACGGCGCCGGCGCCCGCGGCGACCAGGCGGGCGCGGCGCAGGTCGGGGTCCGGGGCGACGGCCGTCACCCGGTCGTGGGCGGGGTCGACCCGGACCAGGCCCATGGGGGAGAGGCCCCACACCCCGTCCCTGGTCACGGCCAGGGTGGTGACGGCCCCGGCCGGGATGCGGGCCATCACCCGCCTGGTCTTCGGGTCGATGCGGACGACCTGCTCGTCGAACGGGTCGGCCAGCCACACCCCGCCGGCCCCGGCGGCGATCGTCTGGCTGAAGCCGAGCTGGCCGCCGGCGGCGATGGTGGTCACGACCCGGTTCCGCTTCCGGCTGACCAGCATGACCCGGCCGTCGGCGGTGGCCACCCACGCACCCGTGGCATCGGCGGCGATGGCCGCCGGGTTGGCGGGCAGGGGGATGTCGGCGACGACCCGCCTGCGGTGGGGGTCGACCCGCAGCAGCCGGCCGCTCGAGGTGGGGAAGCCGGCGGTCGTCTCCCCACAGCAGGCGACCCAGACCGTGTTGCCGGCCGCGCTCACCGAGATGGACCCGCGGAGGGGGCCGCCGAGCGGGATCCTCCCCGTGACCTTGTTGCTGCCGGGGTCGATGGCCCACAGGGCTGCGGGGACGGCCACCGGCACCCAGACCGCGCCGGCCCCCACGGCCACCGCGGCCGGGCCGGAGCCGGTCGCGGCGACCGGGATCCTGGCCGTCACGCTGTCGGTGCGCGGGTCGACGCGGGTGACCTGGTCGCTGCCGACCACCCAGAGGGCTCCGGCGCCGGCGACCATGTCGTAGGAGAAGCCGCCGGTGCCGATGGTGGCCACGACCGGCGAGGGCCGGGCCGGCGCGACCGGGCCGGTCGCGGCCGTCGCCGCCGTGGACGCCGTGCCGGTCCCCGGCCGCTCGGCGATCACCCGGCCGGTCACCGCCAGCCCGGCCAGCAGGACCAGAGCGAGGACCGCGGCCAGCCAGCGCCGGCGCGCCCGGCCGCGGCGGCGGGCGCCGGGAACAGGCCGCGGCCGGGTGGTCGTGGTCGCCAGGGCGCGCTCGGACGCGTGCCCGCCCCCGTCGACCAGCTCGGGTGCGTGTCCGTCCCCATCGGCCAGCTCGGGCGGTGCCTGGGCGCCCCCCGGGATCACACGCAGGGGCGGGGCGCCTCCGGGGATGACCCGCAGGGGCAGCAGCGGCCGCACCACGCCGCCCGACCCGCCCTCGGGTGGGTCGCCGTTGCCCGGGGCCCGGCGGCCCGGCTGGTCGTCCCCGGGCGGGGTGGTGTGGGGTGGGGAAGGGCGCGGCCGGGCGCGACCGCCGGGCAGGCCGCGGAGGGGCCGCTCAGGGCCGCCTGGCGGGCCGCGTCGCCCGCCCATGTACGTCGTCGTCACGGCCCGGTCAGGCCTCCAGCTCCTCGGGGCGGCGGACCCTCGACACGGCCAGCCCGTCGCCGATGGTGAGGATCACCGAGTCGAGCCGGTCGTCGGCGGCGATGCGGCGGGCGTAGGCCCGCAGCCCCTCGGTGTCGGGGTCGGTCACCTTGGGGTCGGCGACCCGGCCCGACCACAGCACGTTGTCGGCGATGATCACCCCGCCGGGCCGGACCAGGCGCAGCGCGTGCTCCAGGTACTCGGGGTACTCGGCCTTGACCGCGTCCAGGAACGCCAGGTCGTAGCCGCCGTCGGTGAGCCGGGGGAGCACGTCGAGGGCGCGGCCCAGGATGGCCCGGATGCGGCTGGGGACGCCGGCCTCCTCGTAGGTCTCCTTGGCCAGCCGCTGGTGCTCCGGGTCGGCCTCGATCGTCGTGAGGATCCCCTTGGTGGCCAGGCCGCGCGCGATCCAGACCCCGGAGTACCCGGCGCCCGAGCCGATCTCGACCGCCGCCTGGGCACCGACCCAGTTGGCGGCGAAGCGGAGGAACGCTCCGGAGTCGGCCGACACCGGCGGCATGCCGCCGACGGCCGCCCGGTCGCGGGCATGGCGCAGGACATCGTCCTCGACCACCGTCAGCTCGGCGAGGTACGCGGCGATGGCGTCGGCCTGCATGGCCACGGCGACTCCTTCGAAGCTGGCAGTGCTGCGGTCGGGACGCTTCCAGCCTAACCCTCAGCGGCGGCCGGCGGTATGGGGCCGTCCCAGGTTGGGACGGCCTGTCGCGGAAGCGTCCCCGCCTCGATAGGCTGGGCCAAACGCCCGTCCGGGGGCCGCACGAGGGAGCTTGCGTGGACCAGACGACCGACCCCACCCCCCGGCCGGGGCGTCTCGAACCAGACCGCCCGGAACCGGCCGCACCACCCGGGTCGGACCCATCCTCGGACAGCGGCTCGGAGGCGCCCGACACCCCCGCGACGCCGGCCAGCCGGCCCGCGGCGCCTCGCCCCACCGAGGCCCCCCCGGCAACTGCGCCGGCGCCGGGTACCGATCGCCCCGCTCCCGAGGCGCCTCCTCGGACCTCCGGCCGCGATGACCCCGGCCCGGACTCCGAACCACCGGCCTCCGACGGCGAGCGATCCGCCGGCCAGCCGGCCACGGCCCCGCCCCAGCAGGGCGCCGGGCCGGGGGGTCCGGGGGGCGGGCAGCCTCCGCCGGCTGCGTCGCCCCCGAGCGCGACCGGCGCCGATCGACCGCGTCCGACCCCGACCTCGTTCCCGGCGAAGGCCGAGAGCCCCGAGCCGGCGCCGGCCCCCACGGTCGAGGCCGGGTCGGCCCGAGGGGCCGTGATCGACCCGGCCCGCGAGCGCGGAGGCGACCGCGGCCCAGAGCCCGAGGAACCGCCAGGCGCGGCCACGCCGGAGACGGAGACCCCGGGTCCGGGTCCGGTGGGCGACCCGGGCCGGGAGGCCGGGAGCGACGCCGAGCCGGGGCGGACGGTCACGGTTGAACGGCCACCCGGAGGTGGCGCAGCTGCGGACCGGACGGGGGCGGGGCCCACGCCGACGCCCGCCGGGCGCGAGGAGACGGCGCCTCAGAGGCCTCCGCCGGTCGCCCGCGAACAGGGCACCGGAGCCGGCCCGGAGCCGCCGACCTCCCACCATCCCCCCGGCGACCGGCCCTCGCCTCCCACCGTCCGCGACCCGGCTCTGGACCGGCCGCCGCCCGCCCCACCCAGGAGCTGGTTCGCCGCCGAGCCGACGGGGCGCCACGAACGCGGACAACCTCCGACGGCGGAGGCGACCGCCCCCAGCGCACCGGCGGCTCCGGGTCCGGTGGCCGCTTCTCGCGGTGGCTGGTCGGATGCCGCGGTGGACTCCACCGTCGACCGGACGGCGAGCCCGCCGTCGGCGTTCCGGCCGCAACCCCCGCATCCCCGCGCGCCGCGACCGGGCGAGCCACCCGCGCCCCACCCGACCCGCAGACCAATGCGCGACCACCTCGACCCGGCGGCGCCGCCGAAGCCCGCGGACCGACCGGACCCGGACGCGGGAGTCGGGCGCGGGTCTGTCGACGGGCCGGGGCCCCGGGTTCCCGATCGGTCCGTGGCTCCGCCGGGGCGGCATCCGGTGGACGTCCCGGAGGCCGTTCCGCCGCCCCGACGGCCGCCGCAGCAGCCGCCGGCGGAGGTCCGCCGGCCGCGGCCGGAACGGCCTGAGCGGCCCGCGCCGGCGCCGAGGCGGCGGGCCCCGGCGCCGGCGGCGCCGGCTGCGGCACCCGTCGCGTCCAGGGCCCGGCGGCGGGTCGGGCTGGTGGCCCTGGTGCTGGTGGTGGCGCTGGTCAGCGGGCTGGCCGGCGGGGTGGTGGCGGTGGTGGCGACCCGGAACCGGGACCTCTCCGGACGTGGGACCGCGGCGACCGGGGACCAGGCGGCGTCGGCGGCCGGCGCGCCGGAGGGGACGGCGGCCGGGGACCAGCTGCAACGGGTGCTGGGGGCGGTGCTGCCGGCGGTGGTGAAGGTCGAGGCGCGGACCGACAGCGGCAAGGCGACCGGCTCCGGGGTGATCTTCGCCAACGGCGGGTACGTGCTGACCAACGCGCACGTGGTCGACAGGGCGCAGTCCATCGGCGTGACGCTGTCGACCTCCGAGCCGCTCCGGGCCCGGTTCGTCGGCCGTGACCTGACCTACGACCTGGCCGTGCTGAAGGTGCGGCGGGCCGGCCTGACCACGGCCAAGGTCGGGCGCTCGGCCGACCTGCGGGTCGGGGACGCCGCCATCGTCGTGGGGAGCCCCTTCGGGTTCCAGAGCTCGGTCACCACCGGGATCGTGTCGGCCCTGCACCGGGTGGTGAAGGTGCCCGACGGCGAGGGGGCCGGGGAGGACGGCGAGCTGGTCGACGCCATCCAGACCGACGCCGCCATCAACCCGGGCAACTCCGGCGGGGCGCTGGCCAACGCCAGCGGCGAGGTCGTCGGCATCTCGACCGCGATCGCCACCAACGGCGACGCCGAGGCCAACGCCGGGGTCGGGTTCGCCATCCCGATCGACGAGGCCCTGGAGGTGGCGACGGCCCTGGTCAACCGCAAGCCGGTCAGGGTGCCGTTCCTCGGGGTGGACGCCGACCCGGACCTGAGCCCGGAGGACGTCCAGCGCCACCGGCTCGGAAGCCGCGCCGGCGCCCTGGTCAGCCGGGTCGCTCCGCGCAGCCCGGCCGCCGACGCCGGCCTGCGCCGCGGCGACCTGGTCATCCGGTTCGGCGACCAGCCGGTCGGGACCAGGGACCAGCTCACCGTGGCCATCCGCCAGGCCGAGATCGGCGTGGCGGTGCCGGTCATCGTCGTCCGCCGGGGCCGGCAGCTCGTCCTCCAGGCCACCCCGGGCGACGAGCCGGAGCGGTAGGCTGGGGACAGGCATGTTCAACATCGGGCTGGGCGAGATCGTGGCCATCGTGCTGGTCACCATGCTGCTGTTCGGCCCCGAGAAGCTGCCCGAGATGGCCAGGCAGGCCGGGCGCTTCCTGGGCCGGCTGCGGCTGACCACCCAGGACGCGCTCGACCAGCTCAAGGACGAGGCCGACATCAAGGACCTGAACCTGCCCGACCTCCGGATCGGCTCGCTCCGCTCCCAGGCCCGCGACTACGTCCGCGAGCTGATGGACATCGAGGGCCAGATGGCCGAGCTGGAACGGGAACGGGAGCAGATCAAGGCCGCCCTGGACGCCGACCAGAACGGGGACCGCCCCGACGCCAAAGGACCCGGGGACGCCGCCGGAGGCGCCAAGGCGAGCACCCCGGACCTCGGCCCACCCCCGGTCGACCCCGAGGCCACGTAGGGAAGGCCAGGAGTCGGCCTTCGGCCGACGATCCACCGATTTCCGACCGGCAGATTCGCCGGTCGGTCAGGTCAGCAGCGTCAGGCGCTTGCCGACGAGCGAGCGGGGCAGTGGCGGCAGGGCGGCCGCGACCTCGAGCAGGGCCCGGCTGGCCGGGGCGTCCGGGTCGGAGACGACCAGGGGCTTGCCGGCGTCGGCGCCCTCGCGCAGTCGCACGTCGATCGGGATCTGGCCGAGCAGGGTGGTGCCGAGCTCGCGGGCCAGGGTCTCGCCGCCGCCGGTGCCGAAGATGTGATGGCGCTCGTCGCAGGACGGGCAGACGAAGTAGCTCATGTTCTCGATCACGCCGGTGACCTTCATCCCGTTCTGCTGGGCGAAGTTGCCGGCCAGCACCGCCACCCGCTCGGCCGCCTCCTGTGGGGTGGTGACCAGCAGCATCTCGGCGCCGGGGAGCATCTGGGCCAGCGAGATGGAGACGTCGCCGGTGCCCGGCGGCAGGTCGGCGAGCACGTAGTCCAGGTCGCCCCAGTAGACGTCGGTGAGGAACTGCTGGATGGCCCGGTGCAGCATCGGCCCCCGCCAGGCCACCGGCTTGCCCGGGGGCAGGAAGAAGCCGATCGAGATGACCCGCACCCCGTGCGCCTCCAGCGGCATGATCATGCCGTTGAAGCCGACCGGCTGGCCGGCTGCGCCGAGCATCCGCGGGACCGAGAAGCCGTAGATGTCGCAGTCGATCACCGCCACCCGGTGCCCCTGGGCGGCCAGGCCGGCGGCCAGGTTGACCGTCACCGAGGACTTGCCGACCCCGCCCTTGCCCGAGGCCACGGCGAGCACCCTGGTGGTCGAATCGTCGCCCCAGAAGGTGATCTTCTTCTGCTGCTCGGCCGCGCCCGGCCCCCGCAGGCGGGTGACCATGGCCTGGCGCTGGTCCTCGGTCATGACCCCGAGGCTGACGTCGACTTCGGCGACCCCGGGCAGCGGGGAGACGGCCGCGGTGACGTCCCTGGTGATTCGGTCCTTGAGCGGGCAGCCGGCGACGGTGAGCAGCACCTCGACGGTGACCAGGCCGCTGGCGTCGATGGAGACGTCCTTGACCATGTCGAGGTCGGTGATGGGCCGGTGGATCTCCGGGTCCATCACCTGCCCGAGGGCTGCCATGACTTCGTCGCGCGTGACCATCAGAGACGGTTCCCTTCTGAGCCGTGCCGGGCGAAGCCGCCCGTCTTCCCCGTCTTCCTGGAGTGTAGCGACCGCCGGGACGCCTCGCCGTAGGAGAGTGGACGACCGGAGTAGGCTCTGGGCGATGGCCGATTACGACGCGATCGTCTGTGGCGGGGGCTCCAACGGGCTCGCCGCCGCGATCCGCCTGGCCGAGGCGGGCTGGTCGGTGTGCCTGCTGGAGGCCAACGACGACCTCGGCGGGGCGGCCAGGACCATCGAGAGCACCCTGCCGGGGTTCAAGCACGACTTCGGGGCCGCCTTCTTCCCGCTGGTCGCCCCGGCGCCGTCGATCGTGGGGCGCGACCTGGCCCCCTACGGCCTGCGCTTCGTCCACGCCCCGGTGCCGGCCGCCCACCCGTTCCCCGGCAACCAGGCGATCGCGCTCGGCCGCTCGGCGGCCGAGACCGCGGCCTCGATCGACAAGGTCCACCTGGGCGACGGGGCGGCCTGGTTCGCCCTCGACGAGGCGTTCGGGGCGGTCATGAAGCACTTCCTCCGGGCCCAGATGCAGCGCTATCCGTTCCAGGAGCTGCTCAAGGTGATCGGACGGCTGCGGCTGTCCGGAGGGCTGGAGTTCGCCCGCATCGTCGTCTCCGGGATCAGCGCGGTCACCGACCGCTTCGAGTCCAACCAGGCCAAGGCGTTCCTCACCGGCCCGGCCATGCACGCCGACCTCCTGCCCGAGGAGCCCGGCACCGGCGTGTACGCCCTGCTGCTGACCATGCTCGGTCAGCGGTTCGGCATGCCGGTGGTCGAGGGCGGCACCGGCATGATCACCGAGGCCCTGGCCGCCAAGGCCCGCCACGAGGGGGTGGAGATCGTGACCGGGCGCCGGGTCGACCGGGTCGTGGTCGAGCGCGGCCGGGTGGTGGGGGTGGAGGCAGGCGGCGAGGCGCTCAGCGCCCGCCGGGCGGTGATCGGCGCCCTGGAGGTCGGCGCCCTGGTCCGCCTGGCCGGGCCGGAGTCGTTCCCGCCCCGGGCCCTGGCCCAGATCCGCTACTTCCGGCCCGGCCTGGGCACCTTCAAGGTCGACTGGGCCCTCGACGGCCAGGTCCCGTGGGCGGCCGAGGAGTGCCGGCGGGCCGCCGTCGTCCACGTCGGCGACACCCCCACCGAGATGAGCCGTTCCGCCTGGGAGGCCTCGCACGGCCTGCTGCCGGCCAGGCCGACCCTGATCCTGGGCCAGCAGTCGCTGGCCGACCCCTCGCGGGCCCCGGCCGGCAAGCACACCCTCTGGGGCTACGCCCACGTCCCGGCCAGCCCGACCGGGGACGCGGGCCGGCCGCGGGCCAAGGCCGGCTGGGACCGGTCGACCGAGTCGTTCCTGGAGCGGATGGAGGCCGGCATCGAGGCCCACGCGCCCGGCTTCCGCGACCGGGTCCTGGCCCGCAGGGCCTGGACCCCGCCCGACCTGGAGGCGGCCGACGCCAGCCTGGCCGGCGGCGACATCCAGGCCGGCTCGTTCGCGATCGACCAGCAGCTCATGTTCCGGCCCGGCCCCTCCTGGTGGCGCTGGGGCACGCCCGTCAAGGGCCTGTACCTGGCCGGGGCCAGCGCGCCCCCCGGGGCCGGCGTCCACGGCGCCTGCGGCGACCTGGCCGCCCGCCAGGCCCTGGCCGACCACGACCGCTCCCGCCTGCTGGCCCTCACCGCGGTCGGCGCCGGCGCCCTCACCGCCGGCGCGTTCGCCACCGCCCGCACCCGCCGCCGCTGAGCCACCGGGGTCGCCGCGGGCTGTGGACGACCGGGAGCCCCCGATCCCCCGGGTCGGCTACCCTCCCGGATCGGGGGCCCACGGACCCTGCGGCGCCCGGGAGCTGGCCCGGACTCGATCGGGCGCCGCCCCCACCGGCTCGGTCAGGCGCTGCCGACCCGCTCGGCGCCGTCGTCGCCGAAGCTGACGGTGACGGTGAGCTCGTCGGTGCCCCGGACCACGCGCAGGGTCAGGGTCTGGCCCTCGCCGACCTGGTCGAGGGCCTCGTAGAGCTCGTCGGCGTCGGTGACCGGCCGGCCGCCGGCCTCGACCACCAGGTCGCCGGTGCGCAGGCCGGCCCGGTCGGCCGGTCCGCCGTCCTCGACCACCCGCACCAGCAGGCCGTCGCGCTCGGGCAGGCCGACCGCGCGGCGCAGCTGCCTGGCCACCCGGGCCGGGGCGATGCCGACGCCGAGCCGGGGACGGACCGTGGCCTCGCCCCGGCCGAGGGCGTCCAGGCGCCGGCGCAGCTCGGCGTCGGCCGGCAGAGCCAGGTAGAAGCCGTCGCCCAGCCGGTTGGTGTCGATGCCGAGCAGCCGCCCGGCGCGGTCGACCACCGGGCCGCCCGAGGCGCCCCGGGGCAGGGGAGCGGTGTGCTCGATGCTCCCGGCGATCCGCCGGCCCCGCGGCCCGCGGAAGGCCCGGCCGACCGCCGAGACCAGCCCGAAGGTGGCCCGCAGCTGCCCGCCCGGGTTGGCCAGGGCAAACACCGCCGAGCCGACCCGGGCCTCGGCGTCCTCGGCCCAGGCGATGGCCGGCGCCCCGCCGGTGTCGACCGCGATCACGGCCAGGTCGGCGTCGACGTCGACCCCTGCCACCCGCCCCACGGCGCTGCGGTCGCCGTCGAACACCACGGTCGTCTCCTCACCGCGGATGTTGTGGGCGTTGGTGGCCACCATCCCGTCGGCCAGCACGATCCCGGACCCGCGGCCCCGTCCCCGGCCGATGCCGACCACCGACGGCCCGGCCCGCTCGGCCACCTCGCGGACGGCCTGCTCCAACTCGTCGAGCACGCTCATGCGGCGCTCCTTCCACTCCGAGTAACTTGTAGATTGCAAGTTACTAGTGACCAGGGAGCGACGCAACCATGCCCGGGCCGTACGATGGCGCCATGACCAGACCTGCCGGCTCGCCGCTGGACGAGGCCACCGCCAGGGTGGGGGACCGCTGGACCCTGCTGCTGGTGCAGGCCCTCCTGGACGGCCCCCGCCGCTTCAACGAGCTCCTGGAGGCCCTCCCCGGCATCGCCCCCAACGTCCTGTCCCAGCGCCTCAAGCACCTGGAGCGCGAGACCGTGGTGGTCAGCCAGCCCTACTCGCGCCGCCCGCCCCGCTTCGCCTACGAGCTGACCGCGTCGGGCCGCGAGCTCGCCGGCGCCCTGCGCCTCCTCGCCCAGTGGGGCGCCGACCGCTCCGGCTCCCCCGACGCCGAGGGCCTGCGTCACCTCGCCTGCGGCACCCCCCTTGAGGCCCGCTGGTACTGCCCGACCTGCGCCCACCCCGTCGACGACGACGACACCGGCGACCTCCGGTTCATGTAGCCCTGGCGGCCCCCCCGGGGACCGCCGCGTTGACGGGCGGCGGACGCGCCACGACACTGGCCGCCATGAAGCTGGGACTCGCCCTGCCCCACTACGACGTCTCGTTTCCCGACCGGCAGCCGGCCACCTTCGACCGGGTGGCCCGCTACGCCGAGCTGGCCGAGACGCTCGGCTACGCCCAGCTGTGGGTCTCGGACCACTTCTGGCTGGACATGACCCGCTACGGCGGCGCGCCGGCGCGTGCCGGCACCCCCGAGTGCTGGACCATGCTGTCGGGCCTGGCCGTGCGGACCAGCCGGGTCCGGCTGGGCACGCTGGTCTTGGCGGTCGGGTTCCGGCCGCCGGCCCTGCTGGCCAAGATGGTGGCCACCCTGGACCAGCTGAGCGGGGGACGGCTGGACCTCGGCCTCGGGGCCGGCTGGAACGAGGCCGAGTTCACCGAGAACGGGCTGCCGTTCCCCCGGCCCGGGGAGCGGCTGGGCATGCTCGAGGAGGGCCTCGGCGTGCTGCGGGCCCTGCTCACCGATACCGGGACCCCGGGGTCGTTCAGCGGTCGCTGGTACCAGGTCGAGCAGGCCCCGGTCATCCCCGGCCCGGTCCAGCGGCCCCGGCCGCCGCTGTGGGTCGGGGGCAGGGGCGACCGCCTGCTCGGGGTCGTCGCCCGGGCGGCCGACGGCTGGAACGTGGTCTGGTCGGTGACACCCGAGGACTACACCGAGCGCCTCGGGGTGCTGGAGGCGGCCTGCAGGCGGGCCGGCCGGTCCCCGGGGGAGGTCCGGCGCTCGCTGGGGCTGTCCACCCTGATCGGCCGCGACGCCGACGACCTGGTCGAGCGCTGGCGCCGGCTCCAGGCCTGGACGCCGAGCGGGGCCCTGGACGGGGTCGAGCTGCGCGACTGGGCCGCCTCCCGGCTGGTCGGCACCCCCGAGGAGGTGCTGGCCCAGCTCAGGGGCTGGGAGGGGCTGGGGGTCGAGCAGGTGATCTGCACCTTCTCCGGCCTGCCGTTCGCGTTGTTCGAGGACGAGCAGCTGGAGCTGGCCGCGGAGCTGGTCCTGCCCCGCCTGTAGGGCCCGAGGCTTCAGGCGCGTGAGGCGGGAGGATCGGACGGGGCCTCCCTAGGGCGGATCCCCGACCGCCAAACCCGTCCCCCGTCCCGCCTCACGGCCTCACCCTCATTCCCCGGCCCCGGCGACCAGAAACCTGGTCAGAACCGGGTCGCCGTGAACCGGAAGGCGTGGCGCGCCGGCCGGGGGGTGTCCAGGTCGGCGGGATGGGCGGCCTCGAACTCGGCCCGCATCTGGGCGGCGGCGGCCCGCCAGACCTCGTTGGGCAGGTGCCAGTGGTAGGAGAAGACGCGCTCGTCGATGCGGCGCAGCGCCTCGGCGTAGGTCTCCTGGTCCTCCCAGACGACCGGCTCCAGCTCCTCGACCCGGCCGCCCTCCTCCCGCAGGCGCTCCAGCACCTGCCGGTGGGAGGCGCCGACCACCGGTAGCGCTCCGGCATCGGCAGGGACAGGTCGACGCCGACGACCCGCCGGCCGCGGCGGTACAGGGGCAGGGCGATCCGTCCCGTCCCGACCCCCACCTCCAGCAGGCGTCCCAGCCGGCCGGAGGCCTCCTCCACCCGGTCGGCGACCAGCTCCTCGACCGCGGGAGCGAGCCCGCGGCTTTCGTCGTAGTAGCCGGCGGCGCGGTCGAAGGCGACGCTCACACGACGGCGCTGGCCACCACCCGGGCGGCGGCGGCGGTGTCGGGGGGCAGGGGCCGGCGGGCGACCAGGCGCTCGATCCGGCCCAGGCGGCGGGTGACGGCCAGGCGGCGCTCCCACAGGTCGACGACCACGCCGTCGGGCGTCGCCCGGATGTCGACCCAGGTGACCGGGTAGGTGGGCACGAACACCGGGGGCAGCCTCAGCCAGGCCCGCACCGGCACCAGGCCCCTGACCCAGCAGCCGGCGTCGGCCGCCACCCGGTCCCCGGGCAGGTGGATGATCCCCGGCTCGTGGGTGTGGCCGGTGACCAGGACACTCGCCGTCGGGTCGCGCCGGGCCAGCAGCTCGGGCAGGTCGCCCTTGCGGGCCTGGGCCTGGTCGGCGGCCTCGTCGGGGGTGGGCAGGCCGTAGGCGGTCGCGGCCCGGCGGAAGCTGCGGCCCAGGAAGGTGGACAGCAGCCCCAGCAGGGCCAGGTTGGTGAGCACGAACGTCGACATCCAGCGCACCGCCCGGGTGCCGAGCTCGGCGATCCGGCCCGGGTCGCCGACCAGCAGCCCGACGACCAGGTTGAGGGCGATCGTCAGCAGCACCAGCGGCAGGGCGAAGTCGCGCAGGGCCCGGCCCATGAACTTGTAGAAGAAGTTCGAGACCAGCCACCAGGGGACCAGCAGCCCGGGACGGACGTTGTCGACCTCGTCCAGGGCGAGCTGGGGGTAGCGTCCGCTGGCCGCCTCCAGGCGGTTCACGAACTCGCCGACCACGTGGTCGCCGATGGGCACGTCCAGCGGGTCGAAGGGGTCGGTGCGCCGGTTCCAGCGGTCGAGGGCGTCGCCGTGCTCGGCCACGACCATGACCTCCCCGCCGCCGTCGGCGCGCTCGACCCGGACCCGGGCGTGGAGGGCGAAGTCGGTCACGCCGAACCGGTCGCCGACCAGCTTGCGGGCGGTCCCGTCCCAGGCCAGGGTCGAGTCGTGGTTGCCGACCAGGTACAGCACGGTCGCCCGGGGCCTGGCCGCCAGGCGGCGCAGGGCGTCGCCGATCGGCGACGCCGCCGGGCCGTCCAGGACCCTGGCCACCCGCTCCTCGGGGGAGCCCTCGACCTGGAGCAGGTCGAGGATGTCGCCGCCGAGGGCGAGCAGCACCTGGCCGGGATGGCCGTGGAGGTCGCCGAGCAGCTCGCATAGCTCGGCCGTGGCCGCGAAGTCGTCGCTCGGCCCGGTGTCGGTCAGGTGCAGGTCCGAGACGTACACGAAGCGGCCGCCGGGCTCGAGGCGGAACTCCAGGTCGAGCGGGCACGGGTCGGGGACGACGGGCGGGCTCATCGGCCCCAAGTCTACGACCAGCGGTAGGCTGGGCGGGCCATGGACCCCAAGGAGGCCTGCCTGCAGGTGCTGGGCGAGGCCGGCGACGAGACCCTCCACTGGACGGTGGTGCTCGACCGGGCGCTCACCCAGCGCCTGATCGACCCGTTCACCACCCCCGACGTCCGCGGGGTGGTGGTCAAGAGCCTCGCGGCCCTCGCCAAGGAGGGCCGCGTGGTCAAGCAGGGCACCGGCCTGTACCGGGCCCGGTCGGACGCCGGCTAGCTCGGCGGCGTCCGGACCGCGTCGCTGCCGGCGCCGTTGGTGTGCAGCTGGGTCACCTCGGCCGGGGAGGCGACCGGGTCGGGGTCGCGGGCCGGCTCGGAGGCCCGCTCCCAGCCGCCGGTCCTGTCCGCCCTGGACCCGGTGACACGGCTGACCGCGACCCCGAGCGCGGTCAGGCCGGCGGCCCCGACCAGCAGCCGGCGGTTGCGGCGGCGGGCGGCCTCGCGGCGGCGCTGCCTGGCCCGCTCGGGCATCAGCTTGTCGGCGGCGTCGCTGGCCTGCTTGCCGAGCTCGGCGCCCAGCTCGGCGCCCTTGCGCCCGGCCTCGGCGTACGCCCGGGCGAGCGCCTCCTTGACCGCGTCCAGGGCGGCCATCAGGTCGTCGGACCGGTCGGCGGCCTGCTCGGTGACGGCCGCCTTGGCCTTGGTTGCCTTGGACTTCCGGAATGGCATACGGCCCTCCCTCGGGCTCGTTGGCTCGTTCGGCACGGTCCGGGTCTGCCTACCCGCCCCTGATCCCCCTACACCTCCGCCGGGATCGATGACGGGGTGAGCTCGACCAGGGTGCACTCCTTGCGCCAGCGGTCCACCGCCTGCTCGCCGTCGCGCAGGTTGAGGCGGCGGGGGAGCAGCACCGGCGCCACCCGGGCGAACAGCGGGTCGTTCGGCGGGACCACCCGGGCCGACGCCTCCACCTCGGCGACCAGCGACTGCTGCTCCTTGGAGCGGGCGATCAGCACCGCCCGGTCGGCCTCGGCCAGCCCGGGGACATGCTGCTCGGACCCGCCGACGAGGACGTAGACGCGGCCGTCGAGGGTGCCGTACCAGACGGGCACGGCCCGGCCGCCGGTCCCGCCCTCGCCGGGGACCTCGACCCAGACCACCGTGCTCTTCTTGAGCGCCTCGTCGAGCACGTCGGTCTCGGACCCGCTCGACCAGGGCGGGTCCTCGTCGAGCACGGCCACCGGGACGCGGCCGACCTCGTCCCCGCCGACCAGCAGGACCAGCTCGTGGTCGTCGTCGGAGTCCACCACCACCCCGTGGACCTCGTCGGTGAAGGTGTCGATCTTGCTGGAGCCGCGCAGGGTCAGGGCGCGCTCGGGGCTGCGCCAGACCACGTCCCCGTTGGGCGCGAGCATGGCCATGGCCTCGCGGTACCAGCCGCCGGCGCCGGTGTAGGAGCGGCGGACCACGAACGGGGCGAGCCGTCCCTTGCCGGCCCGGCCCACGAACACGGCCATCGCGTCCTCGGGCTGGACCAGCCCCTCGGAGACGAGCCTGGCGTCGGCGACGTAGACGTTGGTGAGGCGGACGTCCATCCGGTTCCTTTCCCATCCCGCGAGGCGGCTGCGGCGGCAACGATCATAGAAGATGTGGCCATGCGACCGGAGGGATCCGACCCCGTCGTCTGCCGGGTGGTCGGGGCCGAGCACCCGCAGGTGCGGGAGTTCCTGGCCAGGGAGTGGGCGGTGGCCGACCGTCGGCTGTTCGGCCCGGACCTGGACTGGACCAGCCGCCCGGTGGTGGTCGAGGCCAGGGCCGGGCACGAGCTGACCGGGGTCGCCCTCGGCGAGGTCGTGGCCGGCATGGCCCGGCTGCACGACCTGCTGGTGGCCGAGGGCCGCCAGGGCCGGGGGCTGGGCGGCCGCCTGGTGGAGCTGTTCTGCGAACGCGCGGCCGAGCTGGGCGCGGCCCGCTGCTTCCTGCGCTGCCCCGACACCGACCGCCACCGCCGCTTCTACGAGCGCCTCGGGTTCGTGACCGTGGCGCGACTGCCCCGCTACTACCACGGCCACGACTTCGTCGAGTACCTGCGCGAGCCGTTGGCCCGGGAAGGTCAGCCGGAGGCCAGGTAGGCCGAGGCCTGGAGGGTGAACAGGTCGGCGTAGCGGCCGCCGAGGGCCATCAGCTCGTCGTGGCTGCCCGACTCCACCACCCGGCCGCCGCCCAGGACGTAGATGCGGTCGGCCGAGCGGACGCTGGAGAACCGGTGCGAGATCAGCAGCACCGACCGGCCCCGGCACAGGGTCCGGATGCTCTCGAACAGCTCGTGCTCGGCCCTGGCGTCCAGGGCCGCGGTCGGCTCGTCGAGGATGATGAACGGGGCGTCGCGGAAGAACGCCCTGGCCAGGGCGACCCGCTGCCACTGGCCGACCGACAGCTCCTTGCCGCCCTCGAACTCGGGCCCGAGCACGGTCTCGTAGCCGTCGGGCAGCTTGGCCAGGAAGTCGTCGGCACCGGTGTGCAGGGCCGCCCCCCTGATCGCCTCGGCGTCGTCAATGCGCTGGTGGCGGCCCATGCCGATGTTCTCGGAGGCCGGCAGGCTGTAGTGGAGGAAGTCCTGGAAGATGACGGCGACCGAGCGGCGCAGCCCGTCGGGGTCGGCGGCGGCGGTGTCGACCTCGTCCCAGAGCACGCGCCCGCCGTGGGGCAGGTAGAGCCGGCACAGCAGCTTGGCCAGGGTGGTCTTGCCCGAGCCGTTCTCGCCGACCAGGGCGACGATCTCGCCGGCCCCGATCTCCATGGACACGTTCGTCAGGGCCGGGGTGCTGGCGCTCGGGTAGGTGAAGCTGACGTCCTCGACCTGGAGCCGCCGGAACCCCTGGGGGGCCGGATGGCGGGACCGGCGCGCCTCGAGCCCCGGGGCCATGGCCACGAACGAGGTGAAGTCCTCGATGAACAGCGACGACTCGTAGAGCATGCCGGCGCCGAACACCGCGTTCATCAGCCGCTCGCCGAGGACGAACACGGCCCCGGCGGCGGTCCCGGCGTCGGCCAGGCCGATGCGGCCGTCGAGGGCCAGCACCAGCAGGCCGGCCACGATCCCGGCGAGCACGACCGTGGTGGCCAGGTTGCCGAGCAGCGACACCCGCAGGCGCCGCCTGGCCACCTTGCGCAGCTCCACCATGTGCTCGTCGTAGAGCCGGTCGAAGCGCTCGCGCAGGAAGCTCCCGAGGCCGAAGGCGCGCAGCTCCTTGGCGGCGTCCTTGCCCGACAGCAGCATGTAGAGGTAGTTGCGGCGGCGCTCGGCCTGGGTCATGCGGTGGCGGAACCCGAACATCAGGTCGCCGCCCCTGGCCACGGCGAGCAGCAGGGGCACGGCCGCGGACAGGACCAGCGGCACCAGCCAGGGCTGGATCGCGAGCAGGGCCAGGGTGATCCCGCCGATGCCGATCAGGGCGCCGGCCAGGCCGGTCAGCCCCTCGACGACCTGCCAGGGCCGGAACTGGCCGCCGCCGGCCGCCCGGACCAGCCGGTCGTGGAAGGCCGGGGTGTCATAGGCCTCCAGCTCGACCGCGCAGGCCACATCGATGATCTGGGACTGGGCGTGCCGGGAGGCCAGCTCGGCCAGGATCTCGCGGTGCTCCCGGCCCAGGGCGGACAGGAAGCCGAGCCCGGCCATGACCAGCGTGAGCAGCAGCAGCGTGGGCAGGACGCTCGCGGCCCCGGCGCCGCTGCGGCCGGCGGCGATGACCCCGTCGAGCACGCCCTTGCCGAGCAGCAGGACCACGGCCAGGCCGGCCCCGCTGACCGCCTTGAGGGCCAGGACGACCAGCAGCTCGTGCCGTCCGGCGGCCCAGACCAGCTGGATCGCCTCCCGGCACAGCCGGGGCAGCCGGCGCAGCGACCGCTCGACCTTTGGCGACTCGTAGATGTCGGACCAGGTGACCCCGCCGTCGGTGACCTCGCCGGTGGTGGCGGTGGCCGGGCCGCCGGCCTCCTCGCTCATGGTCGGATTGTCGCCCGCCAGTGGTCCCCTGGCCAGCCACTTTCGGTCCGGACCCCGGGCCCGCCGGTTCGGCTACGGGCCGGCCGGGCCCACCGGGTGCTGCTTGATGCCGGCCAGGCGCCCGCTCGGGCTCCATGGGGTGGCCCGGCCGACCGGGTGGTGGTGGTCGCCCACCAGCCGCTGGATGCGGGCCGCCACCATCAGGTCGTCGGCGGTCAGGGCCGAGCCGACCCGCGGGACGAGCTCCAGGGTGACCTGGCCGCCGCGGATGGCGATGTCGGGCTGGTGGCCGGCGGCGGCGGTGGCGTCGGCCACCCGGCCGACGAACAGCGTCGCCGAGGCGAAGCCGTCGAACTGGTAGGTCCTCCGGATGCTGTCGCCGTGGCGCTGCCACCCCGGAAGTTCCCGCATGGTGCGCGTGAGCGCCTCCTCGTCTGTGGTTGCCATGGTGCCTCCCTGCATGGCCGACCGGGACGGGAGCCGTCCCGGTCCACTACCGACGATTGTATCGCTCTCCGATAGAACCTGCCACCACTAGGTCTCGGCGTCCAGGCCGGCCCACAGGGTGTGCATCCGGTTGGCCAGGCGGGCCAGTTCCTCCAGGTGGGAGGCGGTCAGGGTCTCCAGGCGCTCGCGGCCGCGGGCGGTGAGGGCGATCCGGACCGTGCGGGCGTCCTCGCTGTCCGGCTGGCGGGCGACCAGGCCGGCGGTGACCGCGCGGTCGATGAGCTCGACCGCGCTGTGGTGGCGCACGAGCAGGTAGCCGGCGATCTCCCCGATGGTGGGGCCGCGCGGGTCGGGATGGCCGCGGACCGCCAGCAGCAGCTGGTGCTGGGCCGGGGTGATCCCGGCCGCCTCGGCCTGCTGCCCGCTCCAGTAGAGGAACCGGCGCAAGCCGGTCCGGAAGGCGAGCAGGCGCTCGTAGTCCCGCTGCTCCAGTCCTGGCATGGCAGAACGATAGTCGAGCGGCATCCGCCAGGGCGACTGTCTCGTGCTCCATGGCGGCCATGATGCGGGCGGCGATGTGGACCGCGATGCCGCCGACGTCGTCGTCGCGGACGTCGAGCTCCCCGGTGTGGATCCCGGCCCGGATCTCGATGCCCACACCGCTCCTGTGGAATCGCCGGCGTGCCGGAGCGATACTCATGCTTGGTCACCTGGTTCCGCCGTCGGGGGGCGCCCACATGTCCACTGGTCCTGCGCCGACACCGCAGCTCGTCGTGGTCGACGGCCGGATGCGGGGCGCCGGCTTCGAGATCCCCGACGGGCGCTCGGAGATCGGGCGGCAGGCCGGGGTGGCCATCCTGCTCGACGACCAGGACGTGAGCCGGCGCCACGCCGTCCTGGACCGCAGCGGCGGCCGGGTCGTGCTGGCCGACCTGGGCTCGACCAACGGCACCTGGGTCAACCAGCGGCGGCTGCACCCCGGCGACGGGCCCGACGGGGTCGAGCTGCGCGACGGGGACGAGGTGCGGTTCGGGTCGGTGACGATGCGGGTCTCCATGGGCCCCGCGACCCCCGAGACCGCGGTGCGCCAGTACGCCTTCGGCGACGTCCACGGGCCCGTCCAGACCGGCGACGGCCAGCAGTACACGGCGGGGCGGGACCAGTACGTGGCCGGGCGCGACCTGTACCACGACAACAGCGTGCGGGTCGAGGACGACTACGACCCGTGGGACGAGCTGTTCCGCGGACGGGGGATCGGGCGGGTGCTGATGGCCGTCGGCGGAGTCGTCGCCCTGGTCGGGTTCGGGCTGGTGCTGTGGTTCATGTTCTCCGCCTTCGGCTCCAGCATCGACGACTTCGGCGGCCCGGGCGAGCTCAGCGACCCGTTCCAGAAGGAGCTCCTGCCCGGCGTGCCGCTGCTCGCCGCCGGGTTCGGGCTGTTCCTGGCCGGCGGCGTGCTGGCCGGGATCGGCGGCGGCATGTCCAAGGCGGCCCGCAAGCGCGAGGAGGAGCTGCGCCGGGAGCGGGGACGCCGGCAACCGAGGGGGCCCGATGGCTGACGAGCGCTACCGCTTCGGCAACGTGCAGGGCCCGGTGCAGACCGGCGACGGGGTCCAGTACGCGGCCGGTCGCGACCAGTACGTCGCCGGCCGGGACCAGTTCGTGGTCCACGGCGAGGCCGGCCAGGTCCTGGCCGAGCTGGCCGGCCTGCGCGAGGCCCTGGCCGGGCTCCGGCTGACCGAGGCCGAGCGGGCCGGCGCCGAGCGCGACCTGGAGGCGATGGAGGAGGCCGTCCGCCGCCCCGAGCCCGACACCGGGGCGGCCGGTCGGCACCTCCAGTCGTTCACCGCCGGCCTCAAGGACGCCGGCGCCCTGGCCGCGGCCGGGGTCACGGTGGTCGAGTCCATCGCCAGGATCGCCCACTGGCTCGGCCCCGTGGCCGCTGGGGTCCTCGCGTTGCTGTAGGTGCTTGACACTCTCGAACATATGTTCGAATATAGGCCTATGGTGGCCACAGAAAGTGGTCCTACCGCCACTGTGAGGAGTTCCCTCGCCTCCCCTCGGGTGGAACTGGGAGGACCCGGAGCGACCCTGGCCGACGAGCGGCTGCTGCCGGTGGTCCCGGCCCTCCAGTCGCTGCTCCCCGGCCGGGGTCTGCGCCGGGGGGCCACCGTGACCGTCAGCCGCTCCGCCGCCCTGGCCCTTGCCCTGGTGGCCGGGGCCTCGGCGGCCGGCTCCTGGGTGGCCGCGGTCGGCCTGCCCGACCTGGGGATCGTGGCCGCCGCCGAGGCCGGCGTCGCCCTGGAGCGCCTGGCCCTGGTCCCGGCCCCCGGGACCGGGGCATGGCCGACCGTGGTGGCCGCCCTCCTGGACGCGGTCGACGTGGTGCTGGTGCGCTCCCCGGCCCGGCTCCCGGCCGCCCAGGCCCGCCGCCTCGCGGCCAGGGCCCGCGAGCGCGGAGCGGTCCTGGTCCCCCTCGGCGTCTGGCCCGAGCCGGCCGACCTGCGCCTGGCCGTCACCTCCAGCGCCTGGAGCGGCCTCGGCCAGGGCCACGGCAGCCTCCAGGCCCGCCAGGTCGAGGTCCTCGTCGCCGGCCGCGGCGCCGCCACCCGCGAACGCCGAGCCCTCCTCTGGCTCCCGTCCGCCGACGGGACCATCGTTCCGGCGGGGGCTCCAGCAGGGACCGGAGATCCACGGGTTGGGCCGGAGGGCCCAGCCGGTCTGGCCCTCGCCGGGGAAGGGGATGCCCCGGCGGGGGAGGGCCGGCCGCCGGGACCGCCGGAGCTGCCGCTGGCCGATGCCGGGTGAGGTGACCGGCGGTGGCCCGCATGCTGGTGGTCTGGTGCCCGGACTGGCCGGTGGTGGCCGCCGGGGCGCCGCCGGACAGCCCGACGGCCGTCGTCCACGCCAACCGCGTCGTCGCCTGCTCGGCGGCGGCCCGGGCCGAGGGCGTCCGGCCCGGCCTGCGCCGGCGCGAGGCCCAGGGGCGCTGCCCGGAGCTGGAGCTGCTCGCCCACGACCCGGCCCGGGACGCCCGCGCCTTCGAGCCGGTGCTGGTGGCGGTCGAGCGGGTCACCCCCTGGGTCGAGGTCCTCCGGCCGGGCGAGTGCGCCTTTCCGGCCCGGGGCGCCGCCCGCTACCACGGCGGCGAGCCGGCCCTGGCCGTCACGGTCACCGCCGCCGTCCACGCCACCGTCGAGGGTCGAGGCGGCTGCCGGGTCGGGATCGCCGACGGCACCTTCGCCGCCGGCCTGGCCGCCCGCCACCAGGCCATCGTGCCCCCTGGCGGCAGCCGCGCCTTCCTGGCCCCCCTCCCGGTGGCCGCCCTCGGCCGCCCCGACCTCGCCGACCTGCTGGTCCGCCTCGGCCTGCGCACCCTCGGCGACCTGGCCGTCCTGCCAAGGGCCGCCCTGGCCGCCCGCTTCGGCCCCGAGGGCGCCCGCGCCGCCCGCCTGGCCGGCGGCCTCGACGAGCACCCCAAGGGAGCCCGCCGCCCCCCACCCGACCTCCGCGTGACGGCCGAGCTCGACCCCCCGGCCGACCGGGTCGACGTCGCCGCCTTCACCGCCAAGACCCTGGCCGACGAGCTGGTCGCCCGGCTCGACCGGCTCGGCCTGGCCTGCACCCGCCTTCGCGTCGAAGCCGAGACCGACCAGGGCGAGACCCTCTCCCGGGTCTGGCGCCACGACCCCACCACCCCCCCTACCCGCCCCTCCAGCCCCGACCCCGTCCCCCGTGCGGCCTTCGGCGGATCGCCCAGCCTGGGTCCCGCGGGTCCTTCGGGGCGGATGGCCGCGATCATGACCGAGCGGGTCCGGTGGCAGCTCGACGGCTGGCTGACCGGGCGGACCGGCCGCCTCCCCGGAGCGCTCACCCGCCTGGCGCTGTCGCCCGACGAGGTCGTCCCCGACCGGGGCCGCCAGCTCGGCTTCTGGGGCGAGGAGACCGAGGCCGAACAGCGCGCGGCCCGCGCCCTCGCCCGCATCCAGGGCCTCCTCGGCCCCGAAGCGGTCCACACCGCCCGCCTCCGCGGCGGCCGCGACCCCGCCGACCGGGTGACCCTCACCCCGTCGGATCCCCCGTCCTCGGGTTCCCCGGCCTCCGGCCCGTCGGCCTCGACCTCCCCGGCCCCGGACCCGGCGGGCTCCCTCTCGCCCGGCGTCCCGGGTCACGGCCCGCCCGGCGCCTCCGGGGTCGGCTCGGGGGACCTCCGCGGTGCCGTGCCCTGGCCTGGGCAGGTGCCGGCCCCGGCCCCGGCGATCGTCTACGCCGAGCCGCTCCCGGTGGAGGTGGTGGACGCCACCGGCGCCACCGTCGCCGTCGACGGTCGCGGCCTGCTCGGCTCGCTTCCGAGCCGGCTCCGGCTCCAGGGCCGTGCCTGGTCGCCCATCACCGCCTGGGCCGGTCCCTGGCTGGTCGACGAACGCTGGTGGGACCCGGCCACCCACCGCCGCCTGGTCCGCCTCCAGGCGACCACCGACCAGGGCGGCGCCTACCTGCTCCGGCTGACCGGCGGCCGCTGGTGGGTCGAAGCGATCTACGACTGAGCCGGACCAGGGCCTGTGGACATTCGTTTGCGGCCGGTTCCCCCCGACCGTAGAACTGCTCCATACCACCAGCGCACGACCAGGAGGAGCGACATGACCACCACCGGCATCCGGGTCACCCCCGAGCAGCTCCAGCAGATCTCCGCCCAGCTCGACGCCGGCGCATCCACCATCGAGGGCACCCTGCGCCAGCTCGCCGGCAACGTCGCCCCCCTCGGGTCCGACTGGGCCGGCGTCGCCCAGTCCCGCTTCCTCGAGCTCTGGGCGGAATGGCAACGCAGCGGCGCGACCCTGCACCAGGCCCTGACCGGCATCGCCCGCCTCACCGCCCGCGCCGGTGCCAGCTACGAGTCGGCCGAGCACGGCATCGCCGCCAGCTTCGGTCGCACCTGACGGCCGCATGATCCGCTATGGTCTGCGATCCTGGTCGGCCTTGCCGCTGCGACAGCTCGAGGATGGAGAGGATCGTCATGGCCGAGGCAACGCTGCAGGCACGGCTGCACGACGACAGCACCATCGCCGTGGAGGTCCATGGTCGGGGCCCGGTGGTGTTGCTGCCGGTCAACCCCCGGCCGGTCGAGGGGCCGCAGGCCGAGGAGATGCGACGGTGGGGGGGCGACCCGGCCCTTGGCCGCACCCTGATCGATGGGCTCAGCGACGTGTTCCGGGTGGTCGCCTTCGACTACGAAGGCCACCTCCTGCAGGTGCCCAAGCCCGACACCCTGACGCCGGCGAATGTCGTCGGCGACCTGCTGGCCGTTGCCGATGCCGCCGGTGCCGACCGGTTCGCCTACTACGGCTACTCCTGGCTGGCGGCTGCCGGGCTGCAGCTCGGGATCCGCAGCGACCGGGTGGCGGCGCTGGCGATGGGCGGGTTCCCGCCACTGGACGGGCCCTATGGGCCGATGCTCCAGGTCACCGTGGCGACCCACGAGATGGCCGTGGCCAACTCGGCCTCGCCGCCCCCCAGCGCGGCGACGGCCTCGCCGGCGTCCGAGGAGCCATCGGATGAACCGGCGGGTGAGCCGGACTGGTCGCAGGTGGAGATGTCGCTGACCGAGGCCCAGACGCGCCAGTTCGTCACGCTGTACCAGGCGCTGCAGGGCTTCGACGACCGTGCCGCCCAGGCCCGGCTCAGCTGTCCTCGGCTGTGCGTTGTCGGCTCGGCCGACGAGATCACCTACGACGAGCGCTGGGGTGGGGTGCAGGTGAGCCTGGCCGGCCCGGTCATCGGCCGGCGCGCCGAACTGGAAGCGCTTGGCTGGGAGGTGCGGGTGCTGGAGGGGCTGGACCACATGCAGGCCATGCGGGCCGCCCAGGTCCTGCCGATCCTGCGCCCCTGGCTCATCGGCAGCCTGGGCAACAGCGTCGAGGGTGACGGTCCGGCGTCCTGATGGCTCCGCCCACGAGCAGGTCGCCGCGTGGCCTCTGGGCGGCTCGGGTGGGAGTGTGGGGCGGGTTGCGACGCTGGGGTGTCTGACGGCGTCTGCGCGGGAAATTGTCGAATGAACATTACAGAGAGCATTACGCAGGATCGGGTTCTGCGCGGCGCTCGGGAATTCAGCGACGAACTTGCTCTGCCCGAACATGTGTTCGATCATCGGGCGCATGGGATGGCAGAATCCTCCACTTCCCTGGTCGGAACTGGAACGCCGGCTCGCCGGCCGGCCGCCTCCCGCCAACCGGCCTCCCGGGGCGGACGGAGGAGACGCCCCGGCCTGGTCGTCGAGGCGCCAGCCCTACCGGCCGTCTGCCGAGCGGGGGGCGGGTGGACGGGGGAGGGTGGTGGTCCCGTATGCCGAGCTGCACTGCCACTCGAACGCGAGCTTCCTGGACGGCGGGTCGCACCCCGAGGAGCTGGCGGAGGAGGCGGCCCGCCTCCGCCTGGAGGCACTGGCCATCACCGACCACGACGGCATGTACGGCATCGTCCGCTTCGCCGAGGCGGCAAGGGGGTTGGGCCTGCCCACCATCTTCGGCGCCGAGCTGACCCTGCCCGGGGCCTCGGCGGCTCGGCGGGGGCGGCCGCAACCTGACAAGGGGGTGGGGAGGGCCGGGGAACCGCGGCGGACGGGGACGCCCGACCCGGCAGGGGAGCATCTGGTGGTGCTGGCGCGGGGGGCGGAGGGGTACGGGCGGTTGTGCCGGGCGATCTCGGAGGCGCAGATGGCCGGGGCCAAGGGGGCGCCGCGGGGGGACCTGGGGCGGCTGGCCGGGCTGCACGGCGGGCACTGGGTGGTCCTGACCGGGTGCAGGAAGGGGGCGGTGCCGAGGGCGCTGGTCGACCGGGGGCCGGCGGCGGCCGAGGTCGAGCTGGACCGGCTGGTCCGGGCGTTCGGGCGGGGCAACGTCTATGTGGAGATCTGGGACCATGGCGACCCGCTCGACTCGGCCCGCAACGACGCCCTGGTCCGGCTGGCCGACCGGGCCAGGGTCGAGGTGGTGGCGACCAACAACGTCCACTACGCGACCCCGGGCCGGCGGCGGCTGGCCACCGCCCTGGCCGCGGTCCGGGCCCGCAGCTCCCTGGCCGACCTGGACGGCTGGCTGCCCGCCGGGGCCGGGGCCCATCTCAGGTCCGGCTTCGAGCAGGCGGCCCGCCTGGCCCGCTACCCGGGCACGGTCGAGCTGGCCGTCGAGCTCGGCCGGGCCCTGGCCTTCGACCTGGAGCTGGTCGCGCCCCGCCTGCCCGACTTCCCGGTCCCGCCCGGTCACACCGAGATGACCTGGCTGCGCGAGCTGGCCAGCCGGGGCGCGACCCGCCGCTACGGCCCCCGGGACGCCGAGCGGACCCCCGGGGCCTGGCGCCAGATCGACCACGAGCTGGCCATGATCGAGCAGCTCGGCTTCCCCGGCTACTTCCTGATCGTCTGGGACATCGTGCAGTTCTGCGAGCGGGCCGACATCTACTGCCAGGGCCGGGGGTCGGCGGCCAACTCGGCCGTCTGCTACGCGATCGGGATCACCAAGGCCGACGCCGTCTCCCTGGGCCTGCTGTTCGAGCGGTTCCTGTCCCCCGAGCGCGACGGGCCGCCCGACATCGACCTGGACATCGAGGCCGGCCGCCGCGAGGAGGTCATCCAGTACGTCTACCAGCGCTACGGGCGCGACCGGGCCGCCCAGGTGGCCAACGTGATCACCTACCAGGCCCGCTCGGCCGTGCGCGACATGGGCCGGGCCCTCGGGTACGCCCCCGGCCAGCTGGACGCCTGGTCCAGGCAGGTGGACGCCTGGGGGCCGATCGAGGCCACCGTCGAGCACGACATCCCCGACCAGGTCATGGAGCTGGCCCGGCAGGTCCAGCGCTTCCCGCGCCACCTCGGCATCCACTCCGGCGGCATGGTGATCTGCGACCGGCCGGTGGTCGAGGTCTGCCCGGTCGAGTGGGCGACCATGAAGGACCGCAGCGTGCTGCAGTGGGACAAGGACGACTGCGCCGCCGTCGGGCTGGTCAAGTTCGACCTGCTCGGCCTGGGGATGCTGTCGGCCCTGCACGGCGCCGTCGACCTGGTCCGCGGCCACCACGGGGTCGAGGTCGACCTGGCCGGGCTGCCCCAGGAGGCGGCCGTCTACGACATGCTGTGCGCGGCCGACTCGGTCGGGGTGTTCCAGGTCGAGAGCCGGGCCCAGATGGCCACCCTGCCCCGGCTCAAGCCCCGGGAGTTCTACGACCTGGTGGTGGAGGTGGCCCTGATCCGGCCCGGTCCGATCCAGGGCGGCTCGGTCCACCCCTACATCCGCCGCCGCAACGGCGACGAGGAGGTCACCTACCTGCACCCGCTGCTGGAGCGGTCGCTGGCCAAGACCCTGGGGGTGCCGCTGTTCCAGGAGCAGCTGATGCAGATGGCGGTGGACGTCGCCGGGTTCACGGCCGCCGAGGCCGACCAGCTGCGCCAGGCCATGGGGGCCAAGCGTTCCGGCGAGCGCATGGAGCGGCTGCGGGGCCGCCTGTACCAGGGCATGGCCGAGCGGGGGATTGAGGGCCCGGTCGCCGACCGGATCTACGAGAAGCTGGCCGCCTTCGCCAACTTCGGCTTCCCCGAGAGCCACTCGGTGTCGTTCGCCTACCTGGTCTACGCCAGCGCCTGGCTGAAGCTCCACTACCCGGCGGCGTTCCTGGCCGCCCTGCTCAACGCCCAGCCGATGGGCTTCTGGTCGCCCAACACCCTGGTCGCCGACGCCCGCCGCCACGGCGTGGTCGTGCGGAGTCCGGACATCAATCATTCGGCGGCGACCGCGACCCTGGAAGCGGACGGGGGCGTCAGGCTCGGGCTGTGCTACGTGCGGTCGCTGGGCGAGGAGGTGGCCGGGCGGGTGGCCGAGGGGCGGCCCTATGGGTCCATGGCCGACCTGGTCAGGCGGACCGGGGTGGGGGAGGGGCAGGTGGAGGCGCTGGCCACCGCGGGGGCGTTCGGGTCGCTGAGGCTGGAGCGGCGGGCGGCGTTGTGGGCGGCCGGGGCCGTCGCCCAGGCCAGGGCGGACCGGTTGCCCGGGACGGCGGTTGGGGCCGAGGCGCCACGGCTGCCGGGCATGAGCCCGGTCGAGCTGGGGGCGGCCGACCTGTGGGCGACCGGGCTGTCGGGCGACAGCCACCCGGTGCAGTTCGCCCGCGAGCGCCTGGACGCCCTCGGCGCCGTCGCCGCCGAGGGGCTGGCCCGGGTCCCGGCCGGGACCCGGGTGCTGGTGGGTGGAGTGGTGACCCACCGGCAGCGCCCGGCGACCGCCGGCGGCACCACCTTCCTGAACCTCGAGGACGAGACCGGGCTGGTCAACGTGATCTGCTCCAGGGGCGTCTGGGCCCGCTACCGGCGGGTCGGCAGGACCGCCGCCGCCCTGCTGGTCCGGGGGCGGCTGGAGCGGGCCGAGGGCGTGATCAACGTGGTCGCCGACCAGCTCCGGCCCCTGCCCCTGGCCGCGGCCACCCGCTCCCGCGACTTCCGCTGACCCCGGGGTGCGGGCCGGTGCCCGGCGTTTACCAGGGGCTCGAACGGATACGCCGTGGGCTGACCGAAAGGAGGTCGCGATGGACCGCCACGCAGGAGAGCCCGACCGCCGCGACGACGCCCTGCAGGACGACACCGGCATGATCGGCAGCGAGTCCGAGGAGCCGGGCCCGGGTCGCGACACCTCGCTGACCGACCCCGACCCGGTCGCCGCCAGCACCGACCAGCCCCGGGGCACCGTGGCCATGTCCGAGGGGGACCCGATGGCCACCCGCCTCGGCTCCCACGTCGAGGGGGCCGGCGTGATCGGCTACGACGTGGTCGCCGCCGAGGAGGGCGTCACCCAGGAGACCCCGGCCGACGACCGCCCCGGCTACGCGCCCGAGCGCCGCGCCGGCGACGACCTCGCGGCCATGGCCCCGGCGACCGCCACCTCCACCCCGGCCGCCTACGAGCGCGAGCCGGACCTGGCCGCCGAGCCGGTGGTGGACCAGGCGTCGTACGAGGAGGAGCCGGTCGTCTACGACCAGGAGGCCGACCGGGCCAGGCGTCCTTCCGATGGCGGCTAGCCCCGGCCCAGGGTGTGCCGCAGCGCCGGTTCCAGCTCCGGGAACTGGAACCGGTAGCCGGTCGCCAGGAGGCGGGCCGGGCGGGCGCGCTGGCTGACGAACAGCAGCTCGTCCGCGGCCTCGCCCAGGACCAGCCTGGGCCCGAACGCGGGCACGTGCAGGACGGCCGGGCGGTGCAGGACGCGGGCCAGGGTGGCGGTGAACTCGGCGTTGGTCACCGGGTTGGGGGCGACGGCGTTCACCGGCCCGTCCAGGTCTTCGCGGGTCAGGGCGTGCAGGTAGGCGCCGGCGATATCGTCCAGGGAGATCCAGCTCAGCCACTGGCGGCCCGAGCCCAGCCGGCCGCCGATCCCCAGCCGGAACATCAGGGCCTGCTTGGGCAGCCCGGCCCCGGCGGCCGTCTGCACCGGCCCGGTGCGCAGGTGCACGACCCGCAGCCCGGCCGCCCTCGCCGGGTCGGCGGCCTCCTCCCAGCGGCGGACCACGTCGGCCAGGAACCCGCGGCCGCCGCTGCTGGCCTCGGTCAGCACCTCGTCGCCGCGGTCGCCGTAGAACCCGACCCCGGAGGCGCAGACCAGCACCCGCGGCCCCTCGGCGAGGCCGGCCATCGTCTCGGCGACCAGGCCGGTGCCCTCGACCCGGGTCTGGAGGAGGTCCCGCTTGGTCGCGGCGGTCCAGCGGAGCCGGTCGCCGATGTTCCTGGCGGCCAGGTGGACGACCGCGTCCGCCTTGGCCAGGGCGTCGGGGTCGAGCCGGCCGGCCATCGGGTCCCACTGGAGCTGGTCGGGCCCGGACGGGCGGGAACGGGTCAGGCGAAGCACCTGGTGGCCCTCGGCCCGCAGGCGCCGCACCACGGCCGTGCCGATCAGCCCCGACGCCCCGGTGACCGCCACCAGCATCCCGTGGTCCTCCTTAAGATCCCTGGCGACCTGCGGGCCGACATTCCGCGGTCCCCGATCCATGTGGGGGGAGCGAGCTCCCCCCACGGCCCCCCAAGAGCGCCCGTGCCATGGTCAGGTCGATGACGAAGGCTTGGCCGCGGGCGGCTTGAGCGCGCCGCGGTCGCCGGGCTCGGCCTTGCCGCTCCTGTCGCCGTGGCCGCCGCCTTCGCCGTTGCCGCCGGCCAGGAGGTTGCGGGCCAGCTGGAGGCCGGCCACCCCCTGGCTGAGGGCGGCGGCCAGCGCCTCGGACAGGCCCTGGGCGCCGTTGAGGACGATCATCTGGTCGACGGCCCCGAACGGCTTGGCCGCCGCCTCCACGATGGCCGGCCACTGCTCGGCCAGCTGCTGGCCGATGACCGCGTCCTGGTTCTCGGCCAGGGCGTCGGCCCGGGCCTTGATCGCCTCGGCCTCGGCCATGCCCCTGGCCTGCACGGCTTGGCCCTCGGCGCGGCCCTTGGCCGCGGTCGCGGCCGCCTCGGCCTCGCCGATGAGCCGGGTCGACTCCGAGCGGGCGATGGCGTCGACCCGGACCCGCTCGGCCTCCGCGACCGCCTCCAGCCGGACCCGCTCGGCCGAGGCCTGGGCGTGCAGCTCGACCTCCTGGCGCTCGGCCTCGGCCCCGGCGATGCGGGCGTCGCGGGCCGCCTTGGCCAGGGTGACCGACTCATAGGCCTTGGCGTCGGCCGGCTTGCGGATGCTGGCCTGGAGTCGCTGCTCCTCCCGCTTGGCCTCCAGCTCGGCGACCTTGGTCTCCTCGACGACCACGTGCTGGCGGGCCGAGGCGTCGGCCAGCGGCCCGGCCTGCTTGGCCTGGGCGGCGGCCTGGTCGACCTCGGCCTGGAAGCCGGCCTGCTTGATCATGCTCTCGCGCCGGGCCTCGGCCTTGAGGGCGTCGGCCTGCTGCTCGGCGGTGGTGGCCTCCCGGTCGGCGTGGGCCTGGGCGATGCGGGCCTCCCGGGCCACCGCGGCCGCATGGGGCAGGGCCAGGTTCTTGATGTAGCCGGTCGGATCGTGGATCTCCTGCACCTGGAGCGAGTCCACGATCAGGCCGAGCTTCTCCATCTCCGACCCGGACGACTGACGGGTCAGGGCGGTCAGCTTCTCGCGGTCGCGGATCATCTCCTCGACCGTCATGTTGCCGACGATGGCCCGCAGGTGGCCGGCGAACACGTTGTGCACCTTGGCGTCCATCTGCTGCTGCTGGTCGAGGAAGCGGCGGGCGGCGTTGGCGATCGAGACGTAGTCGTCGCCGACCTTGAAGATGACCACGCCCTGGATGCCGAGGGGGATGCCCTGGTGGGTGACGCACTCGATGGACAAGGGAGCCTCGCGCAGGTCGAGCGACAGCCGCCGGACCGTCTGGATGCCCGGCAGCACCAGCGTGCCCTTGCCGGTGACGATGCGGAAGCCCATGCTCTCGCCGGCCCCCTCGGGCGAGGAGTGCTCGCGCAGGCCGGAGATGACCAGGGCCTCGTTGGGCTCGGCGACCCGCCACATGAGCTTGAAGATCGCGAACAGGACGGCCAGGCTGACGACCACGACGCCGGCCAGGATCAGGGGATCCATTGGTTCGCCTTTCGACACAGCCCTACATGGGGCTGACCACGACGGTCCGTGGCGGGAAGTACTCGATCACGACCACGCGGGTGCCGGTCGAGATGGTGTCCTTGGTGTCGGCGGCGTAGGCGTTGAAGGCCTCTGAGCCGCCCCGGATGGGGATCATGACCTCGCCCACCCGCTCGGGCCCGATGGTGCCGGTCACGCGGCCGACCTTCCCGATCACCTGCTGGTCGGCCAACCGGATCCCCGTTCCCTGTGTCTCGTCGGGCCGCTTCCCGTCACCGGTATCTTGCCGCATCTCGGCCTCCCGATGTGAAGGGTCGCGACCCGGCTCGCGGCATTGACGGCCGGCGGCCGGGAGGGCTTGGATGGCGGCCGTGGACACCTGGGACCCGGAGCAGTACGAGCGGTTCGCGGCCGAGCGGTCGGCGCCCTTCTGGGACCTGCTGTCGCTGGTCCGGCCCGTGCCCGGCGGCCGGGTGGTCGATCTGGGCTGCGGCAACGGCGAGCTGACGGCCGCGCTCCACCGGCGCCTGGAGGCCGCCGAGACCCTCGGCCTGGACAGCTCCCCGGCCATGCTGGAACGGGCGGCGGCCGTGGAAGGCGGCGGCCTCCGGTTCGAGCTGGGCGACATCGCCGGCTTCGACCAGGGCGGCTGGGACGTCGTCTTCTCCAACGCCGCCCTGCACTGGCTGCCCGACCACGCCGGGCTGTTCGCCCGGCTGGTCGCCGCCCTCGACCAAGGTGGCCAGCTGGCCGTGCAGATGCCGGCCAACCACGACCACCCCTCGCACGTCGTCGCCGCCGAGCTCGCCGGCGCCGAGCCGTTCCGGGCCGCCCTGGGCGGCTACCGCCGCGCCTCACCGGTCCAGGCCCCGGAGTGGTACGCCGACCTGCTCGACCGCCTCGGCCTGGCCGACCAGCACGTCCGGCTCCAGGTCTACCTGCACCACCTGGCCGCCCGCGACGAGGTCGTCGAGTGGGTCAAGGGAACCCTGCTCACCGACTACCAGGCCCGCATGCCAGCGGCCCTGTTCGAGGAGTTCCTGGCCGCCTACCGCCGCCGCCTGCTCCCCCTCCTGGAGGACACCCACCCCTACCGCTACCCGTTCAAGCGCCTGCTGCTGTGGGGTCGCCGGAGTATCGGCTGAGCGGGCTCCGCGTCGGAGCCGGGAGTCATCGGGCCCCATGGATTCACCTGGCATGGCGGTTGCCCTCGACCGAACTGGCTGGCTGGGACGACCCGGCTCCGAGCGTGGGCCTGGTGGGGAGCCTGGCCGACCCGAAGGCGAGGTGCCCGCGGCTGTCCGCAGCCGGGATGGGCGCTGGTCGCCAGTCTCGAACGAGGATTCCAACCGGGCCAGCCTGCTGGCCGCCCTGGAACCCCTGGCCCGCCCAGCCAACGCCGACGATGCCCGCAGCGGCAGCCAACGCCGCGCCGACGCCCTCACCGAACTGGCCCGCCGCGCCCTGGAAGCCGGCCACCTCCCCCAGACCGGTGGGGTCCGGCCCCAGCTGCCGGGCACGGTGGACCTGGACGGCCTCCAGGGCCGCACCCCCTGGGCGGCGACACCGACACCGGCCCCCGGACCCCCAGGCGTGTCGGCGGCTGGCCTGCGAC
>Ga0209382_10000404_pt1 | contig 71120 bp, 62 predicted proteins | sample SoiMetdeltSBSDD5_FD_187599 | JGI IMG/M metagenome (GOLD analysis project Ga0209382, IMG submission 187599) | Bulk soil microbial communities from a Populus tree surrounding site in Tennessee, USA - Soil MetaG P. deltoides SBSDD5 (SPAdes) (version 2) | ecosystem: Environmental > Terrestrial >...
GCCCCCCTGGCCGCGGCCAGGGGGGCCAGGATCATCGAAGTCTTGTCGCCCACGCCCCCCGTCGAATGCTTGTCCACCTTGGGGCCGGGCAGCTCGCGGAGGTCGAGCACCTCCCCCGTCCGCATCATGGATTCCGTGAGCGCCACCGTCTCCGCCGCCGTCATGCCTTTGAAGAAGACGGCCATGGCCAGGGCGGAGGCCTGGTAGTCGGGGATGGTCCCGCGCGTGTAGCCCTCGATGAAGGCGGAGATCTCGCCCCTGGTCAGCTCCTGGCCGTCGCGCTTCTTCTGGATGACGTCCACGGCCCGCATGGGGCGGGCCTACTTCTTCTTGAGGCGCTCGACCTCGGCCCAGAGGTCGCGGCGCTTCTTGACGGGCACCGCGGGCGGGCGCGGGGGATCCGGAGGCGGAGGCATGCCGGCGAGGACCTGGTCCATGAGGCTCTTGTTGTCGTCCTTCTTCTTCGTACGGCGGGTCGGGACCTGGCCGTGCCGGTAGTCGTGGGTGTTGTAGCAGGTCCGGCAGGTGACCTTGGCGATCTGGCCGTCGGTGAGGCTGGCGATGTCGTGGTTCAGGAGGAGGCGACACCGCGGGCAGTAATCGTCGAGGACGTCCCCGAGCCTGAGAGGCCGGTCCGACATGAGGAACCTCCAGAAGGGCGCGCGGCGGCCGAGAGTATAGCCCCAGTTGAAAAAAGCCGCTTCGCACCTAAGAATCGCGACAGGCCCTTGGAGACCGCGCTGCCGACACCGTCCACCCAGAACGATTACTACCGGCTGCGCACGGAGTGGCTGCGCTACAAGAGCCAGCTCTACGACGGGCTCACCGGCCTGCCCGCCCTGCCCGCGGTGGTGGAGGACGTGCGCCGCATCCTGGAATCGAAGGGCACGGCCGACGTGATCTACGTCGACCTCGGGCGCTCGGGAGGGCAGGAGACCAAGCTGGGCTGGGCGGCCTACGACGGCGCGGTGCGGGAGTTCGCGGCCGTGCTCGCCTCCCTGCGCGCGAGCGGTGAGCTGTCCGCGGAAGACGTGGTCAGCCTGCACACCGTGCGCTCCGACCGGTTCCTCGTCTTCGTGGCCGGGGGCGAGTCGTCCAGCGCCGCCCGCCGTGACCGCCTTCTCGCCGCCCTGCGCGGCCGGATCGAGTCCGCTCCGCCCGCGAGCGTGCTGCGCACCCTCGACCTCTCCGCCGGGCACGCGCGCATCCACAACGATCCGATCGTGCGCAGCGAGCGGGCCATCCAGCAGGCGGTGGCGGAGGCGATGCTGAACAGCCTGGTCGAGCGGGCGGGCGTGGAGTCGGAGCGCCGCCAGGAGATCTCGCGCCTCATCACGGAGTCGGGCGTGCGCGCGGTCTTCCATCCCATCGTGCGGCTGGCCGACGGGCACATCATCGGGCACGAGGCCCTCACCCGGCCCATCGGCGGGGTGTCCTTCGACTCCGTGGAGGCCCTGTTCGCGTTCGCGGAATCGACCGACCTCCTCATGCAGTTCGAGCGGCTCTGCCGCCGCACCGCCATCGAGACCGCGGCCACCACGCCCGGCCTGGGCCTGCTCTTCATCAACGCCTCTCCCAGCGCGGTCGAGGACCCGGAGTGGGCGGCCGGAGGCATGGACGAGGTGCTGGCCCAGAGCGGCCTGAGCCCTCGCGACGTGGTGGTCGAGATCACGGAACGGGTGGCCATCGTCCACCACGACGAGTTCCAGGACGCGCTGCGCACCTTCAAGGAGCGCGGGTACCGGGTGGCGGTGGACGACATGGGGGCCGGCAATGCCTCGCTGCAGTCCCTGGCCAGCATCGAGCCCGACTTCCTGAAGTTCGACACCAGCCTGGTGCACGACATCGACAAGAGCAGCATCAAGCAGAGCCTGCTGGAGACGCTGCGCCAGCTCGCGGACAAGATCAAGGCGCGCGTGATCGCGGAGGGGATCGAGAGGGAGGAAGAGCTTCAGGTGCTCAAGAAGCTCGGGATAGAGTTGGGCCAGGGGTTCCTCTTCCATCGGGACGAGGACGTCCATTGATACCGCGCAACGTCCGTCCCGTCCCCGTCTCCGAGCCCGTCTCCGTCTCCGTCCGTTCGGCACATACGGACGGGAACGGGCACGGAGAGGGAGACGGGAACGGGATCTGCTTGGAGAATCACTACTGTGCGTAACGCGGAGGTCATTCGTCAGTGGCGGATCCTCAAGCGGATCGAGGCCGGGCGCTACACGACCGCGCAGGACCTGGCCGACGAGCACGGCGTCACCGAGCGCACCATCCGCCGCGACATCGAGGCCCTGCAGGAGGCGGGGTTCCCGCTCTTCGACGAGCGCACGGACGGCCGCAAGGTCTGGCGGCTCGTGGAAGGCTACAAGCAGCGGCTGACCCAGACCTTCACCCTGGCCGAGCTCAGCGCGCTCTACTTCAGCAAGAACCTGATGTCGTTCCTGGGCGGCGCCCCCTTCGCCCAGGACCTCGACGCCGCCTTCGCGAAGATCCGGGAGGCGCTGCCCGCGCGCAGCCTGCCCTACCTGGCCCGCATCCAGGACCTGTTCTCCGCGCGGCCGGATCCCTGGAAGGACTACTCGAACAAGCAGGACATCATCGCCCAGCTCATCGACGCCGTGCTGCACCAGCGGCGCGCGACCATCGAGTACTTCTCCTTCAAGAGCAAGCGAACGAAGACCTACACCGTCGATCCCTACCGGCTCGTCTACTGGCACGGCGGCCTCTACCTCTACGCGCGGGCCGAGGAGCACGGCGAGGTCCGCACGTTCGCGGTCGAGCGCATCGAGAAGATCGAGGTCCGCGACGAGACCTTCGAGGTGCCCGCCGACTTCAACGTGTCCGAATACGCTCGCGGCGCCTTCGGCATCGCCGGGGGCAAGCCGGAGCCGGTGGAGATCGCCTTCGAGGCGGCGGTGGCGGGCTACATCCGCGAGCGCGTCTGGCACGAGAGCCAGTCGCTGGAGGAGGGACCGGGCAGCGGCGTGACCCTGCGCCTCAACGTGGCGCCGGGGTTCGAGCTGAAGAGCTGGATCAAGGGGTTCCTGCCCCACGTCCGCGTGATCAAGCCGGCCAAGCTGCGGGCGGACATCGCGAAGGAGCTCGAGCAGGCCCGGAAGAGCTTCAAGGCCTGACGGGCTAGGGCCAGATGTCCATCTCCGGCTCGATGCGGCTGGAGGGGTCGTCCTTGATCCCGACGGTGTAGAAGTAGCGCGTCTCTCCCGGGGGGAAGGCGCTCGCCGGCTTCACCGTGCGCGAGAACGTGTTCTCGGGCGCGTACCGGTCGCGCACGCGCTCACCGAACGTGAAGCCGTCCTTGCTCTCGAGGCCGCCGGACTCGGTGAACGGGTTCGCCGGCGCGTTCTCCGGGATGCGCCGTTCGAAGATCATCTCGATCTCCGTCCCCGGTGCGCAGAGGTTGACGACGCGCCAGATCATCTTCTGCCCGGCGAAGGCGATGTGCGTCTCCGGCGCCCCGATGATCTTGCACTTGCCGTCCAGCGGGAAGAGGAATACCACCGCGTGGCGGTCGCGCCGCGACGGATAGCGATAGCTCTCGCCGGCGACGCCTTGTCCTCGCGGGACGCTGGCGCAGGCCGTCGCGCTCGCGAGGATCGCCCCCACCACCCACCCCCTTAGCCGCATCCTGTCTCCTTTCCACTTTCAACGAGGCGGGGCCAGGGCGGCCGCGAACTCCGGTCGCGCCTTGAGGCTCGCCAGGTCTTGATCCGTCTTGGCCTGTGAAGGGCTGTAGCCGCGCGAGACCGCTTCACGCAGCGAGGTCAGGGCCGCGTCCGCCCGCCCGCTGAGCGCCTCCACCACCGCCTTCCGATAGAGGACCTCCCCGTCGGCCGGGCTCAGGGACAGCGCGTCGATGGCGTGGCGATCCGCGGCCGCGACGCGCCCGAGCTTGGCCTCGTAGGCGGCCAGGCGCCCGAGCATGCGCGCGTCCTTCGGGTTCACGCGGAGGAGGTCCTCGCAGAGCGCGACCGCCGTACGGTAGGCCTGCTCGGCCTCGGCGCGCCGGCCCATCTGGGCGTAGCTGTCGCCGAGATTGCGCTGGACGATCGGGTTGCGCGGCTCCAGCTTGGCCGCCTCCGCGAAAGCGGCGGCCGCTTCGGCGTGACGGCCGCGCGCGAACTCGATGGTGCCGATGTTGGTGAAGGCCTTCGGGTCGGGAGCAAGGGCGAGGGCGCGCCGGAAGGCCTCCAGGCCCGCGTCGTCCTGGCCCATGTGCTCGTAGGCGCTGCCGAGCCTCTGCAAGGCGCGCGGGTTGTCCGGCTGCAGCTCCACGAGCCGTTTGTACACGGCCGCCGCCTCCGCGTACCGGCCGGAGGCGTCCAGGGCGAGGCCGAGATGGCTCAGGTTCTCGCCGTACTTCGGCCGCAGGTCGACGGCGTTGCGCAGCTCGGCGATCGCTTCTTCCCATCGGCTCCGCCCGGCCAGGATGTCTCCGAGCTGCCGATGCGCGTCGTCGTTGGCGGGCTGGCGCTCGAGCACCTTGTGCAGCTCGTCCACCGCGGCGTCCGTGCGTCCGGTGCCCGCATAAAGGGTGGCCAGGGCGAGCCTCGTGCGGGGCTCGGCGGGATCGAGGCGCAGGGCCTCGGTGACGGCATCGGTGGCCAGGCGCGTCCAGCTCGCGTCCTTCGTCTCCAGGTACCGGAGCCAGTAGGCGCGGCCGAGCGCGGCGTGGGCGAGAGCGAACTTCGGATCGCGGCCGATGGCGAGGCGCAGGCCCTCGATGGCGCCCGCGACGTTGCCGGAGACGTCCGGATGCTCGAGCAGCGCCTGCGCATCGGAGTAGGCGGCGAGGGCGGACACGTTGGTCGTGGCCGGCTGGGCGAGACGCGCGCGATCCGCGGGCGTCAGGTCCAGGGCGAGGGCGGCGCTGACGCCCTCCGCCAGCCGGCGCTGCAGCGTGAGGAGGTCGTCGAGCGAGCCCTCGTAGTCGGCGCCCCAGGCCACGGAATCGTCCGGACGCACGAGGGTCGCCGTCACGTGCATGCGGCGGTCCAGGCGCAGGATGCTCCCACTGACGATGTAGTCCGCGCCCAGCTCGTGGGCGAGCCGCCGCACCTGGCCGCGGGCGCTGCCGTCCGGCCCCGGAGCCACGCGCGACACCACGGTCAGGGAGGGGATGCCGGCGAGGTGGGCGATGAGCGTGTCGGCGATACCGATGCCCAGGTGATCGTCCGGCGGGCCTCCGACCGTCTCCAGCGGCAGCACCGCGACCACGGGGTGGCCGGGCCCCGGCCGCGGCCGATGGCTCACGAACCATCCGATCGTTCCGGCCAGGGCGAGAGCGACGACGATGGCGGCGGCGACGGTGGCCAGGCGCCCGCGCGGCGCCGAGATGCGCACGCGGCCCGCGCTCACCCCGGAGGAGAGGCTGGCGGCCAGCCGGGCCAGGGCGGCGTCGAGCTCGGCCGTCGACGCGTACCGGCGCGCGGGATCGCGCTCGAGGCAGCGCAGCACGATCTGGTTCATCTCCGCGGGCACGTCCGGGACGAAGCGGCTCGGCGGTGGACAGCGCTCGCTGGGATCGCGCAGGGCCAGGGGCGCGGTGCCGCCGTCGCCGGGGGCCCGGCGCCCGGTCAGCATCTCGAAGAGGACGAGCCCGATCGCGAAGATGTCGGTGCGCGCGTCGGTGGGAAGGCCGACGGCCTGCTCGGGCGAGAGGTAGGCGAGCGTGCCCAGGATCGCGCCCTCGCCGGTCAGCCGCTCCTTGCCGTGGGCGTAGGCGAGGCCGAAATCCATGAGGATGGCGTGGCCGGCGCGATCGACCATGATGTTCGCGGGCTTGAGGTCGCGGTGGACGATCTGCCGCGAATGGATGGCGTCCAGCCCGGCGCAGATCTGCCGTCCGAGCGCGACCGTCTGCTTGGTGGAGAGGGTGCCCACGGACTGGATGAGGTCGTCGAGGCTCTGGCCCTCGACGTACTCCATGCTGATGAAGAGGGTCCCGTCGATCTCGCCCAGGTCGTACACGCGGCAGACGTTGGGATGCGTGACCTCCTGGGCCAGCGTCAGCTCGCGCCGGAAGCGCTCACTCGTCTGCTCCTGCGGACCGGAGCGCGCGCGCACCAGCTTCAGGGCGACGGTCTTGCCGAGGGTACCGTCGATGGCCTTGTAGACCTGGCCCATGCCTCCCGCGCCGATCTCTTCGACGAGGGTGTAGCGGTCTCCGAACCGCTGGCCGGGGGACACCCGGAACGCTCCCAGCCCGCGCGGCGGGGGCGGACCGGGGACGCCGGCGGTGGGCAGCGGGACGCCGGGAACGGGGGCGGTGGACGCGGAGGCGACGTCGTCGGGGTACGTCGGTGCGCTGCAGGACGGGCAATGCCCTCCTTCAGGCACCGCGCGGCCGCAGTGCGGGCAACTCACGGAGATCCGCCCATTCCGGACATCCCAGGCCTCGGAAACTCTTGTAAAGAAAGAAACCGCTGGAGACTACGCCACGCGCCGAGGGTCGTCAATATATCTACGGCCCATCCCCGAAAAGTGTTCAGGCCACCTCGAGGACCAGCACCGAAGTGCCGACCTGGATCTGGTCGCCGGGGGCCAGGAACGCGTCGCTCACGGCGCGGCCGTTCACGAAAACGTGCCCGCTGTGGCTCAAGCGTTGGAGCCGCCAGGCCGAATGCTCGACGTCGGGGACCAGGGTGGCGTGCTCGCGGGAGACCGTCTTTTCGTCGACGAGGACGGCGCAGCGGGAGGGGTCGCGGCCGAGCCGCGTCTCGCCGAGCAGATCGAAGGTATGGCCCAGCGCGGGCCCGGCCACCCCACGCAGGCGCCAACCGGCCGCCGCCGCCGCGGGTGCCGCCGTGACGACCGCCGCGGGTGCCGCCGTGACCGGCGCGGGCGCCGCCGTGACCGCCGCCGGCGCCGCCAGCGGCGACTTCATCATCACGGTGCGGCTGAACACGCCGCCTCCGAGCTCGCGCGCGGAGCTGAGGCCGCGCGCCTTCAGGATGTAGGTCATGACCAGGAAGAAGGCGCCGCACTGGATGGCGACGCCGAGCAGCGGCGATTCGCCCACGAACGTGTCGTAGAGGCCGTGGAGGAGCGACGAGAGGGACAGCCCGAGCAGGAAGAAGACGAACCGGTGCCGCCGCTGGGCCACGCCCAGCGCGATGAAATAGCCGAAGATCGCGCTGAAGCAGGCGTGGAGGAACGGCGTCATGGCCATGCGCACGACGTTGTTGTAGACGGGCATGACGAGATACCCGGCATGTCCCGTCTCCTTCATGGCCCGCAGCGACTCCTCGAGGGTGCGGAACACGTAGTAGACGTTCTCCGCCCCCGCGAACCCGATGCCGGACATCATGCCGAGGAGGAGGCCGTTGATCGGCTTGCGCATCTTCGTCGTGAAGAGGGCGAGCGCGATGAGGGGGATGGCCTTGGTCAGCTCCTCGCGCACACCCACGCCGAACACGTACCCGCTCAGGCGGAAGGCGAGGAAGTTGCGCGTGATGAGCCAGCCCGTGATGTCGACGGGCGTGAAGAGCCACAGCTCGAGGATGGGCAGGCCGATGAAGCAGGTGAAGAGCACCGTCCCGAAGGCGAGCCGGAAGCTGAGGTCCCGATCGGCGAAGAGCCGGTAGAGGAGCAGCGACCACAGCGCCATCGACCACAGGGCGAGCCCGTAGAGGATGGCGTGGTTCTCCTGCAGGATCTCGATGGCCAGGGGCACCACGGCCACGAAGACGAGGAAGCGGAAGACGGGGCTGCGGATGATCTCGCTGCCCGTGATCTTGTCGAGAAGGACGGCTTCGCGCAGGGAGACGCCGAAAGCCTCCTCGATGTAGTCGAGGCCTCCGGAGGCGGGGGGCGCGGAGGCCGGCCGCCCGCAGGCGCCACAGAACCGCGCTCCGGCCGCCAGCGGCCGCCCGCAGAACGTGCACAGCACCGCGCGGATTATACGCGCGCGCTCACGGTATGATCCCGGGGATGGCCGACATCGAGACCTTCCCCAATCGCCATCCCGGCCGCGACTACACCATCGTCCACACCTGTCCGGAGTTCACCGCCGTCTGCCCCAAGACGGGCCAGCCGGACTTCGGGACCATCCGGATCAGCTACGTGCCCGACCGGGACTGCGTGGAGCTCAAGAGCCTGAAGCTCTACCTCCAGGCCTACCGCAACCGCGGCATCTACTACGAGCACGTGACCAACGTGATCCTCGACGACCTGGTGGCGGCCATGAAGCCGCGCCGGATGACCGTGGAAGGGGACTTCCGCGTCCGCGGGGGCATCTCGACCGTGGTGCGGGCCGAATACGAGGCCCCGGCGCGCGGTCGGGGCCGGACCGCCGGCAGCCGGAGTCCCCGCCCGCCGCGGCGATGATCTCTCCGCCGTTCATCCTCGCCCGGCGTTTCGTGGCCGGTCCGGATCCGGGGTCGGCCATCGCGGCCGGGCGGGAGCTCCACGCGCGCGGGATCCGCGCCACCTTCGACCTCCTGGGCGAGGATGTGCTCGACCGCGAGGCCGCCCTGCGCAGCGCGGAGGCGAACAAGCAGCTCCTGCGCCAGATCCCGCCCGAGATCGAGCGCAACATCTCGATCAAGCTCACCATGTTCGGCCTCGACATCTCGGAGGAGTTCTGCCGGGAGAACGTGGCCTCGCTGCTCGACGTCGCGCGCGAGGTGGGCGGCTTCGTGCGCATCGACATGGAGGGTTCGAAGCACACGCAGCGCACCCTGGACCTCTTCCGCGGGCTGCGGGCGACGTACGACAACGTGGGGATCGTCCTGCAGGCCTACCTGCACCGCACCCCCGCCGACGTGAAGGAGGCCATCGCCCGCGGCGACCGCGTCCGGCTGTGCAAGGGCGCCTACAAGGAGCCGCCCGAGATCGCGCACCAGGACATGGAGCACATCCGCAAGGCCTACCGCGAGCTGGCCCATCAGCTGCTCGACCACGGCAACTATCCGGCCATCGCGACCCACGACGAGATCCTCATCCGCGACACGCTCGGATACGCCACGGTCCAGAAGATCCCGTCCGACCGCTTCGAGTTCCAGATGCTGTACGGCCTGCGTCCGCGCCGCTGGGACGAGCTGGTCAAGGCCGGCCACCGCGTGCGCGTGTACGTGCCCTACGGCACGCACTGGTTCCCGTACTTCTACCGCCGCCTGCGCGAGCGCCGCGAGAACGTCTTCTTCGTGCTGCGGAACCTGCTCGGAGGCTAGGACACGCCACACGGCACAAGAAGCGAGGAGCCGATTTACTCGGCGACGAGCGACAGAGGGGGTAGCGCGAAGCGCGTAGGGGGATGCATCCGCCTGACGATGCGCATCCCCCTGAACTCACGACGAGCGGCAGAGGGGGTAGCGCGAAGCGCGCAGGGGGGCGCATCCACCTCGCGTGGCGCGCCCCCCTGAATTGTCTAGGTCGGAATCTGGTGGCGCCGTTCGCGATACTCCGCCACGAACAAGCGCACGATCCGCGGGTCGAACTGGGTGCCCGCGCAGGCCTCGAGCTCGGCGAGCGCTTCGTCCGCGGAGCGGTGCTTGCCGTGGGGGGTGACGCGGGTCATCGCGTCGAAGGAGTCCGCGATGGCGATGACGCGCGCGCCCACGGGAATCTCCTCCGCTTTCTGACCCATGGGGTAGCCGCCCCCATCCCACCGCTCGTGGTGGGAGTGGATGATGGGCAGGATGTCCTCCCAGAGCGTGATGGGCTTGAGGAGCTGCATGCCGAGGGCCGGATGGTCCTGGAGGATCTTCCGCGCTTCCGGCGTGAGCGGGCCCTTGGTGCGCAGGACCTCGGGGTCGAGCATCACCTTGCCGATGTCGTGCAGGAGTGCGGCGAAGTGGACGCTGCGGCGCTCGGCCTCGCTCAGGCCCAGGCGTCGCGTCACCATGTCGGCCAGGGCCGCCACTCCGCGCGAGTGGCCGGGGTAGAAGACATCCATCGTCTCCAGGCAGGAGACGAGGATGTCGGAGGTGTGGGTGAAGAAGTTGACCGCCTGCTCCTGCGCCATCGCGTTCTCGAGGGCGGCCGCCCCCTGCCGCGCCAGCGCGAAGAGGAGCTGCTGATCCTCGGGCGTGTATTCCCCTTCCGCGCCCCCGGCCACCACCAGGGCCCCCGTGATCGTACCCAGCCGCATGGGCGCGGCCAGATAGCCCGGTAGCCGCGTCCGCATCTCGTCGCAGCGGTGCGAATAGCGCGGATCCTGCTTGGCGATGGCGGCCACCACCGGCTGGCCGCTCTCCGCCGCCGCCCGCGCCAGCCCCTCGCCCGCGCGCAGCCGTGCGCCCTTGACGGACTCCACGCCGTCCCCCGCGCCCGCCTCGATGACCCAGCCTTCACCATGGGTGCGCGCGAAGAGCAGGGCCCGGCTGGCCTCCGACCGCATCAGCTCGCGGGCGGCGCGGACGAGCGTCTCCAGCAGGCGGTCCTGGTGCGGCTCGGCGGCCAGGCGCGCGCTCACGTCCACGAGGGCCTGCAGCCGGCGATTCATCTCCAGCACGCGCTGCTGGAGCTCGCGGTTCGCGCGCGTGAGCCGCGACCTCTCCGTGGCGTCCTTGATGACCCGGTCCAGGCGCGCGATGTCGAGGTTCGTCTTCTCGAGGTAGTCGAAGACGCGGTGCTTGATGCCCTCGATGGCGGAGCCGAGGTCCGCATGCCCGGTCAGGATGAGCACCTCGGTGTCCGGGTTGGCCGCCTTGATGCGGTCGCCCAGCTCGAGCCCGGTCATGCCCGGCATCACGAGGTCGAGGAGAGCGACGTCGTAGCCGCCGGCCTGCGCGCGCTTGAGTGCTTCCGTGGAGTCGCTGGTCCCGTCGACGAAATAGCCGCCTTCGCGGAGGGTATCGGTAATGATGTCGAGAAAACTGCGGTCGTCGTCGACGAGAAGGACGCGGGCGCGGGGCGTGCTCATGAATTCGGGAACCGTGGCCATCGTATGCACGCGCCGCGGGGCTGTCAATGACAGGTGGGCCGCAAGATGCGGTGAGGCGGGAGGTTAGGTAGGAACACCTAGTCCCTGGGTTTGACAGCCGCGGTAAGATCGATCCTTGTGCCTATGCGCGCCGCCGTCTACTGGGGGAAGGGCGACCTGCGGGTCGAGGAGATCCCGGTCCCCGAGGTGGGCCCCGGCGAGATGCTGGTCCGCGTCGAGGCCTGCGGCATCTGCGGCACGGACATCAAGAAGATCGTGAAGGGCCTGCTGCCGGGGCCGCGCGTGTTCGGCCACGAGATCTGCGGGACGGTGGCGCGGACGGGAGCGGGCGTGCGACGGCTGCGCGAGGGCGACCGCGTCGTGGTGCACCATCACGTCCCCTGCGGCCGGTGCTTCTACTGCTCGATCCAGGCCTATGCCCAATGCGAGTTCTACAAGCGCAACGGAACCACCGCGGGGTTCGAGGCCGCGGGCGGGGGCTTCGCCGAATACGTGAAGGCGATGGACTGGATCGTCGAGCGGGGTTCGATCCCCGTGCCCGACGGGGTGCTTCCGGAGGAAGCCGCCTTCGTCGAGCCCGTCAACACCTGCCTGAAGGCGGTGCGCAAGGCGGGCGTGGCGAAAGGGCAGACCGTGCTCGTGGTGGGGCAGGGGCCGATCGGCCTGCTGCTGATGCAGCTCTGCCGCTGGGCGGGCGCGGACGTGCTGGTCAGCGACACGTTCCCGGACCGCCTGGAGATGGCGCGCCGCCTGGGCGCTTCCGTGGCCCTCGACGCCACCGCGGTGGACGTGCCCCGGGAGGTCCGCGCCCTCACCGCCGGGCGCGGCGCCGATGTGGCCGTCCTGGCCGCCTTCGGGCAGGCCCCATTCGCCCAGGCCGTTGACGCGACACGGCCCGGTGGCCGTATCATCGTGTTCGCCGCTACATCCCCTGGAGAGACGGTCCAGATCGACTTGGGGGCGTTGAGCGCCGCCGAGAAGGAGATCCTCACGTCGTACAGCGCATCCGTGGACGTCCAGGACCAGGCCGCCCAGCTCGTCTTCGCGCGCGAGGTGCGCGTGCGCGAGCTGGTGACGCATCGCTTCGCGCTCGACGACGCGCCCCGCGCGCTGGAGGTGGCCTCCCACCCCGCGCCCGGCGTGCTCAAGGTCGTGCTGCGGCCACCCGTCCCCGATGGTGGCCGCCAGGGGCAGTCGGGCGCCCACTCTGGATTGACAGCGAGGTGAGCCTTCGTGCGACCTAAGATGAAAGCGGCCGTGCTCTACGGCCGGGAGGACGTGCGCATCGAGCAGGTGGAGGTCCCGGCGCTGGAGCCGGGCGACGTCCTGCTGCGGACGCGGGTGGCCCTCACCTGCGGCACGGACGCCAAGGTGTTCCGGCGCGGCTACCACGCCAAGATGATCGTGCCCCCCGCGGTGTTCGGCCACGAGATGGCGGGCATCGTGGAAGAGGTCGCGCCGGGCGTGGAGTCCTTCGAGCCGGGAATGGCCGTGGTGGCCGCGAACTCCGCCCCCTGCGGCGACTGCTACTACTGCCGGCACGAGATGCCGAGCCTGTGCGACGACCTCTTGTTCTGGAACGGCGCCTACGCCGAGTTCGCGCGCATCCCGGCCCGGGTGGTGAAGAAGAACCTGCTCCCCCTCGACGAGGGCCTGGAGTTCCGGGAGGCGGCCATGGTGGAGCCGCTGGCCTGTGTCATCCGCGGCGTGGAGGAGAGCTGGATCGGCCGCGGACAGTCGGTCGCCGTCATCGGCACCGGGCCCATCGGCCTCATGTTCGTCGCGCTCGCGCGGATGCGCGGCGCCCACGTCACCGCCGCCGGGCGCCGCCGCTCCCGGCTGGACAAGGCCCTGGAGATGGGCGCGGAGGGCGTGGTGTCGGCGAAGGAGGGCGCGGACCTCGCGGAGCTCCTCCGCCAGCGCAGCCCCGACGGTCGCGGGATGGACGTCGTGATCGAGGCCGTCGGCCTGCCCGGGACCTCGGAGGCGGCGGTGCGCGCGGTGCGCAAGGGCGGAGTCGTCCAGCTCTTCGGGGGCTGCCCGACGGACACCAAGATCGGGATCGACTCGCAGCTCCTCCACTACCAGGAGCTGACCATCAAGTCCACGTTCCACCACACGCCGGAGAGCGTGCGCAAGGCCTTCCGGCTCATCGCGGACGGCCACATCGACCCGAACGCGTTCATCACCGCGGAGGCATCGCTAGACGACCTGCCGCGGGTGCTCGGGCACATGGCGCGCGGGGGCGACGGGCTCAAGACGGCGATCCTGCCCTAGAAATAAGAAGGGCGCACGTCGCGCGTGCGCCCTTCCGTCGAGCCGGCCGTCCCGGTTACTTCTTGCGGCGGCCGCTCTTCTTGCTTGCCCGGCGCGCCCCGGCCCGCTTCTTCCCCCCGCGGCCCTTGGCCTTCTTCGCGGTCTTCCGGCGCGCCGTCTTCCGTCCAGCCGTCTTCCTCTTCGCGGTCTTCTTCGCCGCCTTCTTCTTCCGGCCGGCGGTCTTCTTCGCCGCCTTCTTCTTGGCGGGCTTCCGCGCGCTCCGACCCGCGCTCCGCTTGGGCGCCGCGGGGGCTCCCATGTCGTCCGACGGCAGCGGCGACGGCGAGGGCGACGCGGGAGTCATCCCGGAGTCAGGCGGCTCCGGAGACCCGGTCGGCGTGTGATCGTCCATGTCTCAACCTCCAGGAGCGGGAAAGAGCCAGCGCGTTTCACGCGCGTCGAGGCTCATCGTATGGGAAACGAAATCGGCCGAGACTATGCTCCCGCGCGGCGTGCGCGTCAAGCACGTGTGCGTCGTGCGATGTCAGGGACGGAAAGGGGCAGGAGGGTGGCAGCGGCGGCGCGGGGGCGCATCCGGGCCGGATGCGCCCCCCTGGGGCGCCGGGACTAATTCAAGGTGATGTCGGAAGGAAGCTCGGCCAGGACCCCGCAGTCGTCGCAGAGCATGTAGCCTTCGCCCGATCCGCCGCGCTTGTGGAGCGGAACGGGATGCAGATCCTCGGCCGTCACGTGCCCGCCACGACCGATCGACAGGATCGAGCACCCGCAAAGTGGGCACCGCGCGTCCACGCCGACGACGTATGCGGCCATGATGAACCTCCCCCGGGCCAACCGCCGCTCCGGACGGGCCGGAGTGTGGCGCCCTCAACACATTGGACGCGGACTGGGAGGGAAAGGTTCAGTCCCGGGTGGCGTGTCTCACCCGTTTGACAGTTGTCCCACAACCTCTGACATCCCCGTGGTGTCGCCGGTCACCGGCGTGAGCGGCATCACCGAGGGTTGACACCGGAGACGTCCTTCTCCTAGACTGGATTCATCCTGACGCGGGGTAGAGCAGCCAGGTAGCTCGTTGGGCTCATAACCCAAAGGTCGGTGGTTCAAATCCACCCCCCGCTACCAACCTTCATCATTCGCCCAAGGGCGGCCCTCGCGGCCGCCCTTTTTCTTCTCGGCGGGGCTAGTGGTGCTCCGCCGTGGAGAGCGCCCGCCGGATCGCGGCGAGCAGCTCGTCGTCCGCGACCGAGGTCCCCATCCCGTCCCAGGCGGTGACGACCCAGGACTCGCCGAAGGAGACGTGCACGCGCCGCACGTGGGGATAGGCGGGGAGCAGGCGGGCCACCAGGCCGTGGATGGAGGGACGGATGGAGGCGGGGACGGTGTCGTCGACCGTGATGTCCTGCGGCACGAGGTCCTCCCGCGTCACCAAGGATCCGCCTCGGGACGCCGGACTACTCTCGTCTTCGACGGTACACCCGCGGTCAGCGGATCGCCAGCCCGCGGACGGGTTTTTCGAGGGCCTCCGCGGCCAGGCGGTGCGCGATCTCGTTGGGGTGGTGGTCGACGGGATGCACCCATAGCGACGGCGGGGCATGGCCCCGGAGCGCCGCGCGCAGGTCCACGCGCGGGATCCCCGCGCTCTGGCAGAAGCGGGCCACGGCCTGGTCGGCGGCCGCGAAAGGATAGTCGTCGAGGTCCACGAGCAGCGGCCAGGAGGCGACGAGGAGGCGGCCGCCCCGCTCGCGCAGGCGGCGGTCCATGTCGCGCATGTCGTCCTGGGTCCGCGCCCAGCCTTCCTGGTTCGGGGGCCCGTAAAGGTCGAGGTACCACCGGGTCGTCTCGCGCCCGACGCGCCAGGCCTGCACGCGGTCGCCCACGAAATCGAAGAGCCGTGACGACGGCCCCGCCGCACGGGCGGAGACCTGGCCGCCGAGGAGACGGCGCCGGTCCAGGATCCAGTCGTCGAGCGGCCCACGCCGCGCCTCGAAGGCCTTCGAGCGCTCCGGATCGTTGAGCACCATCGCGTGCACGACGACGTCCGGCTCGAAGGGCAGCACCTTCTCGAACATCTTGTGGAGGGAAGGGAAGTCCGCCCCCCGGCGCGCGCAGTTGAGCACCTCCCACCGCCGACCGCCGGCCGCGTTGAGGAGGCCCTCGAGCCGGCGGGCGGTGGTGTCGTTCTCCTTGACCCCCTGGCCCTCCGTGAACGAGTCGCCCAGCAGGACGACGCGGAGCACCCCCGGCGCCTTGGGGCCCAGCTCGCGCTCGCGGAAGAAGAGCGTGTTGTATCGGAACTCGACCGCGAAGGGAGCGCGCGCGGCGACCTCGTCCACTCCGGCCACGCCGCGTGCGTCGTAGGACTGTCGGACTTCCGGCCGGCGCAGGTCGATGTCGAAGTAGCCGCGAGGATTGCTCGGATAGCAGTCCAGGAACAGGCGCTCGCGGGGACTGTAGAGCTCGCCCGGCGCTTGCCGGCGAGCGGGCGCATAGCCGCCGAGGCGAAGGGCGGCCTCCCCGGCCAGGGCGGCGGCGATGAGAGAACCGAGGACGAGGGCGAGGCGAGCGAGCACCTCACGGCCACGGCGGGTCGTGGGCGGCATGTCAGCTGCGCCCGCCTGGCATGCCCATTGCACTGGACGTCAATCGAGCCGCGTCGCTCGCGGATCCGTAGGAGCCGGCATGCCGAGCCGTCGTGCATTCCTCGGGACGACGGTCGCGGGGGTCGCCGCGGCGGCGGCGCCTCGCACGTTGCGCGCGGCCGTGCGCGCCGCGAGCCGCGAGCGCCGGATGGCCCCGCGCGGCCCGATCGTTCGTCCCCCGCGGCTCGCGCCCGGCGCCACCGTCGGTCTCATCAATCCCTGCAGCGTCCCGCTCGAAGAGGGCGACATCACGGCCGTGCGCCGGCTCATGGAGAGGCTCGGCCTCGTGCTCGAGGTGCCGGCCGTCCAAGAGGGCCGCGAGACCGTGGAGTGCCGCGCCGGCGCCATCAACGCCATGTTCGCGGACGACCGCGTCAAGGCCCTGCTGCCGATGCGCGGCGGCTGGGGCTGCGCGCGCCTCCTGCCTCACCTCGACTACAAGCTCATCGCCGCCCACCCCAAGATCGTGATCGGGTACAGCGACGTGGCCGCCCTGCTGCTCGGCATCAACGCGCGCACGGGCCTCGTCACCTTCCACGGGCCGATGGGCAACTCGGCCTGGGAGCCGTACACGGTCGAGCACCTGCAGAGGATCCTCTTCGCGGGCGAGGCGGCCACCTTGTGCGCCGTCACCCAGGCCGACGAGCGATCGGAGACGCCGCTGCGCACGATCACCCCCGGACGCGCGCGCGGGCGCCTGGTCGGAGGCAACCTCACCGTGCTCGCCTCCATGGTGGGCTCGAAGTACATCGGCGGCACCGACGACGTCATCCTGTTCCTCGAGGAGGTGCGGGAGCCGATCTCGGAGGTGGACCGGATGCTCACGACGCTCGAGATGGCCGGCATCCTCGCGCGCGTCCGCGGCTTCATCTTCGGACAATGCACCCGCTGTCCCGCGCCCGACCTCGACGGCAGCCTGACCCTCGACCGCGTGATCGACGATCACGTGCGCGCCCTCGGCATCCCGGCCTGGCGCGGAGCGCCCATCGGCCACGTGGAACGGCAGCTCACCGTCCCCATCGGCCTGCCCGTCGAGATGGACGCGACGCGCGGCACCATCCGCCTCCTGGAGCCCGCGGTCACCTGACCGGCGAGGCGGCCGCGCTCGGCGTGGCCGCGCCTTCCGGACCGATGCGCGTGTGGACGTCGGCGCCATACCACACCGCGGCCGGCGTGATGCGGAGGGCGTGGGTCTGGACGGCGAGGTCCACGCGGCGGTCCTGGATGGTCACGTCCTCGCGTACCGCGGCCGGGAAGTCCACCGGACGGAACAGGGAGCGCGGCAGCTTGACGTCGAAGCCCTCGTGCAGCCTCTCCCGGATCTTCGACACCAGCTTGTCCGGGTCCAGGCCCAGGCCGCACTTGGTGACGTCGTCCTGCTCCTCGATGGCCGCCCGTACCTCCGCCCACGAGCGATCGGTGAGGTCGACCCGGATGCGGAACTCGCGCGGCGGAAATCGGGGCTCCAGCCGCAGCCTCTCCGGGCCGGCGGAGAGCTGGAAGGCCCCCGAGACCGGGTACTCCCTCGCGATCACCTCTCCGTCGAGCCGCTTCCTGGCCTCGAAATCGCGGCAAACGACGGAGGCGAGCGACCGGCTGTCCCAGGCGAAGTGGACGGTGGCGGCGCCGTGCGCTTCCTGGAGGACGACGGGGACGTCCACGGCCAGCGTATTGTCCGTACCGGCGACGACGCGCGGTGGGCGCGCGCGCAGCACCCCGCGCACGCGATGGATGGTCACGTCGAGGGTCCAGGTGCCCGCGCTGATCTTGCCGAGGAACGTCCCCACCTTGACCTCGTGGGTGTCGTGCACCTGCTTCTCCAGGGGCAGGTCCAGGGCGACCCGGTCCAGATAGTGGACGGCCACTTCGCGCAGCACGTCCTCGACCAGCGCGGGACGGATGCCGAGGATCACGTCGCCTCCCTGGGCCAGCGCTTCCGTGACGACGGGATCGGCGGCGGCGAGCGCCGCGAACTCCTCCCGCCGCCGCTCGTGCTGAGCGCGCTGGCCCTCGAACCGCTCGGCGGCGGAGCGCCAGCGGCCGGAGGTGGCCAGGGCCGCGGCCAGCGCGGCCACGGCCAGGACCGCCGCCACCAGCCGCCGACGGTGGCCCGGCTTCATCGTGAGCTCCCGTCCGGGGCGGGGCGTGCGGGCGGGGAAGCGGTGGGCGGAGCCGGCGTGGCCGTGTGCGCGGAGATGTCCACGGACACCCACAGCTTGCCGCGGAAGGCCTTCACGTCGGCCACGGCGGCGCGGACGGGGATGGTCGCGGCGGCGATGCGCACTTCGCCCAACTCCACCGCGGGCAAGGTGACGTTGCCCTCCAGCCGCACCGGGATCTCGATGCTGGAGGCGAGCGCGCTGAAGGCGTCGAGCCGCTCGCGTCCGAGCTGCTCGACCAGGTCCTCCACCATGAACGAGCGCAGCCCATAGACGTTCACGCGGCGGGCATCGAGGGCGATGACCTTCACCGAGCCGCGCAACACGCCGGAGTCGGGATCCAGCGCCACCACGTCGAGGCCGCCGAACACGGTCACCTCGGCATGGCCCTCCTTATCCGGGCGATCCGCGAAGCTGGCTTCACCATCCAGGCGCACGAGGCCGAACCCGTCGTCGAAGTGCACCTCCGCGCGCGACACCTCGATGCGATAGCGGTCGAGGATCACGCGCTCGAAGGGAAGGGTGGCGGCGATGACCTGTCGCACCAGGCCTTCGTCCGCCACCACGAGCATCTTGTCGAAGGGCAGCAGCGCTCCCCGGCGCGCGGCCGCGGTCAGGCCGGCCAGCCCCTCGCGTCTCCGCTCGAGCACGGCCTGCTCCGCGCTCGTCGCCGTCTGCCGATGGCAGGCGGCGGCGAGGACGAGCGCGGAGAGGGCGAGACCGGCCAGGGAGCGGGTCAAGGAAACCCTGACACTAGCCGCCGTCCGCGCGCGCGGTCAAGCGATGGAAAGAGGGCCTCCCGGGTCCGCGACTGGCGGTAGACTGTAGGCCAGGCTTCGTGGGTCACCCACGACGCCGTCCTCCCATGACCATCGCCGTCGACCTCCAGGCCTTCTCGCCTTGCGACAGCCTCTACGTGTCGCCGCACCACGACGACGTGCTTCTCTCCTGCGGAGCGCGCCTCCTGTCCGACGCCGCGCGGGGACTGCGCATCCTCGTGGTGACGGTGTTCGGCGAGGGCGGCCGCCCGTGGCCCGAGATCGGAGGGCTGGCCGCGGCGGACGTGCGCCGCACTTCGCTCGGACTTCCGGATGCGCGCCGGCGCAGCGACTACTACTCCTCGTTCCAGGCCCTGGTCGAGGGCCGCCGAGCCGACGACGATCAATGGGTGGCCCAGATCGCGCAGGCCCTCGGCGAGATCGCCCATCGCTCCCGGGCTTCGCAGGTGTACATGCCGCTCGGCGTGGGCAGCCACATCGACCATCGCGTGGCCCACGAGGCGTCGCTGCGCGGGTTCCAGACGGCCGAGGGCCGGAACGTATTCCTCTACGAGGAGCGCCCGGAAGCCTTCGTGCGAGGCGCCGTGCGCGTCCGGCTGGGCCAGGTCGGCGCGCGCTTGCCCCCGGCCGCCGTCCACGCCGCCGACCGCGCCCGCCTGGCCGCGTTCCTCTGGCGGTTCCACCTCGCCCCCTCCATGCGCGGCGACCTCAAGGGCTGGCCGGAGCGCCTGCGCTCGACGGGCCTGGCCGCCCGGCAATGGCGGCAGAGCCGGGCCTGGCACCCGCAGAAGGGCTTCGGCCCGCGGCTGCAGCCCGTCGTCCATCCCACCGAGCCCGCGCTGCTCGAGAGCGTGCGCCAGCTCCAGGCCGCGCTCGCGCCCACGAGCGGAGCGGCCAAGCGCGTGGCCCGCCTGTCCGCCGCCTACGCGCGCCGCCTGGGTGGGAGCGAGCACGCCGAGCGCTTATGGCTCCTCTTGCCGCCGCGCGAGGAAGGCGGCATCACGACCGTCGCCGACGTGGACGAGCCCCTGCCCGCCCGCGCGGGCTAGCTAGGGCTCGGGCAGGCCGCGCAGCGCGTCCCAGCGATCCGGGTCCTGCAGCCAGAGGGTGTTGAGGTACGTGCGGATCTCGTGCTCACGGAACCGCGCCTTCAAGGCGTCGAGGCCGGCGCGCAGCCGCGCCTCGTCCAGCGTGACCGCGTCCGCCTCCTCCTTGAGGATGCCGTCCTCGTGCGGAAGGCCGACGGCGTCGAGGAACGTCGCCAGCATGTCGCGCCGGGCACCGAGATGGAGGGCGACGAGGAGGGCGGCCGCCACCGGCTCTCCGGGGTCGAGCACCGAGGCCAGGGCCCGCCCCTGCTCCTCCGGGGACATCGAGCGCGCTACCTGCGGGCGCAGGTGCCGGGCCTTCACGATGGCCGCGAGCGCGCTGCCGTAGACCTCCTGGGAAGGCTCGGCGAAGAACCGACCCGCCGCCGCGACCTTCTCCTCCCGCTCGAGCCGCTTCCAGAGTCGTACCGCCGTCTCCTCGAAGTTCATCCCCGGGAGTATATTCCGCGGCCAAGGATGCCGAAGCGATGACGGCCGCGCTCTTCGACGCTCGAGGATGCCTCACCCCGCAGGGTTTCGCGCAGGTCTCGGCGGCGCCCCCGGGGAAGGTCCCGCCCGAGCTGGCCGCGCACCTCGCCGGCTGTCCGCGATGCCAGCGCCAGCTGCTGGCCGCGGCCCTGCCGTCGTCGGGGGCCACGCGCCGCGAGCCTCCGCCCCTGTGGCGCACGGGCGTGGTCGTGGTGGCGTGCCTGCTCCTCGTGCTGGTGGCGATGATCCTGACGCAGATGCTCGGGGTCCCGCCGCGCTAGGGCGCCGCCCTCAGGGTATCGGCTTTGCTCCCTCGATCCGTCCCACGCCGCGCTCGGCCAGCCTCCGGTTCATCTCGGGGACGTCCTTCTCGATCACGCCGTTGACGGCGGCCACCGTCTCGTCCACCTGCTTCTGCACGCGCACCAGCGCCTGCCGCTGCTGCGACGTGGGGGCGGCGGTGATGCCGCTGATCGCGAGGTAGAGGCCGCGCGCGCGCGGCACCAGGGGATCCGGGTCCTCGGCCAGGGGCGCGCCCGCGAACCCCAGCGGCTCCTGGCGGCTCAGCTGGCGGGCGAGCCCGTCGACGGTTTCGGCCAGCGTCTTGAGCGCGGCCTTGACGTCGTCGGGAGCGGCCTTCTGCGACTCCTGCACGTCCGCCAGCTGCTTCTTGAGCGCCGTCACCGCCTTGTTGGCGGCCTCCGCGCGGCCCCAGAGCTTCGCCCCCTGCCGAGCCGCCTGCTCCCATTCCTTGCGCTCCGAGGCGCCGATCGTGATGCGCGGGTCCTCCTCGACGAGGATGGAGCGGGTCGCGGAAGCGGCGCCCGCCGTCACCTTCGCGGTGTAGGTTCCGGGGCCGACGAGCGGGCCGCGCGGCGGTCCGAAAAAGGATTCGCCGCCGCTCGGGGGCGGAGGCGGCACCGGCGGCTCCAGGCGCAGGTCCCAGCTCGCCTGGTTGAGGCCCTTCTCCTTGGGCCCCTTGATCTCGCGCACGACCGCGCCCGAGGCGTCCGTGATCGTGATCTTCACGTCCTCCTTCTCGCCCGGCCTCGTCTTGAGGAAGTAGGTGAGGGTCGCTCCCTCCGGGGGATTCGCTCCGGCCATGAACTTGTGCCCGGTGTTGCCCTTGTGCGCGTAGGCGCGGTAGGCGATGGCCGGCTCTCCGTCGAAGAGCCGCAGGTCCGCGTCGAGGGTCGCCGGATCGGCCTGGGCCAGCGCGCCCAGGTCGTCGAGGATGTAGACCCCGCGTCCGTGGGTGGCGAGGATGAGGTCGTTGTCGCGCGGATGGACCTGGATGTCGAAGATCGGCACCGTCGGCAGCTTGCCCCGCACGCGCGTCCAGCTCCCACCGGCGTTCCAGCTCACGAAGAGGCCGAACTCCGTGCCCGCGAAGAGGACGCGCGGGCTCTTCGGGTGCTCGCGCACGACGTGCACGACCTGACCCCGCGGAAGATCGCCGGCCACGGCGCGCCAGGTGACGCCGAAGTCGTCCGTCCGGAACAGGTACGGCGCGTAGTCGTCGGCCCGGTGCCCGTCGAAGGCCACGTAGGCGGCGCCCTCACCGGTCCGGCTCGGCTCCACGCGGCTCACGTAGGTGCCGGCGGGCACCCCCGAGGGCAGCTTCAGGCGCGCCCAGGTCGCGCCTCCGTCGCGCGAGACCTGCACGTTGCCGTCGTCGGTTCCCACCCAGACGACGCCGGCCTTGAGCGGCGATTCGGCCATGGTGGTGATGGTGCCGAAGTGCACGACGCCGTCGTTGCGCGAGAGCATGTCCCTGGCCGTCTGGCCGAAGATCGTCATCTTGTCGCGCTCGCCGTTCGAGGTGAGGTCCGGGCTCACCACCGCCCAGCTCTCGCCGCGGTCCCGGGAAGCGAAGAAGCGATTGCCGCCGTAGTAGACGGTGTCGGAGTCGTAACGGGAGACCACGATCGGGGAGTTCCAGTTGAAGCGGTACCGCTCGCCCTCGGCCGGCTCGGGCCGGATGCTGCGCCGCTCGTTGGTGCGCCCGTCGAAGCGGGACACGTTCCCGTCCTGGCTCTCCGTGTAGACGACGTCGGGATCGCTCGGGTCGATCACGTTGTAGAACCCGTCGCCGCCCCCGACCCGCGACCAGTCCTCGTTCGAGATGCCCTGCTGGTACAGCGTGCGGCTGGGCCCGCACCAGCTCCCGTTGTCCTGCAGGCCGCCGCACACGCGATAGGGCTTCTGCATGTCGAAGGAGACCTCGTAGAACTGGGCGAGGGGGATGGTGTTGACGTAGTCCCAGGTCCGGGCCCGGTCGTAGGTGATGTGCACCCCGCCGTCCGTTCCCGCCATCACGTGGCTGGGATCGGCGGGATCGATCCACAGCGCGTGGTAGTCGCCGTGGATCTTCTGGCCGACGTCCTGGCGGAAGGTCCGCCCGCCGTCCTCGGAGAGGTAGAGGGGCGCGCCCAGGACCCACACGCGCTGGTCGTTGCCGGGATCGACGCGGACCTGGCTGTAGTACGACGGCCGCGGGTTCGTGTCGGACATCTTCTTCCAGGTGGCGCCCTTGTCCTCGGAGCGATAGATCCCACCCTCCTTGGCGTGCTCGACGAGCGCATACACGATGCGCGGGTCGCGGCGATGGATGCCGATGCCGATGCGGCCGACGTCGCCCTGGCTCGGGAGGCCCTCGGTCAGCCGGGTCCACGTCTCGCCTCCGTTCGTCGTCTTCCAGAGCGCGCTCCCCGGCCCGCCGCCGTTGTAGCCGAACGGAGTGCGGCGCCGCTGGTAGGAGGCGGCGTACAGGGTCTGCGGGCTCTCGGGGTCCATGGCCACGTCCACGAAGCCGGTGTCCTCGTCCACGAACTTCGTGTTGACCCAGGTCTTGCCGCCGTCCGTGGTGCGGAAGAGGCCGCGCTCCTTGCTGGGCCCCCAGAGATGGCCGAGGGCGGCCACGTACACGACGTCGGGACTGGTCGGGTGCACGACGACGCGGCCGATGTGGTGCGTGTCCGCGAGCCCCAGGTGGATCCACGTCTTGCCCGCGTCGAGCGACTTGTAGACGCCGTTGCCCCACGAAGACGACTGCCGGTTGTTGGGCTCGCCGGTGCCGACGTAGACGATCGAGGGATCGGACGGCGCCACCGCCACGTCTCCGATCGACGAGACCTCCTGGTCGTCGAACACGGGCTCGAGGGTGACCCCGTTGTTCACCGTCTTCCAGAGTCCGCCCGAGGCCGTGGCCACGTAGAACGTGGAGGGCCGGCTCTCCACGACCGCGAAGTCGTCGATGCGACCGCCCATGATCGCGGGCCCGATGCTCCGGAAGGCGAGGCCGGCCAGCACGTCCGTGGGAGGCACGCTCGACGACGCGGGCGCGGGCGCGGGCTTCTCCGCGGGCTTCGCGGCGCGCGGGGGGGCGGCGGCGGCGGAAGCGGCCGCGGAAAGGACGAGCACGGCAAGCAGGGCACGTCGTGCGGAAGGATTCATGGCGCCGGACGCTATCCGGCGCGCGGCGGGGAAGTCAACTCAGCGCGCGGGCGGGCCGGCGGCGCGCGCCAGCTCGTCGCGCGAGAAAATGCGGCCGCCCTTGACCACGTCGCGCGGCGTTTCGAGCACGCCCAGATCCGTGACCGGATCGCCGTCGAGGATCAGCAGGTCCGCGCGCTTGCCCGCGGCCAGCGTTCCGAGCTCGTCCTGCCGGCCCATCACGCGCGCGCCGCCCAGGGTGGCCGCGCTGAGGACCGCGGACGGGCTCATCCCCGCCTCGACCATGAGCCGCAGCTCGCGGTAGATGGAGGGGCCGTGCAGGGCCCCGATGTTGCCCGCGTCCGTCCCCGCCGCGATGCGGGCGCCGGCGGCGGAGAGCCGGCGCAGGTTCTCGGATCCCGTCTTGAGGGCGGCGTCCGCATTGGGACGGCCCGCGCCCTTGAACTCGGGGAAGGCCTTGACCTCCTCGAAGCTGCGCAGGGCGTCGGGATCGCCGAGGCGGATCTCGGCCGCCGTCGGCGTGAACTTCCCGGAGAGCACGAGGTCGTATCCCTTCACGACGAACAGCGTCGGCACGTAGAGCACGCCCTTGTCGCGGACGGCGGCCACGAACGCCTCGTCCACCGGCTGGTCGAAGACGGAGTGCACGAGGATGGCCGCGCCCGCCTCCACCGCCATGCGGGCGCCCGCGAGCTCGGTGGCGTGGACGGCCACGCGCAGGCCGCTCCGGCGCGCCTCGTCCACCACCGCGTCGAGCAGGGCGCGCCCGGCCACCGGATCGTCCCCCGGCCGCTGGATGAACCAGATCTTGACGAAGTCGGGCCGGCGCGCCGCCTCGCGGGCCACCAGGGCGCGGGCATCCGCGGGCGAGTCCACCTTCACGATGGGCGGATCGCCGAGGTCGAGCTGGGGCCGGGCCACCGTCGACACCAGCGGGCCCGCCACCGCCACCCGCGGCGCGAGCGCGGTACGGGCCGCGCGGTCCCGCACGTCGAAGTTCCACAAGGGGCCGCCGGCGTCGACCACGGAGGTGACGCCGCAGAGGAGGTAGCGCGCGAAAGTGGCGTCCAGGCGCTGCTTCACGCCGGCGATCTCCTGCTCGTAGGAGCGGTGCCCGCGCAGGTCGATCACGTCGGGGCGCGTGTACGCGCCCCCGGACTGGAAGAAGTGCACGTGGGCGTCGACGAGGCCGGGCATCACCCAGCGTCCCCGCCCGTCCACGATGCGCAGGCCCTTGGCCAGCGGCACCTCCGCCCGGGATCCGACCGCCTTGATGCGCTCGCCCTCGACGACCACGACCGTATCCGGGCGGGCCGGCCCGCCCGTGCCGTCGATCACCGTCGCACCCACGATGGCGAACCCGTTGGGCACGCGCGCGGGCGGGGCCACCGCCGCCGCCACGAGAGTGCCCACCGCGAGCGCGCCCGCGACGACCGCGGCCGCGCGCTCAGGCGTGCGCATCGACGGGCACGATGCCGCCGGAGACGGGCGCGGACTCCGGGGAAAGGAGGAAGACGATGACCCGGGCGATGGCCGCGGGCGCGGTCCAGCGTGACCGGTCCGCCTTGGGCATCGCCGACCGGTTGCTCGGGGTGTCGATGGTGCCGGGCATCACGCAGTTGACGCGGACGCCGTGCTCCTTGTTCTCGAGGGCGAGCACGCGCGTCAGGGCCACCACGCCGGCCTTGGACACGGCGTAGGCGGCGGCACCCGCCCCTCCGCCTTCCACGACTTTCGATCCGACCGTGACCATCGACCCCCGCGACTTTTTCAGGTGGGGAAGCGCTCCGCGACAGATGGAGTACGCGCTGTCCAGATTCGCCTGCATCATGCGCGGCCATTCGTCGGCCGGTGCTTCCGGCAGGGGACCGGAGCCGGCATAGGCGCCGGCGATCGCGGCCACGCCGACGAGGCCGCCCAGCCGGGAGGCCGCTTCGTCGACGAACCGCGCGGTGGCGGCCACGTCCACGAGGTCGACGGCGGCGCCGCTCAGGCGCGCGCCCGCCGCCATCTCCTCGCGCAAGGCCTGCCATCCCTCCTCGCCCCGATAGGGCACGGCAACGCCTGCCCCGCTCGCGAGGAGCGCGCGGACCACTTCGCGCCCGAGAGCGCCCGTGCCGCCGGTGACGACGTAACCCGCCACGTCAGCCTCGCGCCTTGAGTCCGTCGTACGTCCGATCCGGCGCGGAGTCGGTGCTGGTGGGCAGTCCCTTCGGCCGCCAGCCGGGGTCGACGCCGCCGGTGGGCAGAGGCGCTCCTTCGTAGCCGGCCCGCTGATCCACGAGGTTCGTGAAGCCGGCCTGCTCCAGGAGGGCGGCCGCCTTGGCGGAGCGTCCGCCCGCCTTGCACCCGACGACGAGGCGCGCGTCGCGGGGGAAGCTCTTCTCCGCCACGGCCAGGAAGTTCGGGTTCGGAGTCATGCCCCCCGGTCCCATGTCGAGAAGGGGGATGTTGTAGGCGCCGGTCGGATGGCCGGCCGCGAACTCGGGCACCGAGCGCACGTCGAGGTAGACGTAACCCTCCTTGTCCATGAGGTCGCGCGCCTCCTCCGGCGAGATCCGCTTCACGGCCATGGCCCACCTCCACCGGAAAGCCTATCCGACGCCGGCCGCGCCGCGCTAGGCCGATCGCATCACGCGCTCGCGGATCTTCACCACGCCTTCGGCGAACTCCTCCGGCGGGGGCAGGAGGCTGAGGACGAGGTAGGCCTCGCGCGGGAAATCGAAGAAGTAGCCGGGATGAACGAGCACGCCGTCCTGCTCGACGAGCGCGATCGCCCACTCCTCCTCGCTGCGCGTGGCCGGGACGTGCAGGACGGCCGACCATCCCCCTTCCACGTCGAGCACGGTGGCGGGCGTGCCCGCGGCGGCCGCGCGCAGGCGTGCGAGGTTGTCCCGGATCCGGTCCCGTATCGGGGCCTGCAGCTCCTCCGTGCGGGCCAGGATGGCCGGAGCCGCGCGCTGGACCGGAGTGGACACGGACAGGTAGGTGTCGGCCACGATCTCGAGGCGCGCCTGCGCCTCCGCGCGTGCGGCCGCGGGGCCGGCGAGCGCCACCCAGGCCAGCTTGAGCTGGGGCAGGCCGCAGGACTTCGAGAGGCCGCCCAGGCAGAGGGTCAGGGCGGGGCCGTCCGCGAACAGCGTGCGCGCGCGGCCCGCATCCGCGCGCAGGGGGAAGTCGGCGAAGACCTCGTCGGAGAGGATGGCCGCGTCGTGGCGCGCGGCCAGCGCGCGCAGGGCCTCCGCCTCCGACGCCTTCACGAACGACCCCGTCGGGTTGTTCGGGGAGACGGCCACGACCGCGCGCGTCCGCCCCGTGAACGCGTCCGCGAGCTCCGCGAGGTCGATGTGCCAGGTCCCGTCGTAGCGGAGGGGATACGGCTCCACCTGCACCGACTCCAGCCCGGCCAGGTACTCGAACAGGGGATAGCTCGGCCGCGGAACGAGCACCGTGTCCCCGGGATCGCACAGGAGCTTGAACGCGAAGGCGTAGGCCTCGCTCGTGCTGGCGGTGAGGAGGAGGCGGTCCGGGTCGATCTCGGCGCCCCGCCGCCGGCCCTCGGCGGCGACCGCCTCGCGGGCGGCCCGCTGGCCGCGTGGCTCCGGCTCGTAGGCGAGGGCGGCGGGATCGGCCAGGAGGGCCAGCACGTCCGCGGGCGCGCGCAAGCCGGCCCGCGTCGGGTTGGTCTCGGTGAGGTCGAGCAGGGGAGCGCCGGAGCGCCTTCGCGCCTCCACGGCGCCGCGGAGGCGGTTGGGCGCGCGCGTCCAGCCCGTGCGTCGCGAGAACATCGCTCATTGTAGGGGCGCCCCGAGTAGTATCGGTTGAGCGATGCACCTGAGCCCCCAGCCTCCGCGCGACCCGTCCCCGAGCCCGTCCTCCGTCGTCGTGCGCGATCTCCACAAGACGTACGGGACGGTCGAAGCAGTGCGCGGCCTCTCGTTCGACGTCGCCCCCGGCGAGTGCTTCGGCCTCCTCGGCCCGAACGGCGCGGGCAAGACGACGACGATCGAGATCCTGGAAGGCCTGCTCGCACCCACCGCGGGCGAGGTGATCGTGCTGGGCCGCCGCTGGGGTCACGACGACCAGGCCATCCGCGAGCGCATGGGGGTCTGCCTCCAGCAGACCGTCCTCTCGGAGAAGCTCCAGGTGGACGAGACCGTCGAGCTGTTCCGCCGGTTCCACCGCCGCGGCCGCGCGCCGGAGGCCGTGATCCGCCAGGTCGAGCTCACGGAGAAGGCTTCAGCGCGCGTGGGTACCCTCTCCGGGGGCCAGAAGCAGCGCCTGGCCGTGGCCTGCGCGCTCGTCGGCGACCCGGAGCTCCTCTTCCTCGACGAGCCCACGACCGGGCTCGATCCCCAGTCGCGGCGCCAGGTGTGGGACATCGTGAACGCCTTCAAGGCCGGCGGCCGCACCGTGCTCCTCACGACCCACTACATGGACGAGGCGGAGCGCCTCTGCGACCGCGTGGCCATCGTCGACCACGGCCGCATCATCGCGGAGGGATCGCCCCGGCACCTCATGACCTCCCTCGGCGGCGAGCACGTGGTCGAGATCGCGGTGCGGGACGACGGCTCCGGGCCCCTGCCGCCGTCGGCCATGGAGGGGCTGCCCGGCGTGCGCGCCGCCCACGCGGAGGCGGGGCGCATCGTCCTCACCGTGGCCGAGCCGCACGTCGCCGTTCCGGCCGTGCTCGAGAAGGTCCGCGCGGGAGGCTGGGCGCTTTCCGGGCTCAGCACGCGGCACGCGAGCCTCGAGGACGTGTTCGTGTCCCTGACCGGCAGGCATCTGCGCGATGAATGAAAGGGCGCCGCGGACGGGGGCGGAGGAGGCGACGGACGGGCGCGAGTTCACCCGCCTCGATGCGTTTCTCGCCCTCTGCCTCACCCGCTTCCGTGAGTTCTATCGCGAGTCCGAGGTCGTCTTCTGGAGCTTCGCGTTCCCGATCATGCTCTCCGTCGGGCTCGGCATCGCCTTCCGCAACCGACCCGCGGAGACGCTCCCGGTCGCGGTCGTGGCCGGACCCCAGGCGGCGCGCCTCTCCGAGGTCCTTGGGCGGGCGCCCCTGCTCACGGCGAAGGTGATGGACGCCGACATGGCCGCGCGGGCGCTGGCCCTGGGCCGCGTGGCCCTCGTGGTCGCGCCGCGCCCCGACCAGGGCGTGGAGTACCGTCTGGATCCCTCCCGGTCGGAATCCGCCATCGCGCGGGCGCGCGCCGACGACGCCCTCCAGCGCGCGGCCGGCCGCCACGACCCCGTGCCGAGCGCGGTGGTCGAGGTGCGCGAGCCCGGCGGGCGCTACATCGACTTCCTGATCCCCGGCATCGTCGGCATGAACATCATGAGCGGCGGCATGTGGGGCGTCGGGTTCAACCTCGTCGACATGCGCATCAAGCGGCTGCTCAAGCGGCTCGTCGCCGCGCCCATGCGCCGTCCGGATTTCCTGGCCGCCAACCTGGCCATGCGCCTCGTCTTCATGGTGATCGAGGTCTCGTTCGTGCTGGGCTTCGGGCACCTGGCCTTCGGGGTGCCCCTCCGCGGCAGCCTTCCCGCCGTGTTCGCGGTGGGCGCCCTGGGCGCGCTCTGCTTCGGCGGGCTGGGACTGCTGGTGGGGTCGCGCGCGCGCCGGATGGAGACCGTCACCGGGCTCATGAACGTCGTGATGATGCCCATGTTCGTGCTGTCCGGAATCTTCTTCTCCGCGGACCGGTTCCCCCAGGTCCTGCAGCCCCTCATCCGCATCCTCCCCCTGACCGCCCTGAACGACGCGATGCGCGCGGTCGTCCTGGAAGGGATGCGCCTGTCCGCCCTGTCCGCGCCCATCGCTGTTCTCGTCCTCTGGACGGTGCTCAGCTTCGGCATCGGCTTGTGGCTTTTCCGCTGGGCCTAAGGCAAGGCGGCACGTAGAGCCCGGCGGCGCCGCGCAGCGGCGGCGCCCGGGCGAGGGGGGTTTCAGGGGGGGTCGCGAACACCCACCGGGATGACGTGTGAGTGCCCCCCCTGACTTAATACTTCCACGGGCTCGCCGCGCAGCGGCGGCGCCCGGGCGAGGGGGGTTTCAGGGGGGGTCGCGAACACCCACCGGGATGGCGCGTGAGTGCCCCCCCTGACTTGATAAGACGTGAGTGCCCCCCCTGAGATAGAGTCCCGCCGCGATGGAGCACGCCAAATCCAACCGCGAGCAGGAGCGCATGGCCGGCAAGCACGGCGCGGTCACCGCCTGGCGGCGCTGGGGCCCCTACGCGGCGGAGCGGTCCTGGGGCACCGTCCGTGAGGACTACAGCGAGAACGGGAATGCCTGGTCCTACTTTCCCCACGACCACGCGCGCTCCCGCGCCTACCGATGGGGCGAGGACGGCCTGGCCGCCATCTGCGACCGCTACCAGATCCTCTGCTTCGCGCTGGCCCTCTGGAACGAGCGCGATCCCATCCTGAAGGAGCGGCTCTTCGGCGTCGTGCCCTCCGAGGGCAACCACGGCGAGGACGTCAAGGAGTACTACTTCTACCTCGACTCCACTCCCAGCCACTCCTACATGAAGTGGCTCTACAAGTACCCGCAGCGGGACTATCCCTACGAGCGTCTCATCGAGGAGAACCAGCGCCGGGGCGGCCGCGGCCCGGAGTTCGAGCTCCTGGACACGGGCATCTTCGACGACGACCGCTACTTCGACGTCTTCGTGGAGTATGCCAAGGCGACTCCCGAGGACATCGCCGTCCGCGTCACCATCCACAACCGCGGGCCGGAGGCCGCGCCCATACAGGTGCTTCCGCACCTGTGGTTCCGCAACACCTGGGCCTGGGGTCCGCGGACGCTGGCCGAGCCGTCGATCGTGCTCGAGGAGTCAGGCCCGGGCGGGGACGTCCTCCTCGCGGACGACTCGAGCGCGGATCCCCTTTCCAACCTCCCATTCCTCTACCGGCTGGGGCCGCGCCGGCTGATCGTGCCCGCGGGCGGGGAGCCGCTCTTCACGAACAACGAGACGCACATGGAGCGTCTCTATGGACCGGAAGCCCACAGCCGGTCGCCGTACGTCAAGGACGCCTTCCATCGCTACGTGGTCGGCGGCGAGGCAGGTGCGGTCGACCCCGCGCGCAAGGGGACCAAGGCGTGCGTGCGGCTGCGGGCGGTGGTTCCGCCCGGGGGGTCGGTCGTCTACCGCTTCCGGTTCACGGGGGACCAGTCCACGCCGAACCCCATGGGCGAGGTGGACACGATCGTCGAGGAGCGCCGGGCCGAAGCGGACGTCTTCTACGAGGACATCCATCCTTCCCGCGCCACCGAGGACGAGAAGAACGTCCAGCGCCAGGCCTTCGCGGGCATGCTGTGGTCGAAGCAGATCTACCTCTTCGACGTCAACCAATGGTTCGAGGGGGACAACCCCAACTACCCGCCACCGCGCTCACGCGTCTCGATCCGCAACACGCACTGGCGCCACCTCAACTCGATGCGGATCCTGTCCATGCCCGACAAGTGGGAGTACCCATGGTTCGCGGCCTGGGACCTCGCCTTCCACTGCACGCCGCTCGCCCTGGTCGACCAGGAGTTCGCGAAGGAGCAGCTCTGGCTGCTCCTCTTCGAGCAGTTCCAGCACCCGTCGGGCCAGCTGCCGGCCTACGAGTGGGAGTTCTCCGACCTGAACCCGCCCGTGCACGCCTGGGCCGTCTGGCGCGTCTACAACATGGACCGCATCCGCAACGGCAAGGGCGACCGTGAGTTCCTCGAGAAGTGCTTCCACAAGCTGCTGATCAACTTCGCCTGGTGGATCAACAAGGTCGACCGCTCGGGCAACAACGTCTTCGAGGGCGGCTTCCTCGGCCTCGACAACATCACCGTCATCGACCGCAGCGAGCCCCTGCCCGCGGGCGCGGTGCTCGAGCAGTCCGACGCCACGGGCTGGATGGGCATGTTCTGCCTCAACCTCATGCGCATCTCGCTGGAGCTGGCCAAGGAGAACCACGCCTACGAGGCCCTGGCCACGAAGTTCTTCCAGCACTACATCTACGTCGGCGCAGCCATGAAGAAGATGGGCGGCCGCCGCTACTCGCTGTGGGACGAGGAGGACGGGTTCTTCTACGACGTCCTCACCTATCCGGACGGCAGCTACGAGAAGTTCCGCGTGCGCTCCCTGGTGGGGCTCATCCCCCTCTACGCGATCGAGCGCCTCGAGGACCATTGGATCGAGGGCTTCCACGAGTTCCGGTCCAACCTGTACTGGTTCCTCGAGAACAAGAAGCACATCGTGCAGGACGTCTGCCATCCCGTGATGAAGGACCACGGGGATACCCACGTGCTGGCCATCGTGAACGAGAGCCAGATCAAGGGCCTGTTGCGGCGCATCCTCGATCCCGACGAGTTCATGTCCCCCTTCGGCCTGCGCAGCCTCTCGCGATACCACGCGCAGCGGCCGTTCGTCTTCGGCGACCGCGCGGTGAGCTACGAGCCCGCGGAAGCGGATTCCAAGATCAAGGGCGGCAACTCGAACTGGCGCGGGCCCGTCTGGTTCCCGACCACGTTCCTGATGATCGAGGCGCTGCGCAAGCTCGGTACGGCCTTCGGGCCCACGCTGAAGGTCCCCGTGGACGGCCGGGACGGTCCGCAGCGGACGCTCTTCGAGGTGGCGGAAGACCTGGCCAACCGGATGATCCGCATCTTCACGCGCGGAGAGGACGGGACGCGGCCGGTCTACGGCACGCGGAGGAAGTTCCAGGAGGATCCCTACTGGCGGGACCTCATCCTCTTCCACGAATACTTCGACGGCGACACCGGCGAGGGGCTCGGCGCCTCCCACCAGACGGGCTGGACGGGGCTGGTCGCGTCACTGATCGACGAATGGCGGCGGCCCCGGCAGGCGTCGACGCGCCCGGCGGAAACGGCGGCCTCGGAACCGAAGCGCCGGCGTGCTCAGCCCGAATAGCTAGGGCTGGCCCAGGTAGACGGTGATCGTGTTCGACTGGATCTTGTCGAGCGTCGCGTAGACGCTGAACTCGCCGCGCTGGCTGGCGCGCAGGCGGGGCTGGAACTCGTTGGAGAAGGTCACGATGTCGATCAGGTGCTCGGGCTCGAACGTCCATTCCGGATGCCCGCTCCCGGTCGTCTCCTTGTTCTTGGCGTCCTTGGCCACGATGTCGACGCGGAACCGGTAGCCGAGGGGGATGATCGGCACGCCCTCCTTGGTCGTCTCGTAATCGACACGGTTGCCCGCGGCGTCCTCGACCAGGTACAGGCGCGCGGTGATGCGCACGGGCGGCCTCGAGTTCGTGACCGGCGGCTCCGCCTCCGGGGTGGGCTCCGGGGTCGGGGCGGGTGTGGGCGTGGCCACCGCGACGGGCGACGGCGTCGCCACCGTCACCGGGGCGCTGGGCGACCCGCCGCCGCACGAAATGGAAGCCACGGAAACGAGGGCGACCGACGAAACCGCCGCCGCCCGCTGCCAGTTCTTCATCTCACCGCTCCCTCTTCCCGGCCACGCCTTCCCTCATCGCACGAAGTTCAGCGTGATCGTGTTCGACGTCACGCCGTCCTGCACGGCCCAGCAGTCGAGGCTGCCGACGGCCAGTCCCTGTACGCGCCGCTGGTTGGTGTGGTTCCCGGTGATCCGGGCCAGGCCGGGATCGCTGAAGAAGAACTGCACCTCGCTCTGGCCGACCGTCTCCCGGTTGTCGATGTCCTTGGCGGTGACGTCCAGGCGCGCCGTGTAGCCCACGGGAATCGGCTTCTTCGGATCCACGTCGCCGGTGTACGTTCCATCCGGATTCTCGATGACGAAGATCCGCATGGTGAGCCGGACCGCCGGGTTCGTGTTGGTTACCGGCGGCTCACCCTCTTCCGGCGTCGGCGTGGGGGCGGGCGTCGGACTGGCGACGACGACCGGCGTCGGGGTGGGGACGGGGACGGGCGACGGAGTCGGTGCGGCCGGCGTGGAACTCCCGCAACCAGGAAGCACGATCAGCACGCCCAGCAGCACGAACCCGCTCTTTCGCATCACACCTCGCCCCCAGGCGGAAGGACCCGGGATGGAAAAACACTCAAGAATAGACTAGGCGCCGGGGCGGGGTCAACGGCGCGGGCCCCGGGCGGCCCTGGCCGCCTCCGCGCGCACGCCGGGGTCGGGGTCGGAGAGGGCTCGGGCCAGCGCGGCGGAGGTCTCGGGCGAAGCGGGATGGCGGCCGAGAGCGCGCACGGCGGAGGCCCGCACGAGCGCGTCCGCGTCGCGCGTCGCCTCCACGAGCCCCTCGCGGGCGGGCCCGCCGCCCGCGGCCTTGCGTCCCAGCGCGAGCGCCGCCGCCGCGCGCACCCGGCTGTCGGAATCGCGGCGCAGGGCGTCGGCGAGCGGAGGCACGGCCGCGGCCTCTTCCGGGGCGACGCGGCTCAGGGCATGCACGGCGGCGAGCCGCACGTTGTCGACGGGGTCGCGAAGGACCGCGATGAGTTCGGGAGCGGCCGCGGCCGCCTCCGGGCCGATGCCGCCCAGGGCCAGGGCGGCCCGCCAGCGCACGTTGCTGCTCGGATCGGCGAGCGCGGAGCGGAGGGCCGGGACGGCCGGCGCCGCGGGGGCGCCGATCGACCCGAGGGCGTCGATCGCGTGCCATCCCACGTCGGGATCGCGCAGCAGCGCGGTGAGGGCGGGGACGGCGGCCCGCGCCTCGGGGCCGATCTCTCCCAGGGCCCGGGCCGCCTTCCCGCGCACGTCGGCGCGAGGATCGGAGAGGGCGGACAGGAGCGCCGGCACCGCGGGGCGCGCCGCGGGACCCATGCGCGCGATCACGGACGCCGCCCCGCCCCGTCCGCGTGAGCCGGGGTCGGCCACGAGCGGGACGAGCGCAGGCAGGGCGGACACGGGGTCGGGCTCGACGCGCGCCAGCGCATCCTCGACCCGCCAGCGCACCTCGTCCGCGGGGTCGCTCAGGTGCGGCGCGAGCGCGATCGCGGCGGACCGTGCCCCGGGCCCGATCGCGCCCAGGGTGTGGGCGGCACCCGCGCGCACGGGCGTGCTCTCGTCGGCCAGCGCGGCGATCACCGCGGGAAGGGCGGCGGCGGCCTCCGCTCCGAAGCCTCCCAGCGCCCAGACGGCCGCGGCCCGCACCTCGGGCTGCGGGTCCGCCAGCAGCCGCGCCAGCGCGGGGACGACGGACGCGGCCTCCGCGCCCGCGTTGCCGAGGGCCCGGGCCGTGGCCGCGCGCGCCGCCGGATCGGGGTCGCGGAGCCGCGCGAGGGGCGGGGCCCCGGAGGGCGCGGCCGACGGGGCCGTGGCCGCGTCCGCGCGGACGCGCTGGTCCGGCCCTTCGCTGCCCGCCGCTCCCAGCAGCATGGAGTCGGCGAGCGCCTCCGCGACGCGCCGCGCCCCGGCCGCACTCAAGTGGTCGTAGTCGAGGAACGCGCTCTCGCCCATGGGCCGGAGGACGGGCAGGAGGTCGAGGACCGGGATCCTCTCCGCGGCCCCGAAGGCGGCGATCTCCGCCTGCACGCTCGCCTGGTCCGCGCGGCCGAGCTGCATGCGGAAGGGAAGCACGGCCAGCCCCAGGCGTCCGCCGTCCGCCTCGACCTCGGCGCGCAGCCGCCGCAGCTCCGCGAAGAAGCGCGTGAAGGCGTCGCGCACGCTGGGGGACCCGGGCGCGGTGAAGAGCTCTTCGACGTCGTGGATCTCGCGGCGTCGCGCCCCCACCAGGCGGCGCACCAGCGCGGAGCGCGCGTGCAGCGCCTGGAGGACGCGGGGCGGGCGCGCGAGGTTGTTGTGGATCTCGGGGATGTCGTTGAGGCAGATCGCCACCACCACGTCGTCGGGCCGGTAGCGCCGGCCGATCCGCTCGTAGGCGATGCGCTCCTGGCGCGTGGACCACCCGCTGAACGCGACGTTGAAGACCTCGGCCCGCCGCCCGCGCGCGTCGAGCAGGTCCTGCAGCACCTGCGGGAAGGCCTGCTCCGGCCGCAGCCCGTACCCCAGGGTCACGCTGTCGCCGAGGATCATCACGCGCCGCACGCCGGGGGACGCGGCCAGGGCGTGCTCGCGATCGCGCAGGCCGTCCCGGTTGTAGTCCTCCCAGGGCGGCCAGCCCGTGGCCGCGGACTTCACCGTGTAGAACTCGCCGTCGTCCCACACCGTGATGTAGCTCGCCACCGGCCGCGGCGGAGGGTCGTGGTCGAGGAGGCGGCAGACGCCCTCGAGCGCGGCCAGGAAGAGGACGACGGTCGCCAGGCCGAGGCCGATGTTGGCGGCGAGGCCTTTCGTCTCAGCTCCCTCCGCCGCCGTTGGGGGGCTGCCGCACGGTGAGACGCACGGTGTTGCCGGAGGCGTTGTAGGAGACCTCGTCCACCAGGCGGCGCATGAGGAAGATCCCGCGTCCACCCGGCGCGAGCTGGCGCTCCGGGGAGGTCGGATCGGAGACGGCGTGCGCGTCGAAGCCGACGCCGGAGTCGGAGACCTCGACCACCACGCATCCGGGCGAGACGGCCAGCAGGATGGCGACGCGCCGCTTGGCATCGAGGCCATGACCATGCACGGCGGCGTTGGAGAGCGCCTCCGCGAGCGCGACGGCGAGATCGGTCAGCCGGTCCTCGTCGAGGCCCGCCGGCGCCACCGCCTCCAGGATGCGATCCACGGTCGGGGCGACGGCGTCACGGCGGCTCGCCATGCGCATCCGCAGCGGGCGCGGCCGGGGGGCGGGCGGACGCGAGCCGCGCCGGGCGGGCGCGCTGCGGCGGGGCCGTGGAACAGCGGGTCGGCGCATCCAAGAACTCGAATGGGGAAGGCGCCGGCAATCGCCGGGCGCCCGCAGATCTTAGCTCAGGCGGGGAGGTGACGCGCGGTGACCGCGGCCACGGGCGAGGGCGCGCCGCCGGCGTATCAGCTCGTGCGCGAGGTCTCGGGCTCGTCCTCCTGCGTGAGCTCGGCGACGCTGGCGACGTAGCGGAGGAGGCGCACCGCCGTGTCGTTCTCCGTCGTGCACAGGCATTCGGCGAGCCGGGCGCGGCTGATGAGCTCCTTGCGGTACGCGCGCATGGCCAGGAAGACGTAGCGCTCGGGGAGCATCTCCCAGCGCGGCTGATCCGGCAGCTCCTGCTGCACGGCCGACGGCTCCGCGCGCATGCCCGCCCCCGCCTGCCGGATCGCTTCGTCGATCCGCTTGAGCGTTGCGGTGGAGACGAGCTTGAGCGCCTCCAGCCGCACGCGCAGCGCCTTCAGGGTGACCCCGAAGGTGCGGGCCAGGAACAGGATCGCGATGTCGCTGACCTCGTTGGCCTCGCTGTGCACGGCGCCGAACCGCTCGCGCAGCCCGCGGCTGGGCATGAGCAGGGCGGCGGCGAAAGCGCTCGAGAAGGTCTCGATGGGCGACTTCTTCTTCGCGTCCTGGAGGTCGACCATCGCCTCCTCGCGGTTGGCGAGGAGATGGCCGAGGGCGCGCGCGAGCGTGAAGCGCATGCGCGGGATCGAGCGCTCGGAGAGGAGCACGGAGCCGCCGATCGCCGGGTGATGGAAGGCGCCCGCGCTGAGGCGGCCCCGCTGCGGCAGCACGTAGACGCGGATCGCGAACGTGTCTTCGAGCCGCACGCGCAGGTCGCGGATGGGCGCATCCGGCCCGATGTCCAGATGCGCGCGCACCGTGGCCGCGAGCTGCTCCGCCTCGGGCACGGAGAAGAGGCGCGGCACGGGCAGCTCCGGCATGGCCGTGCGCGGCAGCCCGTTGGTCTCCTCGAGCTCGAGGTAGTTGCGGCAGAGCGACTCGAAATTCATCAGGAGGAGCTTTTCCGGCGAGGCCTCGGGAGCTCCCTTGGGCCGGCCCGGACGGCGCGGCGGGCCGACCACGGAGGAGTCGAGCTTCTCCGCCATCAAGCGGAAGTGCGGCCGGAAGTCGGCCTTCCCCCAGACCCCGAGGCCCAGGAAGTAATCCAGCGGCCGCGAGAGGACCTCGGAGTACTTGTACAGCTCGGCCACCGACACCGGCCGGCGCCCCTGTTCGATCGCGACCTGGGTCGTGCGCGCGAGGCCCAGCTTCTCGGCCACCACGGCCTGGGTCAGGCCGAGAAATTCCCGCGCTTTCGCGATTCGTTGGCCGACCGCTTCGTTCGATTCCATAGGGGGCCGCTCGATCTGACTTATTTCTGCAACTTATAGTCCGCCTGGCGAGATTGTGTCAAGTGGATGGCTGAAGTTTCCCAGTGTCTTAGCCCAAATTTTCACGATTCCACGGATGACGTCACCCGTTCGAAGGGCGCTGTCAGGATCGCTGACACGAGGCCGCCAAAGCGGGCCCGGTTCTTGCTATCGGTTGGAGTACGACGAGAGGTCGACCATGAAAGTGGGATACCGGCAGGCAGCGTGGCGGCTCTTCCAGGTGACGCTCACTCCGCTTCCCAAGTGGCCGGTGCGCGTGACCTGGGCGGATACGGAGCTAGAGGGCACGCCGTTCCAGTCCACGCGGTTGCCTCTTCCGGTCGTACGCCCCAAGGGCACGCACTGAGCGGTCTCGCGCCGCGGGGAGTGGATTTCCCGGCGGCCCTGAGACACACTCATCCTCCGCCATGCCCGCCTCCAGCTTGAGCAGCGCCGCCGTCGTGCTCCTGGGCGTGATCGCCGTGGGATCGCTCGTGCAGGCGATCTTCTTGCTCGTTCTCGGCCGCGAGCTCATGTCGATGGGCCGGCGGCTGGATGCCTTCCAGGAGCGCCTGGTGCGCGACCTTCATCCGCTGGTCGCGGACATCACGCGCGCGACACGCGATCTGGCCGCCGCTTCCGAGCTCACCGAGCAGCAGGCGCGCCGGCTCGACGGCCTGGTCACGACGGCGCTCACCAAGCTCGTCGAAGTGGAGCGCATGGTGGAAGAGGTCCTGCTGCCGCCGGCCAGCCGCATCGCGGGCTGGCTCGCCGCCTTGCGCAGCGTCCGTACGGTCGTCGATTTCTACCGCGGCCTGCGCGGCTGACCGCGGCGCGGCGGGCTACCAGCCCTTGGCGCTGGGCTCCCAGGATCCCGTGCGCGTGAACTCGCCGCGATCGCGCGAGAACACACGGCGGATCGGCATGACGTAGCCGCCGTCGACGAATCCCATCTGTTCGAGGTCGGCGCCCGCTTCGCCGCAATCGGCGCACTTGAAACCGCCGAGTGGATGGCGGACGGGATTGTGGTGGTGGCGGAGATAGCAAAGGACGCGCGCGATCATGGGATGCCTCCTCGGACCACCGATGGACGCCCTCGGGCCCGGTTCCACCGCTGTTCGTTAGCAACCGCCGTGCCACCCGTGACGTGGCCGTCTTGCCCTCCAATGCACACGTCTGCGGTCTGAAAAAGTTTCAAACGCGACGCGATCGGCGGTGCGGTGCCTGAGCCACAGGCCGCGGAGCGGGCACGATCGAAACGACATAGCTTGAACGCCATCCCGGCGGGAGCTGACGGCATACGGATTGCTAGTCCTCTCGCTCGACCGGCAAGGGGCCGGCGGAGAAGTGACGGAAATGCCGCAGACGCCACTCAGGGAGGCAACGATGAACCGCAAGCAGAATCCCGAGGACCGCCGCCGTTACGAGGTGCTCAGCCAGATGTTGACGGAGCACCAGGCTGAGATCCGGAACAAGCTGCGCTCCCTCCGCGAGGTCCTTCCCGCCGCCGTCACCCAGGTCAAGGACGACGAAGAGCGGAGCATGGAGGACTTCGTCCTCGGCATGGACTTCGCGCTGATGGAGATGGAGTCGGGGACGCTTCGGAAGATCGACGACGCCCTGCTGCGTCTGGAAGAGGGGACGTACGGGGTCTGCAGCGAGTGCGACGAGAGCATCTCCGAGATGCGGCTCAAGGCGCTGCCCTTCGCGAGCCTCTGCCGCGACTGCCAGGAGCAGGCCGAGGAGTCCGAAGCCGCTCGCAATGCCCGTCCCTCGCGCTTCTTCGAGGACGCGCCCCCGACCTCGCCGCGCGAGCGCCGGGCCGGCGCGGAGAAGACACGATCGTGGGAGGCGCCGCGGCGCGCGGAAGCGCCGGCCGCCGTCATCGCGCCGCCCGCGCCGGTCGAGGCCGCCGCCCGGTCCATGCGCGCCGTCAAGCCGGCCAAGGCCGCGCGCGCCCGCTCCTGATTCGCTGAGCCTCGTCTTCGCGGCCGCCGCGCCTCACTGCGGCGGCCGCGTCGTTTCCGCCCGGCCCTCGCGCTACCGTCCCGCCCATCGCCGGTTCGCCGTGATACAAAGGAACGATTCGCCCGGCGATGCGCCGCCGGCCGCCTGCGGGCGGCGGCGGGAGCGGCGCGAGCCGAGACGTCCACCCGATGCCCGAGTCCGACCCCGAGCGCGCCGCGCCGCCTCTGCCCGGCGGTAGCTCCGGAAGCCGTCTCTCCCCGCCCGGTCCGCCGCGCGTCCTGCTCGTCGTTCCCGATCCGGACCTCCGCGCGCAGGCGGAAGCCTCCCTCGGCGCCGCGCGCGTCGTCACCCTGGCCGATCCCTTGGCGGCCATGGCCTCCGCCTCCGAGACCGTCCCGGACGTCGTCCTCGCCGACGTGTCCGTCGGGGAGGTGATGGTGCGGGCCTTGCGCGCCGACCGGCGCACGCGCGGCGTCCCCGTCATCGTGATGACGACCCGCGGGGATGGCGACGGCGCGATCGAGGGGCTGGAGGGAGACGCGGACGAGTACCTCCTCAAGCCCGTCCCTCCGCGCGAGCTGGCCGCGCGCGTCGACGCGCAGGCGCGCCGCGCCTGGCGCCGCGACGAGGCGCTGCGTCTGGAGGCTTCCGCGCGCCAGGAAGCGGAATCGTCGAACCGGGCCAAGGACGAGTTCATCGCCATGATCTCGCACGAGCTGCGCACGCCGCTCGGCGCCATCCTCATCTGGGCCCAGCTCCTCAAATCCACCGACGTCGACCCGGACGCGGTGACCCGCGCCGTGGGCATGATCGAGCGCAGCACGAAGACCCTGGCCCAGCTCATCGACGACCTCCTCGACGCGTCGCGGATCATCGCGGGCAAGCTCACGTTCGAGACGCGCCCGCTCGAGCTGCGCCCGGTGATCGAGGCCGCCTTCGACGCCGCCGCCCCCGCCGCGGAGGCCAAGGGCGTCCGCCTGGAGCGCTCCCTGCCCGGACCGCTGCCGCCGGTGGCGGGGGACCCGGGGCGGCTGCAGCAGGTCGTGGCCAACCTGCTCGCCAACGCGGTCAAGTTCACGCCCGAAGGCGGCCGCATCGAGGTGCGCCTGGCCCGCTCGGGATCGACCGCCCACATCACGATCATCGACACCGGCAGCGGGATCAGTCCCGAGTTCCTTCCCTTCATCTTCGAGCGCTTCCGTCAGGCGGACACGACGAGCACGCGCAAGCAGAAGGGGCTCGGGCTCGGGCTCGCCATCGCGCGGCAGATCGTCCAGCTCCATGGCGGCACCATCGAGGCCTCGAGCGCCGGGGAAGGGCGCGGGAGCACCTTCACGGTGAAGCTGCCGCTCCTCGTGTCGTCGTCGCCCGTCATCTCTCCCGCGCCCGCCCGGGCCGAGGAGCGGACCGGACGTACGCCGTCCCTCGACGGGATCACGGTGCTGGTCGTGGACGACGAAGAGGATGCGCGCGAGGCCATGGCCGTGCTGCTCGGCCAGGCGGGAGCACGGGTGATCTCCGTCGGCGGCGCCGCGGAAGCGATCGACACTCTCGACCGCGAGAGGCCGGACGTGCTGCTGAGCGACATCGCGATGCCGGGCGAGGACGGTTACGCCCTGATCCGTCGCGTGCGCCTGCGCCCCGGCGAAGCGGGCGGCCGCATCCCGGCCGCCGCGCTCACTGCCTACGCCACGCTGGAGGACCGCGCGAAGGCGATTCGCGCCGGGTACGACGAGCACATTCCGAAGCCGGTCGACCCCACGCGCCTCATCGGTGCGGTGGCGCTCCTCGTCGACGCCGATCGCGAGGACCGGTCCACCACGCGCTGATCCGGAGGGTGGCTCCCTCGAGCCAGAAGCGAGGTCCTCCGGGGATCACGCGGCCAGCGATGAGACCCCGGAGGACCTTTGGGGGAACGTAGCGTCGTGTCCGCGAGGAGCACGGCACCTACGACGATAATGCGGACAGGCGAGCCGTCCTGTCAACGAATGTCGACGATTTCGACCGACGGCGAGCGCGGGCGCGCTCCCACGCCCTCGCCCGCCGGTCGCTAGCGCGTGGGCGGCGAAGGACTCGGACCCGAGGCCGGGGAGGGTGAGGGGTCGGCCGGGACCAGGACCGGAACGGGAGTGGCAACGGGCGGCGGTGTGCCGACCGTGACCGGGGTGGGTTGCGGCCGCGGCGTCGGGAACGGCGTCCCGCGGGGCGCGGGGGACGTCGGCGCGCCCACCACGGGGCCGGGAACGACGGCAGCGCCGGCGGCGGTGGGAACCACGACGCCCACGGGTCCGGGAACCACCACGACCGGTGCCGGCGTTGCCACGACCGGCGGAGGCGCGACGACGGGCTCCGGCGTCACCGTGGGCGCGGGGGTCACCGTCGCTCGTGGGACGACCCTCGCGCGGGCGCGCGGAGCCGGGCTGGGGGCCGGCGAGCCCGTGAGGGTGATGGCGCCCTGCGCGTTCGTGCGCGCGTTGCCGCTCCCGGGTGCGACGCCGACCATGGACGGTGTCGGGCCTGCATTGGGCGCCGCCGCGGTCCCCGGGGAAATCACGACCGCGCCCTCCGGGACGGCCGCCCCGGCTCCGGGCGTGGTCGTGGCCGCGCCGCTTGCTCCGCCCGCGCCGGCGCTGCCGGCCTCGCCGCGCGGGCGTGCGCGCGAGGACGCTCCGGCCGCCCCCGTGCCTTTGATCGGCGTGCCGCCCGGCGCGCCGGAGGCGACGGACACCTTCACGTCCACTACCGTGGTGCCGCGCAGGACGAGCAGGACCTCCGTGCCGCGCTTGAGCTCGGCCAGGCGGCCGGTGGCCGAAGCCGCCACCGAGAACGTCTCGTCGCGGCCGCCATCGGCCTTGACGTCCACGCCGCGGACCGTGAGGCGCGCGCCCGCGGGATCCACGGAGACGACGCGCGCGTTGAGGACCGTCTCTTCGTTCGGGCGCGGAGCCGTCTCCGGAGTGTAGGTCTTCGGGGTCTGAGCCTGCGCCACCGCCGCGCATCCCAGGAACGCGAGCAAAACGGGCGTCCTCATGGCTTCATCCTTCCCGTGACATGTCTATCGACAAAATCTAAGCTTATTTTGCTGATCTGTCCACTGATGTCGGGAAAAATGACTCGGTCCGCCGGGGCCCGCGACGCCAAGGAGCGGCGTCGCGGGGACCCTTCCGGCCGATCAGGGACAGCCGGCCGCAGCGCGACCGGCGGAGGTCGAGGAGACCGAGACGCGCGCATAACGGGCCCGCACGGCGGCGGACAGCGCCACGCGCAAGTCTTCCGGGCGGTCGAGGAGCGGCGACCACCATCGCCATTGCATCTCCGCGCCGAACGGAATCCCGGCCCGAGTCTCCACCCGGCAGACCAGCTGCAGCCGTCCGTCTTCCGTGGACCAGGTACCGAACTGAACTTCGCAGAGCTCGGGAGACTCGGCCAGGACTTCACACGCGACGCTTTCGAACGCGCGCGCGACCTCCGCGGGCGCGCCTTCCGCGGAGCGCGTGATGGTGGCGCTCAAACGGGCCGCCGTCCCTGGATGACGCGGATGAGGACCACCACGATGGCAAGGATGAGGAGCAGGTGGATGAACCCGCCCAGCGTCGACCCGCTCACCATTCCCAGGAGCCAGAGGATCAGCAGGATCACGAAGATCGTCCACAGCATCGTGAGACTCCTTTCTCCGTGCGACATCCTGGGGGTGAGCAAGCGACGTGCCACGACGTAACGTCCGCAGAATCACCCCCGCGACTCGATCGTGTCCCGGAGGTTGTAAACTGTACATTCGCGTCACCGCTGGCGATCCCGTCGAGTCACCTCGAGGTTTGAAAACTGAACGATTTCACGCGATGCGAGCGGCTCGAACGGCGTACGCCGGTCCTTGCGTAATGGCTTGCTTCTTGCAGCCGGCGCCCAGGATCGAATGAACCTCCAACTGTCGTGTTTCTCCGGGCACCCGGCCCTGCCGCACCGCACGGGAGAGTAATGCCGCACGCATTGCTCGTCGACGACGACGTGAACTTCGTTCTCGGCCTCGCCGAAGTGGTGGGCCGCGAGGGATTCACGACCAAGGCCGCGCACACGCTCAAGGAGGCGCGAGCAGAGATCGGCCGCGCGATGCCCGACATCGTGCTCGTGGACCTGAACCTGCCGGACGGCACGGGCCTGGACCTCTTCCGTGACCTCGAAGCCAGCCCGGCCACGGAGATCGTGCTCATCACCGGGCAGGCCAGCGTCGACACGGCGGTGGAGGCCATGCGCAAGGGCGCCTCCGACTACCTCGTGAAGCCGGTCGACCTCGCGCGCGTGCGGGCGGTGCTCGCGAACGTCGTGCGCACGCGCGAGCTGAAGGAGCAGATCGGTTCCCTGCGCGGCGAGCTGCGCAAGCTCGGCCGCTTCGGTCCGCTCATCGGCGCTTCCCCCGTGATGCAGCGCGTGTACGACATGATCTCGAAGGTGGCGCCCACCGAGGCCACCGTCCTCCTGCTCGGGGAGACGGGCACGGGCAAGGAGCTGATGGCGGAGACGATCCACGGCCTGAGCCGCCGCCACAAGGAGCCCTTCCTCCCCATCAACTGCGGCGCCGTCTCGCCGAACCTGATCGAGAGCGAGCTCTTCGGCCACGAGCGCGGCAGCTTCACCGGCGCCGACCGCCAGCACAAAGGCTATTTCGAGCGCGCCAACCGGGGAACGCTCTTCCTGGACGAGATCACGGAGATGCCCCAGGAGCTGCAGGTCAAGCTCCTGCGCGTGCTGGAGACGGGCAAGGTCACGCGCATCGGCGGCAACGAGGCCTTCAACGTCGACGTCCGCGTGATCGCGGCCACGAACCGGCGGCCGGAAGAGGCGGTCGCGAAAGGCAAGCTCCGCGAGGATCTCCACTACCGCCTCAACGTCTTCCCGATCTCCCTCCCTCCCTTGCGGGACCGCCGCGAGGACGTGGAGCTTTTGGCCCAGCACTTCCTGGCCACCCTCAACAAGGAGCACGACACCTCGAAGGAGTTCACCCGGCCGGCCGTGAACCGGCTCAAGAGCCACAACTGGCCGGGCAACGTGCGCGAGCTGAAGAACCTCGTCCACCGCGCGTTCATCCTCGCCGACGAGCACATCGGCCTCGACGCTCTGCCCCTGGGCGTTCAGGAGAGCTCGGGATCGAGCCTCAACGTGAAGGTCGGGACGTCCCTGGGCGAGGCGGAACGGCGGCTGATCCTGGCCACGCTCGAGGACTGCGAGGGCGACAAGAAGAAGGCGGCCGAGGTCCTCGGCATCAGCCTCAAGACGCTCTACAACCGGCTCAACGAATACAAGACCGCTTGAGCTCGTAATCGCCAAACGGACGGGCGGTCGGCCCGGCGTAATCGGGCACGGAGACGGGGACGGGATCCGCCATTCCCGTCTCCCTCTCCGTCTCCGACGATTACCAGCCCGCCCCCGTCTGTTGAGCGATCCGAGTCTAGAAAACCTGTCCGAAGCCGAACCAGAACTGATACGACCTGTCCTCCGGCCGGCGGTTGAGCGGGAAGGCCAGATCGACGCGCACGAGTCCGAACCCGGAGGCGTAGCGGAGCCCCACGCCCACCGAGTGCAGCAGCTTGAGATCGAAGTCGCGCACCGTGGGGTAGACGTTGCCCGCGTCGTAGAACACGGCCGCGCCGAAGCCGGTCGGGTGCTGGTAGCGCAGCTCCTCGTTGAGGATGAGCGTGGCCCCGCCGCCCAGCGCTTCGCCGGACGAGGTGCGGGGGCCGAGCACGTCGATTCCGAACCCGCGCACGGTGTTCGGGCCCCCGGCCTTGAACAGGTCGCTGATGGGCAGGCGGTCCGTGCCGAAGGTGTGGATCGAGCCCACCGAGACACGCTGCGACCACGTCATGGCCTGTCCCACCGGCATGTTGTACGAGGCCTGCAGGAGCTCGCGCAGGTAGTTGAAATCGGAGCCCAGCACCTTCGGCGCGTAGGAAAGGTTGAGGCTGATGAACGCCCCGCGGGTGGCGTTGAGGGGATTGTCGCGCGTGTCGCGCACGACCGACGTGTCCAGGGCCCCGACGTCGATGGGGATGGGCTCGGGGCCGAGCGGAGCCGCCCGCTCCAGGCTGTTGCGGTCGCAGGGATCCACGATGCCGCGGATGGTGCGCGTCACCGGGGGCAGCCCTTCCCCGGGGCAGACCAGGCGCCGGTACCGGTATCCGTAGAGGATCTCGAACGGATGGAACCGGTGCACCGACTGCTGCAGCTGCACGCCCTGCTCGATGCGGCGGGCGACGTCCAGGGGCGGCGGCTCCGTGCCCGGAATCCCGAAGGCGGTGCGGATCGTCTGCCGCAGGTCGAACACCGAGACGGTCATGTCCCCGAGGTGCCAGACCGACGGCAGATGGAGCGAGGCCCGGCCCTCGCGGATGTAGCGGCCGGCCTGGACGCGGGCGCCGAGGGTGATGGCGCGGCCGAAGAGGTTCTGGACCTGGCCGTCGACCGAGCCGTTGAGCGCGTCCTGCCGGTTGTAGCGGACGTCGTAGGCGACGTTGTACGGCGCGCCCTCTTCGAGCTCGACGCTGATGGCGGACACCGGGTCCTGGGACGCCGTGACCACGACGCGCCGGAAGATGCCGAGATCGCGCAGCCTCCGCTCCACGTAGGCGAGCTTGCGCGGGTCGAGAGGCAGGCCTGGCTTGAGCTCGGTGAGCTGCGCGCGCACGAGTCGCTCGCGCGTCCGCCGGAGGCCGCGGATCTCCACCGGGCCGATGGTCTGGGCGGTGCCTTCGTGGACGTCGAACACGACGTCGAGGTCCGATCCCTGCTGCGCGAGGCGCGGGTTCACCCGCACGCCGGGGTGTCCCAGGGTCAGGTAGTGGTCGCGCAGGCGCAGCACCGCCTGGTCGACCGCACCCGGGTCGTAGCGACCGCCCGTGGGCAGGGCCGCGGCCTTGAGCAGTTCGTCCGCGGGAAGGGTGATCCCGCTGAATTTGATCGCGGCGACCTTCGCCTCCGGGCCCTCCTCGACGGGGACCTCGATGCGCACCACGCCCCCATCCTCCGCCGTCCGCGTCGGCCCCACCTTGGCCACGAGGTGCTGGGCCTTGCGGTAGGCGATGCGGATGCCTTCCTCCGCGTCGCGCGGCCGCGTGATCAGCGTGGGCGCCCCGCCCGCGGCGTCGAGCAGCGCCTTGTGGGAAAGGATGGCCGCGCCGGGGAAGCTCACGTCCGCGGTCAGCACGGAGCCGGGCATGGCCGTGAAGACCATGACGTGGTCTCCGCCCTCCATGCGGGTCTCCACCTCGACGTTCGCCTTGAGATACCCGCGCCGGCGCAGCTCGTCGAGGAGGAACTCGCGCGCCTTGTCGATCGCCTCTTCCTCGAAGAGCGCGCTGGTCATCCGGCTGTCGATGCCGGGCGGGTTGTCCATCCCTTCGACCCGCCAGCGATGGTGCATGCCGGCCACGCCCGCGAAGACGGCGACGTCGTCGTCGAGGCGCGCGTCCACCACCGCCTCGAGGTAGCCCTGGTTGGCCAGGTGCTGCCGGACGCGGTCGGCGTCGTCGAGGAGATCCCAGTACGTGACCTTCTTGCCGGCCCGCGCCTTGGCCACCTGGAGGAGGTCCGGGAACTCCATGAGCTCGCCTTCCAGCTTCACCTCCCGCAGCTCCACCGGCGCGTAGGTCGTCGCCTCCCTCTTGGCCCGCGGCGGTCCGCCGAAGTTGAGGCGCTGGCCCGCGCCGTACTGGTAGCTGCCGTCGAAGCGCCGCTGCAGCTTGAACGTGATCTGCTGTCCGAGGCGCAGGCCGTACTGCACCTCGTAGTACTGCTCCTCGGGGTTGCTCAGCCCGGTCGAATAGATGAGGCGCAGGGCCGGGGTGAGCTGCTTGCCGAAGGTGAAGCGCGCGGATGGGTTGCCCTCGCGCGCGAGCAGCTCGGGCTGGATGTCCACCTGGTCGATGCCGAGGTCGATGAGCTGCCGCGCCACCGCTCGCGTGAAGCGCCCGAGGAGCAGCGCGCTGGCCTGCTCGCCCACGATCCAGCCGCTGCTGGACCAGGAGGCCACGTCGGACCGGCCGGTGGCGATGAGGCTCGCGATCTCCTGCGAGGACAGCGCGGGGTCGGAGCTCAGGTCCAGCGCGATGTTCGGCATCGTCCCCGAGACCCCCACCGTCACCTGGACGTCCTGGGCGGGGTCCTTGATCACGGTGGTCGCCCGTATGTTCACGTCGGGATCGGTGGTGCCGTTGTAGGTGAGGTAGCCGTCCTCGACGGCGAACTCCCGTGTCTGGATGAAGATCTTGCCGCCGGGAAGGAGGTCGAACCGGCCGTAGGGAGCCGGCGCCGCCATGTCGCCGCGCACGGAGAGCCCGCCTTCGGCCTCGATCTGGGCCAGGTTGTTGCGGACGATGAACGGGTTCGTGGTCACCACCGCCAGGTTCAGGGCGATGGACTGGAGCAGGCGGGAGGGCGGGATGGTGCCGGGCGGCACCGTGGGGGCGAGGAGGGCGTCCTCCAGGAAGATGTCGGTGTCGTAGAGGCTGCGCTCGACCGCGACCGAGCCCGCGAGCAGGAAGTCGCCGGGCTTGCCGGTGAGGGTGAGGTCGGCGTTCAGGCGCGCCTTGAGATCGCTCAGGATCTGGCGGACGGCGCCCCCGCGCCCGCCGACTGGATAGCGCAGGCCGACCTCCGTCGCCTTGACCGCGAGGCTGACGTCCTCGAAGGAGAGGCCGGCCAGGCGGGCCGTGCCTTCCATCGTCACCGGCCCGCCGCCGAAGGTGGCGGTCCCGTCGGTGAGGCGGATGCTGCGCCGGTCGACGGTCACCAGGACGTTGATCGCGGTGAGCGGCTGGCGGATGTCGCGGGCGCGGAGCGTCCCGTCCTTGACCCGGATCGTGCCGCTCGCCTCCGGATCCGCGAACGGCCCGGCCGCGCTGACGTCCACGTCCGCGAGGCCGGTGAGGGAGACCTCCTGGAGCAGGGGAGAGAGGGTGCGCAGCTCCAGCACGCCCTTGCCCGTGGCCTGGAACGTGCGCGCGCGCAGGTCCGCGTCGCCGTCCACGCGGAACGAGCTGCCGGCGGTCGTGACCACGAGCCCGTCCGTCGTCACGTGTCCGGCCTGCAGGCGCGCGGTGATGGGGGCGATCTGCAGGTCGAGGTCCTGGACGCGCACGCTGGTCGGGGTGAGGGTCAGCTCGCCGTGCGCGTCGCGCCAGGATCCGGCCGTGCCCGACACCCGCGCCTCGCCGGTGAGCGTCGCCTGGATGGGCGAAGGGCCGGGGCGGAGCAGCTCGAGCAGCGCCGCCGCCTGCACGTCCTGCCAGTGCAGCGCGAGGTCGGCCTCGACTCCCGGCGTGAGGCCGAAGCGCTCGGCGCGGGCGGCGGGAAGGAGCGCCGCCACCGGGATGGTCCCCGTGAGCTCGACCGCGCCCCCGCCCACCGTTCCGCGGACGTTCTGCACCACGGCCACGTCCCCTTGCAGGTCGAGACGTCCGTCCTCGAGGGTCACGATCGTCTGGCCCGCCCGCTGCGCGGTGATCCCGGAGAGCGCGACCTCGCCGAAAGCGCGCGGCCGCTCCCGCGTGCCGCTGAGCGTGATGTCGCCGCGGGCGGCTCCCGTCACCGTGAGGTCGGCCGGATGCGGCGTCCGGGCCAGGTCGGCGTCGAAGACCACGTGGGCCTCGATGGGCGCGGCGGCATCGAGGCCGATGCGCCCGGAGGCGGAGGCGGTGACGCCGTTGCCTTCGACCTGGACGGTCGTGAACTCGAGGATGCGGTTGCGCAGGCTCGCCACCACGGGCTGGGTCGCTCGCGCGGTGATGCCGGCCGTGACCAGCTCGAGCGTGTCGAGACGTGCGTCCGCCACCGCCGCCTTGGGATTGGCGAGGGGGACGGTGACGTTCGCGGTCCCCGAGGCCACACCCGTCATGGGCTGGGTCAGCGGGAGGAGGGCCGCGATACGCTCGATGTCCGTCCGGTCGAGCTTGACGGTGGCCTGGAGGGTCTGCCGGTCTACCGTGCCCTGGCCCGTCACGCGCAGCTCCGGCGCCTCGAACGTGAACTGCCCGCGGCCGAGCACGCCCTCGAGGCGGACGTTGACCGGGCCGACCCGTTCGTCGTTCCAGAGCAGCTCCGGCACGTCGACGTCGGCGGTGCCGGACAGGCGGTCGATCGGCCCCGACGCGCTGAGGTGGAAGTTCGCGATCCCGTCCGCTTCCGGCCGCAGCAGCGAGAGGTCCACGGACGTGCCCTGTACGTCCAGCCGGCTCAGGACGGAGCCGCGGCCGGCCGCGGACGCATTGAGGGTGGCCCCGAGGCCTTGCGCTTCCAAGGTGCCGGTGTAGGCGCCGCCGGCGTAGTGAACCCGGCCGGTCACAGGCACCGCCTCCGGCCCCGTCTCCGTCTCGACGCTGAGCGACCCCGCGACGGTCGCATCGATGGGCGGGGGCCAGGCGCCGCGCGCGCGCCCCCGTGCCACCAGGTTCGCCGCGCGCAGCCGCGGCAGGGATCCTTCCGAGGGCCGGGCGCCGTCGATCTTGACGTCGAAGGCGAGGTCGACCGTCCGAGCCGGCACCCGCACGCTGCCGGAGGCGCTCAGGCGCGCCGTCAGCGCCATGTCGCCGGCGGCCACTCCCGCCGTCTCCACCGTGGCCTTGACCTGCAGCGCGGAGCGCCAGTTCCCCGTGGCGCTGACGGTGCCGCCGAGGCGCCCGCGGGGCGGCCATCCGATGGTCAGGCCCTGCGCGCGGAGACGCGCGACGTCGATCCCGGAGAACTTCAGGTCGGCGTCGGTCCGGCTGCCTTGAAGACGCACCATGCCGTCCGTACGGCCGCCGAGGAGATCCGCCTCCAGCGTGACGTCCGTACGGCCGTCGAACCCGCCCTTGTGGACGAGGTGCGCGTCGATGCGGTCGATCGGCCAGCTCGAGATCTTGAGCGTACCGCCCTGGATCTTCGTGTCCAGGGTGAGGGATTCTCCGAGGCCGCTGAGCTTGCCCTGGGCGGTGATGCGGCCGCTCATGTCGGCCCCGATCCCGAAGGCGCTCAGGTCGCGCAGGTCGATGCGCGCCTGCAGGCGGAGGTCGGGGTTGAGGGCGCCGATGCGCCCGAGGGGGCCGGAGACCTGGACGTGCGAGTGGAGGACGTCGGCCTGCAGCGTGTCGATCCCGATGTCGAGGCGGGAGGACACGTGCAGGCGGCCGGTCACGGGGCCGAGGGCGACCGTCGTGTCCCGCTGCCAGGTGCCGCCCTTCGCGGCCACGTCGAGCGCGCCCTCTCCCACGGCGCCGCGCATGGACACGCCGGTCAGCGTGAGCTGGTTCTGCGGCCCCAGGTGGTAGACGATCGTGGCGTCCGCGACCGTGAGCTGGCGGATCACGAACGTCTGGTTCACGGCCGCGGAGTCGCCGGTCGTGGCGGGGGTGATCTCGAGTCGGGGCGACTCCAGGACGACGGACAGGAACGAGAGTGCCTTGCCGAAGAGGAACCCGGGCTCGAGCACGACCCGCGCCTTGGGCACGGTCAGCCGGTAGGTCGGGCCCTGGATCACGATGTCTTCGACGTCGGTGCTCAGCCGGCCGGGCACGGTGTGCATGCGGCCGATGCTGCTGCCCGCTCCGAGCCCGGTCTGGAGGCGCTTCTCGACGTATCGCCGGAGGATGTCCTGGGGCAGGAAGCCGAGCAGGACGAGGACGACCAGGACGATGGCGAGCGGGATGAGAAGGAGGAAGATGCGACCGCGCCGACTCATTCAGCCTGCCGCCGCTCCCGAGTCACCCCGCCGGCCCGGCCTGGAATGTTCATCAAAGATGCTGACTTTCATTGACAGTTATAACTTCCAGGTCTAGATTGTGTCAAGGAAGTCACTGCACGACGTGAAGTTCCCGGGGGTGCGGGCCATGGACGCGACAACGTTGCTGAAGAGGGACCACGAGGCGGTTCGAGATCTGTTCCGCGCGTTCGCCGAGGCCGGAAGCGACCTCGGCGCCCGCCGCGACCTGTATCGTCACATCCGACAGGAGTTGCAGACGCACTCGCGGGTCGAGGAGCACGTCTTCTATCCCGCGGTCATGCGGCTCCGCGCGGAGCCGGCGCGGGAAGCCGTCCGCGACGCGCTCGAGGACCATCACATCGTGGACGGCCTCCTGGCCGAGCTGGACCAGCTCGACCCCGAGGATGCGCGGTACGGTGAGAAGATGCGCACCCTGGAGGAGAGCGTCGAGCGTCACATCGAAGCCGAGGAGGACGCGCTGTTCGCGCAGGCCCGCATCCACCTCACCGACGAGCGCCTCGAGCGTCTGGGGCAGGACATGGCCACTCTCAGGGAGTCGCTCGGCGGCGAGCCCGTCACCGTGGGCTCGGACGCGGGGCGCGCCGGTGGCCGTGCGTAGGGCGCCCGGCCGGTGGGGCTGGGGCTGGGGCGGTCCCGGATCCGGTCCCCGTCCGCGCTAGGCGCGGCCCAGCCTCCGCAGCAGAGCCAGCGCGAAGAGCGAGTCGGGATCCGTCCGCCACTCGTCCAGCATCAGGCCCGTTCCGCGGAGCGCCGATTCCAGTGACTCGCGCGTGTACTTGCAGCTGATCTCCGTCCGGATCTCCCCGCCCGCGGGCAGGGCCAGGGAAACTCCGGCCCCGGGCACGCTCACGTCCTGGGCGCGCCGCGCCCGCAGACGCATCTCGATCCAGGCGCGCTCGGCATCGTAGAACGCCACGTGCTCGAACGCGTCGGGGTCGAAGTCCGCGTCCAGGCGCGCGTTCATCACCCGCAGGATGTTGCGATTGAACTCGGCGGTCACGCCGCGCGCGTCGTTGTAGGCCGCTTCCAGCCGCCCGCGCTCCTTGACGAGGTCCAGGCCCAGGAGGACGGCGTCGCCCGGAGACAGGATGGCGGCCGCGGACCGGAAGAACGCGGGCACGTCGTGGGGCTCGATATTGCCGATCGTGCTGCCGAGGAACGCGATCAGCCGCGACTCGCCCGGACCGACGGCGCGCAGGTCGGTCAGGAAGTCGCCGACGACGCCCGCCGTCCTCAGGCGCGGACGCTCCGACCTGAGCTGGGCCAGCGACTGGGCGATCGCGCTCTCGCTGACGTCGAGAAGCGTGCAGCTCTGCAGCGTGCCCGCCTCCTCCATCGCCTCGAGAAGCACCCGGACCTTGCCGCCTACGCCGGAGCCCAGCTCGACCAGGTTCCGCGGACGGACCTGCTCCACGACCTCGCGGGCAAAGGCGGGGAGCATGGCCTCTTCCGTGCGGGTCAGGTAGTACTCGGGCAGGCGGGTGATCTCGTCGAACAGGGCGCCGCCCCGCTCGTCGTAGAAATACTTCGAGGGCAGGGTGGGCAGCGGCCGGGTCTCGAGCCCCTGGCGGACCTCGTCCCCCATCCGCGCCTGCTCCTCCGCCTCCGAACGCACGCGGCGGATGTCCGCCGTCACCTGCAGCGATGCCATGGTTGATGTCAGAATTTCAGACTTTCATTGACCTGATCGCTCGAAACGCGCAGAATGTGTCGAGCGCTGGGATTTTCTCCCCCCGGCCGATCCTCGCAGTATAGGTCGGGTTTCGCTCTCAGGCAGGAGGTGCCTCCCATGAAAATCAAGGAAGTCATGACCAGTGGTGTCGAGTGCGTGCGCCCGGAGACGACGCTCCAGGAAGCCGCGGCCAAGATGAAGTCCCTGAACGTGGGGCCCCTCCCCGTCTGCGAAGGAGACCGGCCGGTGGGGATCGTGACCGACCGCGACATCGTCGTCCGCGCGATCTCCGAAGGGCGTGACCCCCGCACGACTCGCATCCAGGACGTCATGACCCGTGACGTCGTGACGGTGAAGGAGACGGACGACGTCATGGACGCCGCTCGCCTCATGAAGGACCGCCAGATCCGGCGCGTCGTCGTGGTGAACGCAAGCAAGCAGGTGTGCGGCATCGTCTCGCTCGGCGACATCGCCGTCGACGCGCACGACGACAAGCTGTCGGGCGACGTGCTGGAGAAGGTGTCCACGGACGCGGTGGCGGCGGGGAAACGCTAGGTTAGAAGTCGCTCAACGGACGGAGACGGGCACGGGCACGGAGAGGGAGACGGGATCGGCCTTCCCCGTTCCCCGTCTCCGTTCCCGTTCCCGTCCGTTTGGCGATCCGTTGCGCGATCCCTACTGGTTGCTGGCGTGCGCCGCGTCGTCGTTGACGTGCAGCGACTGCACCATGCGGTTGAACGCGGAGCTGACCGCGTTGTAGTCGCGACCGGGTGCGATCAGCAGCGTGTAGAGGACGTGGCCGTCGCCCATCTGCCGGGTGACCACGGTGACGCGCTCCTCCTCGCCCGTCACGGGCGAGGTGCCGGAGAGCGTCGTGGAGAAGCCGGGCTGCCCGTCGATCGTCTCGCGGCGTCCGCGCGAGGCCGCCCGGAGGTGGGAGTTGCCCTGGCGGATCTGGTTGATGATGTCCGCCGAGGCCTGCTCGATCGTCGCGTTGCGGCGCCCCGAGGAGCCTTCGAAGGGGTCGTAGTGGTTCACGATGACCCCGTAGATGATGCTCTCCTGGCCGTCGCCTGTGTCCACCACGCCACCTTCCGGCACGATCGTGACCCCGAAGCCGTTCTCGGCCTCGTAGGCCCGCCAGTTGGAGGGGATCTCCATCTCGAAGAAGTCGTTGCGCTGGCGGAACTCGGTGTACCGCGTCGACGGCGGGTCGATGCCCCCGTTGCCCATCCGGCCCTGCGGGGACGTCCGGCCGGACGGATAGGACGAGCCGGACGGATAGGACGAGCCGGACCGGTCGCCCGAACGGCTGGACGAGGTCCGTCCGCCGCCCCGCGCGATCTCAGCCATCGTCGGCGCCGTACCCATCCCGCGCAGGTTGGCCTGGACGCGGGCGAACTCGCCGTCGCTGGACGCCCTTCTCACGTTGGTGGCCCCGATCAACTTCACTTCCTGCTGGATGCGGGCCTGGCGATTGGCGGGGGCGGGGTGGTCGCTGAAGAACTGCGCGGCCCCGCCCTGGCTGCCGCTCTGCTGGCGCAGCAGCTCGAAGAAGTTCGACATCTCCATGGGGTCGTAGCCGGCGCGGGCCATGATCTGCGCGCCCACGATGTCCGCCTGCGTCTCGGCGTCGCGGCTGTACTTCAGGAAGACCGCATTCATTCCGAGGCCGCCGATGATGTTGATGATCTGGGCGGTGCTCTGCGGCCGGCCCCGGCCCAGGATGCCACCCAGCACCCCGATGCCGGCCTGGGCCATGTAGGCCTTGGTCGCCTGATTCGTACCGTGGCGGAGCGCGACGTGGGAGATCTCGTGGGCCAGGACCCCGGCCAGCTCACCCTCGGTTCGTGCCGCAGTAATGGCCCCGCGGTTGACGTAGGTGAAGCCTCCCGGAAGGGCGAAAGCATTGATGTCGCGCGCGTTCACGACGCGGATCTGATAGGGGAACTTGGTCCCGGGGGCCTGGGCGGCCAGCCGGCTGAAGACGGATTCGACGTAGCTCTGGGTGTTGCGGTCGTTGAGCAGCGGCAGCTGCCGCTCCGCCTCCACGGCGGACTGGCGGCCGATCTCGACGTCCTGCTCGGCCGAGAACACGTTGAATCCCGGCTTCACCTGGGTCGGAGCGGCCAGGGCCGGGACGGCGGGGACCAGGGTCAGGGAAAAGAGAAGCGCCCCCGCGGCGGCGCCCCGGATCCTCGATTGCGGTTCGTGCATTTTTGCTCCCTTCATCCAGGGGTTCCTCAGCAATCGATGTGCCAGACCGGCCGGCTGCCGGTAGACTGGGGGTTCGCTGGAAGCGACTCGGGTCTGGTGACCCGCGCGGCCTTCAAAGCCGTCTGGCCGCAAGCTAATACTTGCGGCGGTGGGTTCGATTCCCACCCGCTTCCGCCACTTCATGCTCCCGGTCTCCATCCTCGACCTCGCCCCCATCTGCCTGGGCAGCGACGCCACCACCGCGCTGCGCAACACCCTCGACCTCGCGCAGCACGCCGAAGGCTGGGGCTACCGGCGCTTCTGGCTGGCCGAGCACCACAACATGCCCGGCATCGCCAGCGCCGCGACGTCGGTCGTCATCGCCCACGTGGCCGGTGGCACCAAGACGATCCGGGTGGGCGCGGGCGGCATCATGCTGCCGAACCACTCGCCGCTCGTGATCGCCGAGCAGTTCGGCACCCTGGCCGCGCTCTTCCCCGGGCGTATCGAGCTCGGTCTGGGCCGCGCGCCGGGCACGGACGGCCTGACCGCGCGCGCCCTGCGGCGCGATTTCGACGCGGGCGCGGAGGACTTCCCCCGGGACGTCGTCGAGCTGCAGGGCTACTTCAAGCCCGTCCAGCCCGGCCAGCGCATCCGTGCCGTGCCCGGGGCCGGTCTCGACGTCCCCATCTGGCTGCTCGGCTCGAGCCTCTACAGCGCCCAGCTGGCCGCGGTGCTCGGCCTGCCCTTCGCGTTCGCCTCGCATTTCGCCCCCGACCTGCTCCAGCAGGCGGTGGAGATCTACCGCGCGCGGTTCCAGCCCTCGGAGTCGCTGGCCCGTCCCTACGTGATGCTCGGCCTCAACGTCTTCGCCGCGGAGACGGACGCGGAGGCGCGGCGCCTCTTCACGTCCGTCCAGCAGGCCTTCGTCAACCTCCGCCGCGGCGAGCCGGGGCCGCTGCCGCCGCCCCTGGACACCATGGACGGCCGCTGGTCGGAGGCGGAGAAGGCGACGGCCGAGCACACGCTCAAGTACGCGATCGTGGGCTCGCCGGAGACGGTGCGGCGCGGGCTCGCGGACTTCGTCTCTCGCGAGCGGCCGGACGAGATCATGGCCACCGCGATGATCTTCGACCACGCGTCGCGGCTGCGCTCGTTCGAGATCCTCTCGACGATCGCGGCCGGCTAGATCCGTCGGGCCTCCCAGACCCATTTCATCGCGTCGGCGTCCCGGTCCGCGCATCGGGAACCCGTTCCGTGATAGACCATCCCCGTGGCCGAGGGAACGAGCGCCGCCGCCGTCGAGAGCCCGCTGGATCGCGCGCGCCGGAAGGCCTACTGGCGGCTCATCCCGCTCTGCTTCATCTCCTATGTGATCGCCTACGTCGACCGGTCCAACGTGGCCATCGCCAAGCTGACGATGACGCGGGACCTGCCCAGCTTCGACAACGCCGTGATCGGCTTCGGCGCCGGCGTCTTCTTCATCGGGTACTTCCTGCTCGAGATCCCGGGCACGCTCATCGTCGAGAAGTGGAGCGCGCGGAAGTGGATCGCCCGCATCATGATCACGTGGGGCATCGTGGCCGCCGCGACCGCGCTCGTGAAGACGCCCTTCCAGTTCTACGTCGTGCGTTTCCTCCTCGGACTGGCCGAGGCGGGCTTCTATCCCGGGATCATCGTCTACCTCACCCACTGGTTCGCGAGCCGCGACCGCGCGCGGGCCCTGGCCTACTTCTTCGTGGCCACGCCGATAGCCCAGGTCATCAGCCCCAAGCTCTCGAACATCCTGCTCAAGATCGGCACGGACGAGGTCGTCGGCGGTGTGCCCGTCCACCATCCCGAGGTCTGGGGGCTGGAGGGATGGCAGTGGATCTACATCGCCTGGGGCATCCCCGCTGTCGTGCTCGGCCTGCTCGTCCTCGTCTACCTGACCGACCGGCCGCACGAGGCGAAGTGGCTCGCTCCCGAAGAGCGCGACGCCCTCCTGGCCGAGCTGGAGCGCGAGAAGGACGCCCGCCCGTCCAGCCACAAGATGGGTCTCGGCGCCGCCCTCAGCCATCCCAAGGTGCTTTTGCTGGCCCTCATCTACTTCCTGGTCGTGACGGGGAGCTACGGCGTGGAGTTCTTCATGCCGAGCATCCTGGAGCGCTGGTACTCGCTCAAGTTCGACGCGCTGACCTGGCTGGTGATCCTGCCCCCGCTGCTGGCGGTCTTCGGTCAGCTCTTCGTCGGCTGGAGCTCGGACCGCAAGAAGGAGCGCTGGCTGCACACGTCCGTGCCCATGGCCGCCGGGGCCGCCGGCCTCCTGATCGTCACCCAGAGCAAGGGCAACCTTCCCCTCACCATCTTCGGGTTCATGATGGCCTACGCGGGGTTCAAGGCCTACCTGCCCGCGTTCTGGTCGCTGCCGAGCCTGTTCCTCTCCGGGACCTCCGCCGCGGGCAGCATCGGGTTCATCAACTCCGTGGGGAACCTCGGCGGATTCATGGGACCGTTCGTGCTGGGCACGGTCGAGAAGCTGACGGGATCGTTCATGGGCGGCCTCTTCTTCCTGGCCACCTGCATGGCGCTGTCCTCTCTCACGGTCTTCCTGCTCGGTCGGCGTGAACCGGGGGAGACCGACCGAACCCTCGACGACACCCTCACCAACCCGCCGCTGGTGAAGCGGGCCAAGGTGGGGGCCGAAACCACTCCCTGAGGCCGCCGTCTCCGGCGTATGACGCGCACGGCCCGGGCCCGGACAGGGCCGGTCCGCGGCCCCGCTGCTAAACTCAAGCCGTGACCACGGATTCCCGGCCGCCGGCGGACCGCGCCCAGGCCCTCGTCCGCCTGCTCCACGAGCGCATCGTCATCATCGACGGGGCCATGGGCACGATGATCCAGGCCCAGCGCCTCAGCGACGCGGACTTCCGCGGCGAGCGCTTCCGTGACCATCCGCGCGACCTCAAGGGCAACAACGACCTCCTGGCCCTGACCCAGCCCGCCCTCATCGAGTCCTTTCACCGCCAGTACTTCGAGGCGGGCGCGGACATCGTCGAGACCAACACCTTCAACTCGAACGCGGTCTCGCTCGCGGATTACGGGATGGAGGCCCTCGTCTACGAGATCAACGAGGCGGCGGCCCGCCTGGCGCGCAAGGCCGCGGACACGGTCGCGGCGAAGGAAGGCCGGCCGACCTGGGTGGCGGGATCGCTCGGCCCGACCTCGCGGACGGCGTCGATGTCGCGGGACGTTTCCGATCCCGGGGCGCGGCAGGTCACGTTCGACCAGCTCGTCGCGACGTATTACGAGCAGGCCCGGGGCCTCCTCGACGGGGGAGTGGACCTGCTGCTGCCGGAGACGGCCTTCGACACGCTGAACCTCAAGGCCGCGCTCTTCGCCATCCAGAAGCTGTTCGCGGACAAGGGCCGGACCGTGCCCATCCTGGCCTCCATCACGTTCACCCAGGTCGGCTCCGACCGCATGCTGACGGGGCAGACGGTGGAGGCCTGCTGGAACTCGATCGCGCACGCGCCGCTGCTCGGCGTGGGGCTGAACTGCTCGCTCGGCCCGGAGGACATGGGCCCGCATCTGGACGAGCTGCAGCGCATCGCGCCCATGTTCGTGAGCTGCTATCCGAACGCGGGGCTGCCCGATCCGCTCCTCCCGACGGGGTTCCCGGCCACGCCCGGCGACATGGCCCCGATCATGGGCGAGTGGGCGAAGAACGGCTGGCTCAACATCGTGGGCGGCTGCTGCGGGACGACGCCCGAGCACATCCGCGCCATCGCGGACGCGGTGCGGGGGGCCGCGCCGCGCGTGCCCGCGAAGGTCGAGCCCTACACGCGGCTGTCCGGCTGGGACGCGCTGACCCTGCGGCCCGACACGAACTTCGTCAACGTGGGCGAGCGCACGAACGTGACCGGCTCGCCGCGCTTCTCCAAGCTCATCCTGGCCGGGGACTACGAGCAGGCGGTGGCGGTGGCGCGCCAGCAGGTGACGAGCGGGGCCCAGATCATCGACGTCAACATGGACGAGGGCATGCTCGACTCCGAGGCGGCCATGGTCCGCTTTCTGAACCTCATCGCGGCCGAGCCCGACATCGCGCCCGTGCCCGTCATGATCGACAGCTCGAAGTGGAGCGTGATCGAGGCGGGCCTGAAGTGTCTTCAGGGCAAGGGCATCGTGAACTCGATCTCCCTCAAGGAGGGCGAGGACGCCTTCCGCGAGCGCGCGCACGCCATCCGCCGCTACGGCGCGGCGGTGGTGGTGATGGCCTTCGACGAGGAGGGGCAGGCCACGAGCGTGGACCGCAAGGTCGCGATCTGCGCGCGCGCCTACAAGATCCTGACCGAAGAGGTCGGCTTTCCGCCGCAGGACATCATCTTCGACCCCAACATCCTGACCGTGGCCACCGGCATCGAGGAGCACGACCAGTACGCGGTGGCGTTCCTGGAAGCGACCCGGCGCATCAAGGCCAGCCTGCCCCTGGCCAAGGTCTCGGGCGGCCTCAGCAACATCTCCTTCTCGTTCCGCGGGAACAACGCGGTACGCGAGGCCATGCACGCGGCCTTCCTGTACCACGCGGTGCGCGCGGGCATGGACATGGGCATCGTCAACGCCGGCCAGCTCGCCGTGTACGAGGAGATCCCCAAGGACCTGCTCGAGCTGGTCGAGGACGTGCTCCTCAACCGGCGCCCCGACGCCACCGAGCGGCTGATCGCCTTCGCGGAGTCGGTCAAGCAGAAGGACAAGACCAAGGGCGAGGAAGACGCCTGGCGCTCGGGCACGGTCGAGGAGCGCCTCAGCCACGCGCTCGTGAAGGGCATCGCGGACTACGTGGAGGCGGACACGGAAGAGGCGCGCCAGAAATACGAGCGGCCGCTCTCCGTCATCGAGGGCCCGCTCATGGACGGCATGAACGTGGTCGGCGACCTCTTCGGGTCCGGCCGCATGTTCCTGCCCCAGGTGGTCAAGAGCGCGCGCGTCATGAAGAAGGCCGTGGCCTACCTCATGCCCTTCATGGAGGCGGAGAAGGAGAAGACCGGCCGCCGCCAGGCGGAGGCCAAGATCGTGATGGCCACCGTCAAGGGCGACGTCCACGACATCGGCAAGAACATCGTGGGGGTGGTCCTGGCCTGCAACAACTACGAGGTCATCGACCTCGGGGTAATGGTCCCCTACGAGCGGATCCTGAAGACCGCCCGGGAGACGGGCGCGGACATGATCGGCCTCAGCGGCCTCATCACGCCGTCTCTCGAGGAAATGGCCCACGTGGCCGGGGAGATGAAGCGCGAAGGCTTCACCATTCCCCTCCTGATCGGCGGCGCGACCACCAGCAAGGCGCACACGGCGGTGAAGATCGCCCCCGCCTATCCGGCGGGCGTGGTGCACGTGCTCGACGCCTCGCGGGCGGTGGGCGTCGTCGGCCAGCTCAAGAACGCGGCCGAGCGCGGGCCCTTCATCGAGGCGAACCGGCGCGAACAGGAGAAGCTCCGCGAGCATCACCGGGCGGAGGCCGCCGGACGGCCGCTGCTCACGCTGGAGGACGCGCGGCGGCGTCGGACGCCGCTCGACTGGTCGACCTACGCGCCGCCCCGCCCCTCGTTCACCGGCATCCGCGTCTTCGACGCCTGGCCGCTGGCGGATCTCGTCCCCTTCATCGACTGGTCGCCGTTCTTCCACACCTGGGAGCTCAAGGGCACCTACCCGCGCATCTTCGAGAACCCGACCTGGGGCGGCAAGGCGCGCGAGCTCTTCGACGACGCCCAGCGGCTGCTCGATCGCATCGTGAAGGAGCGCCTGCTGACCGCCCAGGCCGTGATGGCCTTCTTCCCGGCCAATGCGGAGGGCGACGACATCGTCGTCTACACGGACGAGGCCCGGCGCGGCGTGCGCGCCACCTTCCGGACCCTGCGGCAGCAGGCGGACAAGCCGGCGGGCCAGCCCGAGCAGGCACTCGCCGACTTCGTGGCCCCGCGGGAGACGGGCCTGGCCGATTTCCTGGGCGCCTTCGCCGTGACCACGGGCGTGGGCCTCGACCGCCTGGTGGCGGAGTTCGAGCGCGACCACGACGACTACAACTCGATCATGGCGAAGGCCCTAGCCGACCGCCTGGCGGAGGCGCTCGCGGAAGCCCTGCACAAGCGGGCGCGCGAGGAGTGGGGATTCGGCCGCGACGAGAACATCGCGACGGAGGACCTGATCCGCGAGCAGTACCGCGGCATCCGCCCGGCGCCTGGGTATCCCGCCTGTCCCGATCACACCGAGAAGCGGACGCTCTTCGATCTCCTGGACGTGGAGGCGCGCACGGCGATCCGTCTCACCGAGACCTACGCGATGGTGCCCGCGGCCGCGGTGAGCGGCCTCTACTTTTCGCATCCGGAGGCGCGCTACTTCCAGGTCGGCCGGATCGGGGCCGACCAGGTGCTCGACTACGCGCGGCGCAAGGGCATCGCGCTCCGCGAAGCGGAGCGCTGGCTGGCGCCGAACCTCGGTTACGACCCCCAGGAGGCGCGGGGGATCGGGGCCGATCGCGAAGCGCCCGCCGCGCCGCCCGCCGCCGTGACCCCCGCCGTCGACGCGAGCCCCGCCCGCCGCCGCTAGTCCGCCTCAGGCATGGCATTTTTCTTGCTGCTGTCTCTTGGGGCGCAAGCCTGTCCATCCGAGGCAGGTCCCCCGGGAGGCCCGACATGCCGTCACGTGGTAGCTCGATCGTCTCCGTCTTCATCCTTGCCGGTCTCGTTCTCGCCGTTCCCCGCGCCGCGCGGCCGGACACGCTCGTCCTCCAGGACGGCCGCCGCGTGCACGGCACGCTCGTCTCCGTGTCGCGCGGATGGGTGGAGTTCCAGCCTGCCGACGAGGAAACGGCGGACCATCTCCGCGTCGCCGTCGCCGAAGTCCGCTCCATCCAGTTCGACGACGGCCGGGACGTCGCCGAGTCGTCGTCACGCACGACCGAGTCGTCGTCGCGCACGACCTTCGAGGTCGGAGGCGGAGCCGATCGCGTCGATCCGGCGGACGGTACGGTGGCCGACGAGCGCCCTGCCCGCCGTGCGCGCCGCGGTGTGCGTGACCGCGACGGCGTCGGGGGCGAGGCTGTCCCCGCCGGCGAGGACGGGATCGTCCGCGCGCGCAACCGGACGGCGCGCGCGCGCGAGGGACGACCGGGCCGGATGATCACCGTCTCCGCGACGACGCGCTGGACGGACAGCGGCATCGACGTGGCCGCGGGGGACGTGATCTCGTTCTCCGTCGCCGGCACCGTCAGCCTCGGCGACGATCGCTCGCTCGGAGCGGAGGGAGACCTCGACGCCGCCGCTCCCGCGCCGCGGCGTCCGATGCCCGACCGTCCGGCGGGCGCGCTCATCGGCCGCATCGGCACCTCGCCCGACGACACGTTCTTCATCGGGGCCGAGCGCCTGCCCTTCCGCGTCCGCACCAGCGGCCGGCTCTTCCTCGGGATCAACGACGACACGCTGGACGACGACGACGGCGCCTTCCAGGTGGCGGTCACGCGCCCTCTCGCCGACCAGTGAGCTCGGCGCTGGTCGAGACTTGAGCCAGTGAGCACGGCGCCGCTGCCCGTTGCAGCGGCGACCGTGCGACGGGGGGATCAGGGGGGAGCTAACGCCCATCGCGATGCCGCGTTACGTTCCCCCCCCTGAGATCAAAGACGTATCATTCGCGCCCGTGAAGCTCGAGCTCCGCTATCCCGCCACTCCCGACAACGCGCTCGATCACGCCCAGCTCGCGGTCGAAGTGGCGTGGGAGGAGTTCGGGGTCGACCTCGACTATTCGCCGGGCAGCCTGGAAGCCGTGGACGCGCAGGTGGAGAGCCTGCGTGAGGACGGCTTGACCGGGGAAGGCGCGGCGGAGGCCTTGTTCGTGCTCGGCTGCTATCTGGGGGAGGTGATGGCGCGAGCGCTGGGCGGGCGCTGGATGGCCACCGCCCGCTCGCGGCTGGCCGGCATTTCCCCGTGGCCCATGGTCGTCGTCCTGCGCGACGGCTCGGCCTGGGATCCCATCGGGAAGGTCTACAAGCGGCTCGAGCTCGGCGACGCCGAGTACATCCCGGCCTACTTCGCGGTTGCCGCCGCCGGAGGCGGGTCGCGGTGACGGCCGGCGAGGACGATCTCGCGGACGAGGACGCGTTCGTCCTTCCCGTCACCGGCGAGCTCGACCTTCACGCGTTCGCGCCGCGCGACGCGGTGAGCGTGGTCCAGGAGTACCTCGACGAGTGCCGCCGCCGCGGCCTGCTCGAAGTGCGCATCGTGCACGGCCGCGGGCAGGGTGTGCGGCGCGCGGAAGTGCGGCGCGCCCTGGCCGCGCGCGACGACGTGCTCGACTTCCGCGACGCCCCGCCCGCTTCCGGCGGATGGGGCGCGACGCTCGTCGTGCTTTCGCCCCGCGAAGTCAAGTGAGCGAGGCCACAGGCGCCGGCACGCGTGAAAGTTTTTTTGCGCTCGCGCGCCCGCTCCAGTCGCGGTCCAAATCGCATGACAACGCGCGCACCCGCGTCGTTCCGCGTCGAAATCGATCTTGACAAAGGTTGGGGCCGATCACTATCGTGGTCGCCGTCTCACTTCTCGAACAGCTCATCGGCTCCGGAGAAACTCAAGGCGGGCGTGGCCATGCGTAATCTGCAGTTCGGGTTCTTCGACGACAGTGGCCTCCCGCGCGACAGCCGCATCCTCATGTTCTACTCGTTCGAGACGGAGGAGAACCTCCCGCGCTCGGGCATCCTCCACTACCACGTGGCCGAGCAGCGCTTCGTCGGGCCGCGCCACGACGGCGAGCTGACCGCGGCCGCCCTCGACTTCCTCAGCCGCGCCGGACGCCTGCACCGCGCCGCGGACTGACCTTTCGGGCGCCGGGCGCCCGCGTCCCCTGTGGTAGCATCCCCTTTTCGGCGGCGACCGCCGGCGTGCGCAGGAGACTCCACCAATGACCAAGGACACGAGCCGGGGGCGTCCCATCGCCCCCGCGGAAGGCAAGCTGGGCATCCTTCTCCCCGGGATGGGCGCGGTGGCCACGACCTTCATGGCCGGCGTGGAGGCGATCCGCAAGGGCCTCTCGAAGCCCGTCGGCAGCCTGACCCAGATGGGCACCGTGCGCCTCGGCAAGCGCACGGACAATCGCAGCCCCCGCATCGACGAGCTGGTGCCGATCGCGAAGCTCCCGGACGTCGTCTTCGGCGGCTGGGACGTGTACACCGACAACGCCTACGAGGCCGCGCGCAAGGCGGGAGTGCTCCACAACGAGCACCTGCAGGCCCTCAAGGGCTTCCTGGAGACGATCAAGCCCTGGCCGGCCGTCTTCGATCCCGTGTACGTGAAGAAGCTGCACGGGGAGAACGTCAAGAAGGGCAAGAACAAGCGGGACCTCGCCGACCAGGTCATCGCCGACATCCAGGATTTCAAGAAGAAGAACGGCCTCAGCCGGCTGGTGATGGTGTGGTGCGGCTCCACGGAGGTCTACCGCGAAGCCTCGGACGTGCACTCGACGATCGAGAAGTTCGAGCGCGGCCTCGAGGAGAGCCACCCCGACATCCTGCCTTCGATGGTCTACGCGTATGCGGCGATCAAGCAGGGCATCCCGTACGCCAACGGAGCCCCGAACCTCTCCGCGGACATCCCCGCCCTCATCGCGTTGGCCAAGAAGACGGGCACCCCGATCTCGGGCAAGGACTTCAAGACGGGCCAGACGCTGATGAAGACCGTCCTCGCGCCCGCCTTGAAGGCGCGGCAGCTCGGCCTGGAGGGCTGGTTCTCCACGAACATCCTCGGCAACCGCGACGGCGAGGTGCTGGAGGATCCTGAGTCCTTCAAGACCAAGGAGGTCTCCAAGCTCGGCGTGCTCGACCACATCCTGCAGCCCAAGCTCTACCCCGACCTCTACGGCAACATCCACCACGTCGTGCGGATCAACTACTATCCGCCGCGCGGCGACAACAAGGAGGGCTGGGACGCGATCGACATCTTCGGCTGGATGGGCTACCCCATGCAGATCAAGGTGGACTTCCTCTGCCGCGATTCGATCCTGGCCGCGCCCATCGTGCTCGACCTCGCGCTCTTCTCGGACCTGGCCGGACGGGCGGGCATGAGCGGGATCCAGGAGTGGCTGTCGTTCTACTTCAAGAGCCCGATGACCGCGCCCGGCCTCTACCCGGAGCACGACCTGTTCATCCAGCTCATGAAGCTGAAGAACACCCTGCGGCACCTGAAGGGCGAGGAGCTGATCACGCACCTGGGGCTGGAGTACTACGATTAGCGCAGTGGCCTAGCCGACCGCAGAGCACGGCGGCGTCGCGCAGCGGCGGCGACGTGCGAGGGGGGTTTCAGGGGGGGTTCGCGAACACCCACCGAAGATGATGTGTGAGTGCCCCCCCTGAGATGAAAGAAAGGCAAACATGGCGAGCACTTCGGGCCTGATGGTCGGGGTCAAGATCAAGGAGATCGCGACCAAGGACCACTCCTACACGAACTGCACGGTCCTCCACTCGGACCCCATCGGCCTCGTGTTCGAGGTGCAGCGGACCGTCTCCGAAGGCGGCACCATCGAGAACGTGGTGAGCCAGGTCCTCGTGCCCTGGGTCAACATCAACTACGTGCTGCTCGTCGAAGAGAGGACCTGAAGCGGCCGCCCTGGTCGATCCTCTCCTTCAGGTCCTGCACGTCGGCGGCCTCGTCCTCTGGCTGGCCGCGGCCCTCATTGCCCAGGGCGTGCTGCTCGGGGCGCGGCGGGGCGGCGAGGTGCCGCGCCTGGCCGCCCGCCGCCGCGTTCAACCCGTCGTCCTCGTCGAGCACCTCGCCTTCCTGCTCGGCCTCGGCGCCGGGGTCGCCCTTCTCCTGCATCGGCATTGGGGCCTGGGCCACGCGCGCTGGCTCGCCGTCAAGATCGGCCTGACCCTGTTCCTCCTCGTACCCCTCGAGGCGATGCACGCCTGGATCGCCCACGGCTGGATCGCGCGCGGGCTGCGCCAGACGTCCGCGCCTCCGTTCTCCAAGGACCTCGTCCGCGGCATCGGCATGGACGACATGCTGCGGGCGCTCGCCGCGCCCCTGCTCGCGGCGAGCGTGCCCCTACTGGCCTGGCTGTCGCTGCGGAAGCCCTGGTAGCAGCGCCTCGTCCCAGTTGACGCGCCCGGTCATCTGCATGAGCACGAACAGGGTGATCACCGCGCCCACGGTGACGGTGAGTCCGGTGTAGCCCTCGAAGAAGAACGCGTAACTGAAAAGGACGAGGAAGACGACCTGGGCCACGCCCGCGTCTCGCACGGCCAGGCGCCAACCCCCCACCAGGCGCAGGTAGCTGACGACGAGGAAGACGCTCACCGCGGCCGCGATCGTGAACGAGGCGTGGACGTTGACGTGATCCACCAGGTAGGCCAGCAGGAGATGGAAGGCGAAGAACGCGGCGGCCAGGAAGAAGTAGTTGACGGGATGCAGGGACTGGCCGCGCAGGGCGCCCAGCACGACCATGACCGTGAAGAAGAAGAGGAGCGAGACGGGCGCGAAGAACGTGATGCGCGCAGCCAGGGGCCCGGGGTTGATGGGGCGGGGAAGCTCCATCCCCAGCTTCTGGCCCGTGACCAGGCTCTGGAAGGTCCAGTCCAGCCGCCAGCCATTTCCGTCCCGCGTCTTCGTGGAGGGGGAGATGGTGCCCGCGGGGAAGTCGATGCGGTCGAAGTCCGTGTGCATGTCGAGTGTGAAGTCCCGCACCTGCGCGACGCCGCCGGGCCCGAAGGCGTAGATCCACGAGTCCAGGCCCCGCGAGCGATAGGCGACCTCGATCGTGCTCGCCGCTCCCGGCCCCAGCACCGTCGCCAGGTTGACCCCTTGCGAGAGGTCGCCCTGGCTGGCCAGATCGCGGCCGTCCACCCGGACGGTGAAGCCGTCGTAGAGGGCCTCCGAAGAAGGGAACGCGAGGTGCACGTCCACCGTGCGCGTCTCGGTGTCGGGGTTGTGCAGGCGATACGTTCCCGCGAACGTCACGCCGTAGGTCGCATACCAGAGCAGCCCCTTGCGCCGCTGGTCGAGGGCAAGATCAACTTTCACCCGGCTCGAGTCCAGGGGGATCGGCGCGCGGTCGATCACGGTCTTGGACACCTCCCGCGTGACGAGCTGGCCCCGGGCATCCTTCTCCTGAACTTGCTCCGTCACGGACCGCGGCCGCAGGACGACGGCCGCGGGCGCCGTCTGCTCGTGCCGCCCGCCCCAGAGCCGGGCCACTTCCTTGGCCAGACGCTCGTCGGATTCTCCCGTCCGTGACACCACGGACGCCCCGAGCATCGACCAGGCTACGCAGGAGCAGAGGAAGATGAACCCGATCCCGAAGAGTCGCGGAATGGTCACGGCATCTCCTTTCGCATGGGCCCTCTCCGGGCCTGCACGCAAGATGCGCCCCTCCGCCCATCTTCGAATGACGGGGCCGTGAGCAGGTAATGAGGGTTGGGCGAGCTACCGGGATCGGGAGGCCGGCCGCAGCTCGAGCAGGATCGCCACCAGCGTCTTGCCCTCGCGGATCTCTCCGCGGTCGATCATGGCCTCGAGGTCGGCCAGGGAGAAGGCCTGCACCTCGATCCGCTCGTCCTCGTCCCCCTCGGCCTTGGAGGCCCGGAGGCCGGTCGCGCGGAACACGTGCATGGACTCGTCGCAGAATCCCGGCGTCGTGTGGAAGAACGCGATCCGGCGCAGCGTCCCCGCCTTGAATCCGATCTCTTCCTGGAGCTCCCGCTGCGCCGCCTCCTCGGGGGACTCGCCTTCGTCCAGGCGGCCCGCGGGCAGCTCCCAGACGTAGTCGTCGACGGGGTAGCGGTACTGGCGAACGAGGACGATCGTCCCGTCGTCCTGGACGGCGAGAACGGCCACGGAGCCCGCGTGCCGCACGACCTCGCGCCGGGTATGGACGCCGCCCGGCTCCTCGACCTCGTCCAGGTCGAGGGAGAGGACCTTGCCCGTGTAGACCCGGCGCGAGGAGAGGCGTCGGGCGCGGCCGCCCGCGCCGCCTTCCTTCGCGCCGCTGGTCATGGGTCTAGCGTACCGTGAGGGCCACGTTGTCGAGGAGGACGGTTCCACCCTCCGTGACGATGCGGATCTCCTTGAGCCGCGCCGCCCGCGGGCGCAGGGCGAGCACGTCACCCGTCCAGGGTGTCCAGTCGCCGGGCGCATCCCCGGCCGTGACCTCGAGGGTCGACGTGCGCGCCTTGCCCGCCGCGTCGTCGTAGGCGACGAGCACGCGCACGCGTCCCTCGCCGCCCGCGACCTTGTAGTCGAGGCTGAGGGTGGCGGCCGGCGTCTTCTGCACGTCCACGCCGATGGGCTGCACGAGCGTCGTCGCGGCGGCGGAGGAGGCGGCCTGGAAGACGCGGCCACGCCGTGCCTCCGGAGCGACCACGCCCTTGCCGGAGACGGTCCAGGGGTCGAGTCCCGATTCGAAGGAGCCATTGCGCAGCGGCACGGCGAGGCCGGCGGAGGAGGCCAGACCGTCCGGCCCGGGCAGGTTGGCGGGCGCCTTGACCGCAGGCGGCGCGGCGTCCTTGCGCGGCGCCGGCGGAGCGGTTCGCGGCTTGGCGGCGGTCTTCGCTTCCGGGGGAGCAGCGGCCACGGCGGGGGCGGCCGGGGCCTCATCCTCCTGCCGGCGCGCCGACCGCGGCCCGCCGCGCTTGTCGCGCGCCTCGCGCCACTTGCGCGTCTCGTCGGTGTAGCGCTGGGCATTGGCCGCGTACTGGAGGCTCACCTCGATCCGCTGCATGGGCTCCGTGAAGTACTTCTCGCCGGGGTCGAGGGCCAGCGCCTTCTTGTAGAAGTCCTGGGCCTGCGCGAGCTCGGCGCGATGCTCCGGGCTGTCGATGGGCAGCGCGTAGGCCAGCGCCTCGTGGGCCACCCCGATGTTGTGCATCCGGGCCGCTTCCTTGTCGCCCTTGAACGGCTTGCGGTCCACCCAGTTGCCGAGCGCTTCCCGCCAGAGGCCGCCCTGGGCCAGGCGGTTGCCGTCCTTGAGATCGCCGTCCACGGCCAGCAGGGCCTCCACGGGGTCGGGAGAGAACGTCACCGTGGCCGCCGCGTGCTCGCCCGCGCGCTCGACCAGATAATGCTCGAGCGACTCCTCGGACGAGGCCTGTTCGGGGATGCGGACCTCGCCCTTGAACTCGTCCTGGTAGCTCGCGCCCGCGTCCGCGGTGCGCGGGCCGGAGGGAGTCGTGGCCTCGACGTGGGCGCCGATGCGCCCGCGCGCGGTGTGAACGCGGACAGGCTCGTTCCGGTTGCCGTACACGTCCTTGGTGACCATCTTCTTCTTCTTGTCGTCCCACTCCTGACGCTCGCCGATCTTGACGTACTTGCTCTCGTAGGTCACGTTGTCGTTCACGCGCGCCTCGAAGTCGTCCACGCTCACGTGCACCACGCTGTCCGCGCCGCGGGTGACGAGCTTCTTGGAGGTGTCCGCGGTGAGGGCGTCCTCGACGCGCTGCCGGATGCTGTCGAGCTGCCGGTCCGTGACCGCGCGCGCGCGCCCGCTCACTTCCACCGTCACCGTGTCCCCGAGGAGGATGATCTCCGGCGGCCGCGTCCTCTTGAGAAGCACCTTCGTCTTGCTGATGCCGAACTTGGCGTCGGCGCCGCTGGCCAGGGCCAGGGTCACGACGAGGGCGGCGAGGGGTCGAGTCAGTCGCATGGAGCCTCCGAAGCGGCCCACATGATAAACGAAGGCCAGCCGGCGCGCCCTCAGCGGTGCCGGCGGAGCAGCTCGAGGCGGAGGCAGCGGTCGGCGAGCTCGCGGCGAAGACGCTTTCGCTCCTCGCCCTCGGCGATGGTGTCGAGGAGCTCGGACAGGCTGGCGATCTCGCGCCGCAGCTCGACTTCCGGGGGCAGGCAACCGGCGTCCTTGAGGACCTTGAAGGCCATTCGGAGCTCGGGCGCGATGGACTCGTTCTCTTCCAGGAGCACCGGGCGGCCGCGGTAGGGCGAGTTGTCGAAGAACCCCCGGTCCATCGCTTCCCGGATCCGCTGCTCGGCGATCCAGGCGATCGCGTCCATCGCCCGATTATGGCAAAGGACCGCCGCGGAGCCGAAGCAGCACGTCGAGCAGGTCCGGGGGAAGCGGCGACTCGAACCGCATCCGATCGCCCGTGCCCGGATGGGTGAAGGCGAGACGGGCGGCGTGCAGGGCCGGCCGCTTCAGGCCTTCCAGGGCGGCCCGGGACGCCGGCCTTCGCGACGACGGCGGTCGCGTCCCTCCGTAGGTCGCGTCCCCCGCGACGGGATGTCCGAGGGAGGCCAGGTGGACGCGGATCTGGTGCGTGCGACCAGTGTGGATGCGCACGCGCAGGAGCGCCGCGCCGTCCAGCTCCTCCACGACCGTATAGGCCGAGCGGGCGGGCCGTCCGCGCGGGGCGCGTACCGACATCTTCTTCCTGTGTACGGGGTCCCGGCCGATGGCGGCCTCGATCGTGCCCTGGCGGGCGCGTGGGACCCCGTGGACGAGGGCCAGGTACTCCTTCTCGACCTCGCGGGAGGCGAACTGCGCGGCCAGGGCGCGATGCGTGTCGTCGTCCTTGGCCACCACCATGAGGCCGGACGTGCCGCGGTCCAGCCGGTGCACGATCCCCGGCCGCAGCACGCCCCCGACGCCGGAGAGGTCGCGCACGTGGTGGAGCAGCGCGTTCACGAGCGTCCCCGACAGCCGG